>Ga0209199_1005514_pt1 | contig 11047 bp, 13 predicted proteins | sample COGITO_mtgs_1105_7_FD_184805 | JGI IMG/M metagenome (GOLD analysis project Ga0209199, IMG submission 184805) | Pelagic marine microbial communities from North Sea - COGITO_mtgs_110523 (SPAdes) (version 2) | ecosystem: Environmental > Aquatic > Marine > Epipelagic ...
CCGACGACCATTAGTACGTTCAATGGCGGATCATCGGGTCCCCTAATGTCGACTATTTTGGCACTCTTTGGCCCCGGCCAGCCGCTCTATTTGTTGTTCTTCGGGGGCATGATTATCTTCTTCACGTACTTTTATACCCGTGAAGTGGCGTTCAAGACCGAGGATGTGGCTGAAAACCTTAAGAGCCAGAATGGCTTTGTTCCCGGTATTCGCCCAGGCAAGAAGACCGAGGAATATCTAGACTACGTTGTGACCCGATTGTTGGTACTGGGTTCAAGCTATCTTGCATTGGTTGCATTGCTGCCAGAGATTATTCGCGCAGAATTAGCCATTCCGTTCTACTTCGGTGGTACGTCTATCTTGATTATTGTGTCAGTTGGTATGGACACCATCCAACAAATCCAGTCTCATCTGGTGGCACATCAATACGAAGGCCTGATTGAGAAGTCTCAATTGCGTGGCAAGCGTAGTTCGAAACGTAAGGGGCCGTCGCGTCGATGAATATTATTCTGCTGGGACCGCCGGGGGCGGGTAAGGGAACACAAGCACGCAAGCTTGTTGACGAACGCAACATGGTGCAACTGAGCACCGGCGATATGCTGCGCGCGGCCCGCACCAGTGGAACTGAAATGGGCAAGATGGTTGCAGCGGTCATGGACCGTGGTGATCTGGTCACCGATGACATTGTGATCGGTCTGATCCGCGAACAGCTCGAAAGTGATCAAGGTGGCGGTGGTTACATCTTTGATGGCTTCCCGCGCACACTGGCACAGGCTGATGCCCTTGGTCGTTTGTTGGTCGATATGGGTGAAAACCTCGACTGTGTGATCGAGATGCAAGTCGACGACGATGCGTTGGTGGACCGGATTACAGCCCGCTCGACGTGTGGTGATTGCGGTGAGGTCTATAACGACAATACGAAACCGATCCCTGCGGACGAGAAGTGTACCAACTGCGGTGCATCGAATTTCCAACGTCGGGCGGATGACAATGAAGACAGCCTGCGCACCCGTTTGATGGCTTATTATAAGCAGACCAGCCCGCTGGTTGGCTATTACTACGCCAAGGGTGACCTGAGGTCTGTGGATGGCCTTGCCAGCATGGATGATGTGGCAACCAGTATCGCTTCAGCATTGCGTCAAAGCGAATAGTTACCAGAAATTCATACATGGCTGTCCGGGCGCCTTGACGCTATGGGAAATGCCCCCTAAACAGCGCCATCCCCTAGGGGAATCAATTTGTGGTTAAGGGTCGCCCCCTGACATCACAGAACACCTCGATATGACGCAGCCCGGCGCCCTTATAGGTCCGGGCTTCCGTTGTGAAAAAAGGGTCTGGAATGACGGACCCGCAACGAAAAGGAATTGCACACGTGGCACGTATTGCCGGCGTAAACATCCCGACTGCAAAGCGGGTTCCAATCGCCCTCACCTACATTGCCGGTATTGGTTCTACCAAAGCCGAAGAAATCTGCGAAGCGGTCAACATTGACCGCGCGCGTCGTGTTAACCAGCTCTCTGATGCAGAAGTGCTGTCGATCCGTGAATACATCGACGCCAACCTGATGGTTGAAGGCGACCTGCGTCGTGAGACACAGATGAACATCAAGCGTCTGATGGACCTTGGCTGCTACCGTGGCTTGCGCCACCGTCGTAACCTGCCGGTTCGTGGTCAGCGTACTTCGACAAACGCACGTACACGCAAGGGCCCTGCAAAGGCCATTGCTGGTAAGAAGAAATAAGGGAGGCTTGATCAATGGCACGTGATACAAAACGCACCAAGAAGAAGGTTTCCAAGAACATCGCAGCTGGCGTTGCGCATGTGAACTCTTCTTTCAACAACACAAAAATCCTGATCTCTGACGTGCAGGGCAACGCCATTGCGTGGTCGTCTGCTGGCACAATGGGTTTCAAGGGTTCGCGCAAATCGACACCTTATGCGGCCCAGATGGCTGCTGAGGATGCGGGCAAGAAAGCACAAGATCACGGCGTCAAAACGCTTGAGGTTGAAGTGCAGGGTCCAGGTTCCGGTCGTGAATCTGCACTGCGCGCATTGGCTGCTGCTGGTTTCAACATCACATCGATCCGTGACGTGACACCAATGGCGCACAACGGTTGCCGCCCACCAAAGCGCCGCCGCGTCTAATTACACCCAAACGCCTTGGGGTCGTGCATGTTTTGCACGGCCCTAATCCGTCATTTTAACCTCGGGCGTTTGCCTTTTTGGACATGAAGGCAGACTAGTATGGAGGGACATATGATCCACAAGAACTGGGCTGAGTTGATTAAGCCAACTCAATTAGAAGTTAAGCCGGGTAACGACCCCGCGCGTCAGGCAACCGTCATTGCAGAACCACTTGAGCGTGGCTTTGGTTTGACATTGGGCAATGCTCTGCGCCGCATTTTGATGAGCTCCCTTCAGGGTGCCGCCATCACAGCCGTTCAGATCGACAACGTCCTGCACGAGTTTTCATCCGTGTCTGGTGTGCGTGAAGACGTTACCGACATCGTGCTGAACCTCAAGGGTGTCGCGATCCGCATGGAAGTTGAAGGCCCTAAGCGTCTTTCCGTTCAGGCCAAAGGCCCGGGCGTGGTGACTGCTGCCGACATCTCTGAAACAGCTGGTATTGAGATTCTCAACAAGGATCACGTGTTGTGTCACCTTGATGATGGCGCTGATCTTTACATGGAACTGACCGTGAATACCGGTAAGGGCTATGTTGCTGCAGACAAGAACAAGCCAGAAGACGCACCTATCGGCATGATGGCCGTTGATGCGATCTATTCGCCTGTCAAAAAAGTCAGCTACGATGTGCAGCCGACCCGCGAAGGTCAGGTTTTGGACTATGACAAGTTGACGATGAAAGTCGAAACAGACGGCTCGCTGACACCTGATGATGCTGTGGCTTATGCTGCGCGCATTCTGCAGGACCAGCTGTCGATCTTCGTCAACTTCGACGAGCCAGAGTCTGCACAAGCGGGTGCTGATGATGATGGTCTCGAGTTCAACCCACTTCTGTTGAAGAAAGTGGACGAGCTGGAACTGTCTGTGCGTTCCGCAAACTGCCTCAAGAACGACAACATCGTTTACATCGGCGATCTGATCCAGAAGACCGAAGCAGAAATGCTGCGTACCCCTAACTTTGGCCGCAAATCTTTGAACGAGATCAAAGAAGTGCTGTCAGGCATGGGTCTGCACCTTGGCATGGACGTTGAGGACTGGCCACCAGACAACATCGAAGATCTGGCTAAGAAGTTCGAAGACCAGTTCTAAGAATTCGGGTGGGCTTACGGGCCCACCCAACAAATGCCCGCAATGGCGGGGAACATCCTGGGCATGGTGCCCCACTAACGGAGCCAGCGACACGCATCGCATAGGCCCATCCTAAAACAAAATGGAGACTATCACATGCGTCACGCACGAGGTTACCGCCGCCTGAACCGCACACATGAACACCGCAAGGCGCTGTTCGCGAACATGGCTGGCTCGCTCATCGAACATGAGCAGATCAAAACAACACTGCCAAAAGCGAAAGAACTGCGTCGCATCGTCGAAAAGCTTGTCACTTTGGGCAAGCGCGGCGATATGCACGCACGCCGTCAGGCAAATGCGCAGCTGAAGCAAGAAATGCACACTGCCAAATTGTTCGACATCATCGGCCCACGCTACAAAGAGCGTCAGGGTGGTTACGTTCGCATCATCAAAGCGGGCTTCCGTTATGGCGATATGGCCCCAATGGCGATCATCGAATTTGTTGACCGCGACGTGGATGCCAAAGGTGCGGCAGACAAAGCTCGCTTGGCTGAGTATGAGGCCGCTGAGGATTAATCTCCTTTAACGGTGCCCACAATTCCAAAGCCCTGCCGTTTCGGTGGGGCTTTGTCGTTTCTGGGAATAGTCTTGCCTCCCCGTTGGGTTATCAGCATTGTTTGGATGTTGAGGGACACTACCTCTAGGGAGCGACAGAATGACGACCTCCAGACTTGTATTGATTACGGGTGCATCCAGTGGCGTTGGCGCGGCGGCGGCGAAAGCATTTTGCGACGATGGAGCAACGGTGGTTCTTGTCGCCCGATCGTTGGACAAATTGCAGGCCGTGGCGGACGCGGTGGGTGAATTGGCGGTGCCTCTACCGTGTGATGCCGCAGATCCAGATGATGTATCCAAAATGGCAAATCAGGTGCTCGCCACGCATGGTTGTCCGGACGTGATTATTCATTCTGCTGGCGCAGGCCAATGGAAGACTGTTCAAGACACCACGCCGCAAGAAGCGATGATTATGATGCAAGCGCCCTACTTTGCGGCCTTCAATGTTACTCATGCCTTTTTGCCAGCGATGCTTGCCCGAAACAGCGGTGTGATCATAAGCGTAAATACCCCCGCCTGTATGATCGCTTGGCCATCTTCAGCGGGCTATGCGGCGGCTCGTTCAGCTTTGCGTGGCTTAAGCGACGCGCTTTCGCAAGACCTCGTCGGAACAGGGTTGCATGCGTGCAATGCTATTTTTGGGAAAATTGACTCACCTTATTTTGACAATAACCCTGGAGTTGCCGATAAACTGCCTTCGTTGGACAGATTGATACCAACACTGTCGACCGACGACTGTGCGACGATCCTAATGCGGCTGGCGCAGCGACCACAGCATACTGCAGTTTTTCCCGTTATGTTGCGCCCAAATCTTTTGACGGCGCGGTTGTTTCCGCGATTTGCGCGATGGCTGCTGCGTTTCTAAACCGACGCGACGCCTTGCAATTACACTGTCTGCCCAACATATCTTAAGAGGTCGCGATACTTCTGCAATTGTCAAATCTTTGCTTTAACGCAACCAACTCGTGGGATGTCTCTGATGGCTGACTTATTCGATAACGGCGCTGCATCCATCGACAACAACGCCCCGCGTCCGCTGGCTGATCGGCTGCGCCCACGGACTTTGTCCGAAGTGATCGGCCAAAGCCAGGTCCTTGGGGCAGACGCGCCCTTAGGGACAATGTTATCTTCCGGATCGCTTTCGTCGCTCATCTTTTGGGGCCCTCCGGGGGTGGGCAAGACAACGATTGCGCGTCTGCTAGCAGATGAAACAGACCTGCATTTTGTCCAGATAAGTGCGATTTTCACAGGCATATCAGACCTGCGAAAAGTGTTTGAAGCGGCCAAGATGCGCCGCCAGAATGGGAAGGGAACTTTGCTCTTTGTGGACGAGATCCATCGGTTCAACAAAGCACAGCAAGATGGGTTTCTGCCCCACATGGAAGACGGCACAATCTTGTTGGTCGGGGCAACGACCGAAAACCCCAGCTTCGAATTGAACTCGGCTGTTCTTAGCCGCTCTCAAGTCTTCATTCTTACGCGGCTTGATCTAAAGGACCTCGAATTGCTCGCACAACGCGCTGAAAGGGAATTAGGAAAGCCCCTGCCTCTCGATGGCCCCGCCCGAGACGCGCTGTTAGAGATGGCTGACGGTGATGGCCGCGCCTTGTTGAACTTGATTGAACAGGTGAGCGCGTGGAAGACGGATAAGAAACTTACTGTTGATGATCTGACCAAGCGATTGATGAAACGTGCGGCCAAATACGACAAGTCAGGCGACGAGCATTACAACCTCATTAGCGCGTTACATAAATCTGTCCGTGGGTCCGACCCTGACGCGGCCCTATATTGGTTCGCGCGCATGTTGGCAGGCGGCGAAGATCCGCGCTTTCTGGCCCGTCGGATTACCCGCATGGCCGTTGAAGACATTGGTTTGGCAGACCCACAGGCCCAGTCTGTATGTTTGCAGTCGTGGGAAACCTATGAGCGACTTGGCTCGCCTGAAGGAGAGCTAGCCTTGGCGCAGGCCGTCACCTATCTGGCGCTGGCACCGAAATCGAATGCGACCTATGTGGCCTATAAGGGGGCTGTCGCAGCGGCAAAGCAAACTGGATCAGAACCGCCACCCGCCCATATCCTGAATGCGCCGACGACCTTGATGAAGGAACAAGGGTTCGGGGCGGGCTATAACTATGACCACGACACAGAAGACGGGTTTAGCGGTCAAAACTATTTCCCTGAGAGCATGAAGCGTGGTGTCTACTACATTCCAGTTGATCGCGGATTTGAGCGTGAATTGAAAAAGCGCGTCGATTTCTTTGCAGGCCTGCGTGCGAAGCGCGGCAAGAATTGACAATTCCCTAACGAACCTCCACAGCAGCCGCATGATGACACCTGTAATTTCTGTAGCCCTTGGCGGGGCGATTGGTTCTGTCCTGCGATACCTCGTTGGATTGGTGGTCGCGTTTCCATTGGGCACGTTGGCGGTTAACGTGATCGGGTCCTTTGCGATTGGACTGGTGTGGGTCCATTTGGCGGATCGTGGATTGCAGCACTGGTTGCCGTTCGTGATGACTGGTGTTCTTGGTGGGTTCACAACGTTTTCAGCATTCACTTTGGATGCGTTACGTTTGGTGGAAGAAGGCCGTGTTACGGCTGCGGGGGCCTACATCTTGGCCTCCTTGATACTGTCGGTTCTGGCCTGTGCTGCAGGTATTTGGATCGCAAAAGGAATGACGACATGAGCGGTGTGCAAACCCGAGTTATTGGCCCTGATGACGGCGACCAGCGCCTTGATCGCTATCTGCGGCGGCTGTTTCCGCATGTCACCCAAGGGCGGATTGAAAAGATGTGCCGTAAAGGCGAGGTCCGAGTGGATGGTGGTCGCGTGAAATCGAACTCCCGCGTCGAGGTTGGCCAAAAAGTGCGTATTCCGCCATTGCCGACCGAGGAAGAGGCTGCGGCTGCCGCGTCACTCGCTAGGCACGGTGTGACCAAGGCGGACGCCAAGCTGATCCAGTCCTGCGTGATCTACAAAGACGACCATATCATTGCGATCAACAAACCGCATGGTTTGGCCACGCAAGGTGGAACCAACACAACACGTCACGTTGATGGCCTCGCTGAAGCTTTAATGTTTGATTATGATGAAAAGCCTCGTCTAGTTCATCGTCTCGACAAGGACACGTCAGGTGTTTTGCTGTTGGCGCGTACCCGCATGATGGCCAAACAGCTGACCGAGAATCTAAAGCACCGAGAGACCCGCAAGATCTATTGGGCGGCTGTAGCAGGGGTCCCGCATCCACGTGCGGCGACCATCAAGTACGGTCTGGTCAAATCAGGTGGCCACGGCAAAGGCGGCGAGAACGAAAAGATGCGCTGCGTCCATCCACGTGATGTAGACAGCACCGAGGGTGCAAAGCGCGCGACCTCTGATTATGCGGTGATGGACACTCTTGCCAGTCGTGCATCTTGGTGTGCATTGGTCCCGATTACGGGCCGGACCCACCAGTTGCGCGCACATATGGCCGAGATCGGGCATCCGATCATCGGTGATGGCAAATATGGCGGGTCCAGTCAGGAAAACCTGGGTGATGGCTGGGGCTCTGGCATGGGAAGCGAGATTGGGCGCAAAATGCATCTGCATGCCCGCAGTCTGACGATTGAACATCCGGCGACGGGTAAAACCCTGCATCTGACGGCAGCTTTGCCAGAGCATATGCAGAATACGTGGGACTTTGTGGGTTGGGTTGTTGGCCATGCCCCTGTTGACCCGTTCAATATGCCCGATGCCTGACCTGCGACTGGTGATATTTGACGTCGACGGAACGCTGGTCGACAGTCAGGCCGAAATAATGGCCGCGATGACGCTGGCGTTTCAGTCTAAAGGTTTGGCTTTGCCTGATCGGGCGACGGTGTTGTCGATTGTTGGATTGTCATTGGCGGAAGCGTTTGCTGTTCTGTGCCCTGACGTTGACGACGCCCAGCGTGCGCAGTTGGTTGAGGCCTACAAAGGGGCTTTTATGCAGTTACGCACGGAAAATCAGGAAATGGGCCCGCTCTTTCCCGGTGCGCGTGACGCTTTGGATGTCCTGCGCGCGCAAGACCATACTTTGCTTGCGGTGGCGACAGGCAAATCGCGGCGCGGTCTTGATAAAGTGTTAGAGCGACATGGGCTGACCGGGGTGTTCCATTCAGAGCAGGTGGCCGACCATCATCCGTCTAAGCCGAACCCGTCGATGATCCTGACAGCCTTGAACGAAACCGGGGTTTTGCAACAAAACGCCGTCATGTTGGGCGACACAACCTTTGATATGGATATGGCAAGGGCTGCCGGGATAAAGAAGATTGGCGTATCTTGGGGGTATCATCCTGCTGAAACGTTAAAACCCGATGTGATGATAAACGATTTTTCGGCGCTGGAGGGCGCCATTGACGAATTGATAGGGCCCTAGGAATGAGCGACTGGCAACCAAAGCGGTTTTGGAAAACTGCAACCGCGGAAACCTGTGAAGCCGGCTTTACAGTGACTCTGGACGGACGTCCTGTACGCACACCTGCGAAGGCGCATTTGACCGTGCCAACGATGACGATGGCCAAGGCCATTGCCCTTGAATGGGACGCACAACAAGACGTGGTCGACCCTCGTAAGATGCCTGTCACACGGGGGGCGAACGCCGCAATTGACAAAGTACGCGCCCAGCGGACCGAGGTCGTGTCACTCTTATCGGAATACGGTGATAGTGACTTGCTATGCTATCGCGCAGCTGGGCCGCAGGAACTGATAGAGCGACAGGCCGCAGCATGGGATCCGATTCTCGAATGGGCCGTTGACGCGCTTGGTGCGCGGCTCGCTGTTGGTGAAGGTGTGATGCATGTGGCGCAACGTCCCGAGGCGCTAAGGAAGCTCGAATCCCAGCTGGCAGTTCTAGATGATTTTTCACTCGCTGCTGCCCATGATTTAATCAGTTTGTCCGGCTCTTTGGTTTTGGCTTTGGCTGTGACGCACAAAAAGATAGCCGCGCAGGATGCTTGGCTGCTTTCGCGCGTTGATGAGCATTGGCAGATAGAGCAATGGGGCAAAGACGACGAAGCGGAGGAGGCCGAGGCGATCAAACGCACGGCGTTTTTGGATGCCGCTCGTTTCTATGAGATATCTCAGGTCTGATCAAATCTACGGTTTTGCCAGCAAAGCCCCAAAAATCGCCCGATTTTTGGGCATTTCCGCAGGGTTTTGCTTTTGCTGCTCTTGACTCTACCGACGTTTAAACAAAGTCTTGCAACACTGAGTAGGTACTGCCTACTCGTTCACCATGACTGTCTATCGGGACGGGATAAAAATTGGCTGCCCCAAAGGGGTGGAAACTCAGGAAGAGGTAAAAATGAAAAAAACCGCATTTTATGGCGCGCTGACTGTTGCTGGCTTTGCTGCAAGCATGGCATCCGCTGCAACACTTGATGACGTCAAAGAGCGTGGCGTACTGAACTGTGGCGTGACAACTGGTCTCGTCGGCTTTGCATCACCAGATGCAAACGGCGTTTGGGCTGGATTTGACGTCGGCGTATGCCGGGCTGTTGCAGCTGCTGTTCTTGGCGACGGAGACGCCGTTCAGTTCGTTCCAACAACTGGTAAGACACGTTTTACATCGCTGGCTTCTGGCGAGATCGACATGTTGGCACGTAACACTACATGGACATTCAGCCGTGACGTAGACCTGAAGTTCGAATTTGTTGGCGTAAACTACTACGACGGACAAGGCTTCATGGTTCCACGCGATCTGGGCGTTTCCTCTGCGAAAGAGCTTGATGGCGCAACTGTTTGTATCCAGACAGGTACAACAACAGAGCTGAACCTTGCTGACTTCTTCCGTTCGAACAGCATCAGCTATGAGCCCGTTCCAATTGAAACCAACGCTGAAGCACAGCAGCAGTATCTTGCTGGTGCGTGCGACGTGTACACAACAGACGCATCCGGCCTGGCCGCGACACGTGCGTCTTTCGAGAATCCTGGCGACCACGTTCTGCTGCCAGAGATTATCTCAAAAGAGCCACTCGGTCCGCTTGTCCGCCACGGCGACAACGATTGGGCTGACATTGTTCGTTGGTCACTGAACGCACTGATCGCAGCTGAAGAGCTGGGTGTCACATCTGCCAACATCGAAGAGCTGGCAGCTGCACCAACAGGTAACCCTGAAGTGAACCGTCTACTGGGCACTGAAGGTGAACTGGGCGCGATGCTGGGTCTGGAAGCAGGCTGGGCGAAGAACGCGATTGCAGTTGGCGGTAACTACGGCGAGCTGTTCGAGAAGAACATCGGTGAGAACACACCAATCGGTCTGGCGCGCGGTCTGAACGCGCAATGGACAGAAGGTGGTCTGCTTTACACCCCACCTTTCCGCTAAGGAAATAAGAGACGAACAAAGGGCGCGGTTATCACCGCGCCCTTTCACCAAGACCACTACATAAATCGGCGTAGACGAGTTGCATAAGCAACCAAGCCACATAGCGCCGACACAACGGGGAAATTCTAATGACGTCGATTACAGACCCACCACAGGGGTCCTTTCGCCTGTCGATGCTTATCAACGATACGCGCTATCGCTCCTACACATTTCAGGCGATCGCGTTTATCCTTCTGGCATTGTCCATTGGCTATCTGATCAACAACCTATTCACGAACCTCGCCGCACAAGGTCTAGACATTAACTTTGCCTTTCTGGGCGCGCCGGCCGGGTACGATATCAACCAACGTCTGATCGAATATACCAGTCAATCCACCAACCTTCGCGCAGCCTTTGTAGGCGTCTTGAATACGCTTCTTGTTGCGTTTCTGGCCTGTGTGACTGCGACGATCTTTGGTGTGCTGGCTGGTGTTCTGCGGTTGTCGAACAACTGGCTGGTCAGCAAGCTGATGGCCGTTTACGTCGAGATTTTCCGCAATATTCCAGTGCTGATCTGGATCTTGATCATCTTTACAATCATGATCGCTGTTCTGCCTGGGCCGCGGGAATTCCGGGGCGACGAAGCCACGTCATCCATGTTCCTTGGTATCTCGGCCTTCACAAACCGCGGTGTCTATGTGCCGCTGCCATTCTTTGAGCGTGGATTTGGCGGTGCTACTGACCTTCTACTGGTGATCGCAATTCTTGTTGGATCGTTCTTTGGAGCCCGCGCCGTCACCGCACGCGCGACGCGTATCCAAGAAGCAACTGGTGTGCGTCCTGCAACTCTGACGACCAAT
>Ga0209199_1005520_pt1 | contig 11042 bp, 10 predicted proteins | sample COGITO_mtgs_1105_7_FD_184805 | JGI IMG/M metagenome (GOLD analysis project Ga0209199, IMG submission 184805) | Pelagic marine microbial communities from North Sea - COGITO_mtgs_110523 (SPAdes) (version 2) | ecosystem: Environmental > Aquatic > Marine > Epipelagic ...
GATACATGATTTTATCAACCAAGGTTGTTTTTCCGTGATCGACGTGTGCAATAATTGCGATATTTTTTACATTAGCCATAAGTGCCTTGTTTTAAGCGTGCAAAGTTACATTTAATTTTCTTACTTTGGTACTGCTTATTAATTTTAAAACACCTTTTAATTTTGATTATATTTGCAGCATAAATTTACAGCAATGAATCTTCTAGATATCCCAAAATTAAAACATACGACTTCGGACAATTTTTTCTTATTGGCAGGTCCTTGTGCCATAGAAAGCGAAACAATGGCTCTTCAAATTGCAGAAAAAGTGTGTAAAATTACTGATGACTTAAAAATCCCTTACATATTTAAAGGCAGTTTTAAGAAAGCAAACCGCAGTCGAATTGATAGCTTTACCGGAATTGGAGATGAAAAAGCCTTAAAAATTCTTAGAAAAGTTTCTGAAACCTTTGACATTCCAACCGTCACCGATATTCATGAAGTATCAGATGCGGCTTTGGCGGCTCAATATGTAGATGTGCTACAAATCCCTGCTTTTTTAGTAAGACAAACCGACCTTGTGGTTGCGGCAGCTCAAACTGGAAAAGTCGTGAATTTAAAAAAAGGACAATTTATGAGTCCTGAAGCCATGAAACATGCCGTTCAAAAAGTGAAAGATGCCGGAAACAAAAAGGCATGGATCACCGATCGTGGTACCATGTTTGGCTATCAAGATATGATTGTTGATTTCCGTGGAATTCCAACAATGCGTGCTTTTGCACCTACTGTTTTAGATGTGACACACTCGCTGCAACAACCCAACCAAACGAGTGGCGTGACCGGTGGTCGCCCAGATATGATTGAAACCATTGCCCGTGCTGGGATTGTTAATAATGTTGATGGTTTATTTATTGAAACACATTTTGACCCCTCAAATGCTAAAAGTGATGGTGCCAATATGCTTCACATAGATCATTTAGAAAAATTACTTACCAACTTAAGCGCCATAAGACGCACCATTAACTCCCTTTAGAACCTATGCAAAAAGCTCTACTCATCTGCCTATTATTTGGAATTAGTTTTCAAGGATACTCTCAAGAAACTCCTCTTAAAATTTCTCTAGAAACGCCCCCTGTAGAAACTATTTTTAAAACCAAAAATAAAGGTAAACTCTATTTTTACTGGGGATGGAACAAAGCCCAATACAGCTATTCTGACATTACCTTTAAGGGAGATGACTATAACTTTACGCTCTATGATGTGGCAGCAAAAGACCGTCAAACTCAGTGGGATGCAGACGTGTATTTGAATCCTACAAACATTACAATTCCTCAGACCGTTGCAAGAATTGGATATTATTTTCATGACCATTGGAATCTTTCTATGGGGGTTGATCACATGAAATACATCATGGTATCCCAACAACCAGCTACTATTGATGGTTATATTGATTTAGAAAACCCACTCTCAGAATTTAATGGTGTGTATAACAATGCACCTATATATATCGATGAAGATTTTTTGAAATTTGAACATACCGATGGACTTAATTATATAAATCTTGAGATTTCAAGAGTTGATAATCTTGGCGACTATCTAAAATGGAACTCCAAAAAAATACAACTGAATCTATTAGAATCTTTTGGTGCAGGAGTTTTATATCCAAAAACCAATTCGACCTTACTTTCTAAAGAAAGAAATGACGAATTTCACTTGGCAGGATTTGGATTGTCTTTTAAAGCTGGTGTCAATTTAACCTTGTTTGACCACTTTTTTGTACAGACGGAACTTAAAGCAGGCTATATTGATATGTCGGACATACGAACTACAAAATCAACTGCTGACTCTGCTTCTCAAGAATTTTTCTTTTTTCAAAGAAATATTTCTTTTGGATACATCTTTCAGTTAGTAAAATAAAAACTCTAGTCCTTTAGTTGCGGTATTTTATTTATGGTATTGAGCCCATATTTATCGACCAAATAAATCAAAGATGTCATAGTGGCTGCCCCTAACTCTAACTCGCGTTTATTAACGGCATCGAAGGTATCATTCGCGGCGTGGTGGTGATCAAAGTAACGTTGTGAATCTGGGCGTAATCCTGCCAAAACATTCGTGCTTTTTTTCAAGGGGCCAATATCTGCACCACTGCCACCTTTTTTGAAATAATGAATAAGATAGGGCTCAAATAAAGGCTTCCATTGTAAGATTTGATCGACTTTATAATCAGGGCCATCAAAGGTAAAACCACGAGGTGTAAACCCACCGGAGTCACTTTCTAAGGCAAAAATATGATTCTCCCCTTTTCGTGTGGCTTCCTTCGCATATGCCTTACCCCCTCTTAATCCATTTTCTTCATTCATAAACAGCACAACTCTAATGGTCCGTTTGGGTTTAATCCCCGAAATTTTCAATAAACGCAACACATCCATAGATTGCACACAGCCAGCACCATCGTCATGAGAACCATCCCCTAAATCCCAAGAATCTAAATGTCCGCCTACGGTAATTATTTCCTCTGGAAATTCAGAACCTGTAATTTCACCAATCACGTTATAAGACTGTACATCTTTTAATTGGCGACAACTTTGTTTGATGTATAATTTAAGACTGGAATCGATCTTTAACATGCCGCTTAACATTTCGGCATCATTGGTACTAATGGCCGACGAAGCAATCCGTTTTGAAACGGGTGCATTTCCATAAGACATCGCTCCCGTATGGGGTAAATCGTCCATTCTTAGATTCATAGAGCGCACAATCATGGCAACCGCTCCCAGTTTACCTGCTTCCTCTGCCCCATTATAACGCTGATCAACACAGCCGCCATAGGCTTCAAAAGTAAGTATCAAATCGGCTTGCATGGGACGGTTGAAAAATACAATTTTACCTTCCACATCGTTTCGATCCATCGCTTTTAATTCTTCTATCCCCTCAACTTCAATAACCTCTGCTTTCACTCCTTGAAGCGGTGTGGAAACAGAACCTCCTAAAGCACATATATTCACGGAAATGGTTTTACCAGGCGCCGTTTCTATATAGGCAAATTCAGGCGTACCACGCACCCATTTTGGCACCATAACAGGTTGTAACCAAACACGATCGAGGCCTAAATTTTCTAATTCGGCTTTAGTGTATTTCACTGCCAATTCGGCATTTAAAGATCCCGATAAACGGCCTCCAATTTCGTTGGACAAATAGTCTAACCACTGGTAACTTTGCCCGTTTGTTAGGGTGTTTTTATAGATTGTTTTGATATAATCAGCGTCGGACTGTGCATTCAACCCAAGCGTTAAAAAACTAAAAACAATAAGTACTAAATGTTTCATAATCTGAATTTTATAAAAGTAAAACTACGCCATGCGAATTAATGTAGTGTTAAGATTGACACAAAACTTCATTACTTACTTACAAATGCCTTGACATCTGAAACCGTAACTTCTGCTTCTCCTAGAATAATAAGTCTTTCAACAACATTTCTCAACTCTCTGATATTCCCTGTCCAATCATAGGCCTGAAGCAATTTAAGCGCTTCTGCCGAAAAACTCTTTTTAGCGGTTCCTTGTTCAGTGGCAATTTTATTGGCAAAATAATCGACCAAGATAGGGATGTCATCTCTACGATCGTTTAATGGTGGTACTTTAATTAAAATAACTGCCAAACGGTGGTATAAATCTTCACGAAAACGCCCTTCTGATATTTCTGTTTTAAGATTTTTATTTGTGGCAGCAATCACCCGTACATCTACTTTGATGTCTTTATCACTTCCAACCCGTTGGATGCGGCTTTCTTGCAAAGCGCGTAATACTTTAGCTTGTGCAGACAGACTCATATCCGCTATTTCATCTAGAAAAATTGTTCCCTTGTTTGCCGCTTCAAATTTACCTGCACGGTCTTTATGAGCACTTGTAAACGCACCTTTGAGATGTCCAAATAATTCGCTTTCAATAAGTTCACCAGGGATAGCAGCACAGTTAACTTCAATCATTGGACCATTCGCACGGTGACTTTTTTGATGCAACCAATGGGCTACCAGTTCTTTTCCAGTGCCATTAGGCCCCGTGACCAATACACGTGCTTCGGTAGGGGCTACTTTATCAATAATCGATTTGATGGTTTCAATTTCGGGGCTGTTGCCAACCATTTCGTATTGTTTACTCACTTTCCGTTTGAGCCGTTTATTTTCGACCACCAATTGTTTTCGGTCGAGTGCATTACGAATGGTATTTAACAGTCGGTTTAAATCAGGTGGTTTTGAAATATAATCATACGCACCCATGCGCATCGTATTCACAGCGGTGTCTAAATCGCCATGCCCTGAAATCATCACCATAGGTATTTCGGGTTTGATTTTTTTGACGGCTTCCAGAACTTCAACACCGTCCATTTTGGGCATTTTAATGTCACACAAGACCAAATCAAAATCGTCCTTTTTGATCATTTCAGTACCGATCAAGCCATCCTCTGCTTCAAACACTTGGTATTGAGCATTCTCTTCCGTCAGTATTTTGACGAGGACACGACGGATGGAGGCTTCATCTTCAATGATTAAAATTCTAGACATTTGGTGTTTATTTAGTATGCATTAATAACGGTTGTTTAAAATTAATATTTCAACCATTTAAAAAGTTCTTTGTAGGTTGGTTTTTTACCGTACATCAAAATCCCAACACGGTATATTTTTGCTGCAAACCAGACGGTAAATATAAAGGTTGCTATAAGAATCAAAAGGGAGGCGATTTGTTGCCATAGTGGGACACCAAACGGAATCCGCATCAGCATCACCACGGGAGAGGTAAATGGAATAAACGAAAATACGGTTGATATGGTGCCGTGCGGATCTTCAATTACGGTAAATGCGCCCACATATACCGCTAAAATCAAGGGCACCAATACGGGTAACATAAACTGCTGGGTGTCAGTTTCGTTGTCCACCGCAGCACCAATGGCGGCATATAGTGAACTGTACAACAGATAGCCTCCAATAAAAAATAAGACAAAGGCAATTACTAAATTCGCGATGGGTAAGCTGTGAAATTCATTGATGATCATTTGAATTTTGTCGGTGGATTCTGGATTTGAAAGAGCTTCATTAACCATTTCTTGTTGCGGTGTTTGCGACATTTCAATACCAAAAATGGACGAAGCTGCGAACATAATAACGGCTCCTAAAACAATCCAAATGGCAAATTGAGTGATGCCCGCTAAAGAAGTGCCTATTATTTTACCCAACATCAGCTGGATGGGTTTCACCGAGGAAATAATCACTTCGATAATACGGCTGGTTTTTTCTTCGATGACACTGCGCATGATCATATTTCCATAGATGATGATAAACATAAACAACAAATAGCCTGCAGCCCCGCCAAAGCCCAATTTCATGAGACTGCCCACCTTAGAGGTTTTCACGCCTTCAAAGCTTTCTTGGTTGATATCTACATACATTTTAGACGCTTCAATGAGCGCTAAATCAACGCCTTCATTTTGTAACTTGAGTTCAGATAATTTGTTTTCGATTTTCGATTCTAAAGAAGATATAAACGAAAGGGAAGGGGATTCTTCTGAATAAAATTTAATAAAATTCGATACTGTCTCAATAGGCATTTTGGGAATATGGAGCAAGCCATAGGCATTTTCCTGATTGGCCAGTATTTTAGCGGTTTCTAAATCAACTTCTGAGAGGTGATTATAGATTGTATAATCGGTGGTTTTAAAAGTCTCAGACACAAACCCCGTATCGTCTAAAACATAAATGCTGCGTACCGTGTCATTATTAACACTTGACAAATACCCTACAAAAAACATCAGAGCAACCATAATGAGTGGGCTCAAAAACGTCATCAGAATAAAGGACTTGTTGCGCACTTTCGTCAAATACTCACGTTTGATAATTAGTGGAAGGTGATTCATGACTTGATATTTTGAATGGTTTCAATAAAAATATCGCTCGCATTCGGGATTAATTCCTTAAAATGGAGCACTTGTGCTTGCGACGTTAAAAATCCTAATAAATCATTTGAAGTCCCATCAGATCCTAACGAAATATTCAATTTTAAATCATCATGAAGGGATTTAAAATCTGCCGGAGCGACTTTAAATTTCGCTTCAATGGTTTGTTTAAGTGCCCGCTTATTATCGGATAACAGCCCTACTTCAAAAGAGTTTGTTTTATAGTCGCGTTTGATGTCATTGAGTTTGCCATCTAATATTTTTTTAGATTCATGAATTAAAGCAATATGATCGCAGAGTTCTTCGACTGATTCCATGCGGTGGGTGGAGAAAATAACGGTGGCGCCTTCATCTCTCAATTGTAAGATTTCGTCTTTTATGAGGTTGGCATTGATAGGGTCAAATCCTGAAAACGGTTCGTCAAAAATGAGCAATTTAGGCTGGTGTAAAACGGTGACTACAAACTGAATTTTTTGCGCCATTCCTTTGGAGAGTTCTTCTACTTTTTTGTCCCACCAATGGCCTATTTCTAATTTGTCAAACCAGTATTTTAAGCGCTTTTTGGCTTCCGAATACGACAAGCCTTTGAGTTGTGCCAAGTACAAGGCTTGCTCCCCAACTTTCATGGACTTGTACAATCCACGTTCTTCGGGCAGATAGCCAATGTATTGCACATGGTGGCGCTGCAAAGGCTCTCCATCTAAAAAGACAGACCCCGTATCGGGCATGGTAATTTGATTGATGATTCTGATAAGGGTAGTTTTCCCAGCACCATTGGGCCCTAAAAGTCCAAAAATACTGTGTTTTGGCACTTGTATAGACACCGCGTCTAAGGCTTGAAACTCACCGAAATATTTTGAAACTTCTTTGGTTTCTAAAAGGTTACTCATGTAATATGTTTTGGTATAAGACGTAACAATATAAGAAAAGTTACACTGAAAAAGTAAAACCAGCCGCAATAAGTTTTGGAATGTTAAAATCACTAGTTTTTTGGGCTGCATGCGATTATTTTATATATTTACACCTGATTTAGATCCCAAATCTATGTCTTCATAAGTAATTTAACCAAAGTTGAGATGTTGTTTTACTGTGAATCATAGATAAGGGGACGAGCAAGATGTTTGCACATTTGATTACGGATAAAAACCCAAAAGGTTCCTATTATCCGGAAATGAAGACCTATAAACAGGAGGTTTATTCTCTATATAACAAGTTGGCAGTAATTTAAGAATAAAATGAAAATAATAGATTTATCAAAACCAATTAAGTATAATAAATCTGATCCTTGGTTTATGAAAGTAAAAATCAAACATAAATCTCACAAAAAAGCAGGCTTGTTGTTACGTTTTTTGGGGTTGCCTAAAAAATTGTATCCTAAAGACTTTAAAGGTTGGGCTGACGATACTATTAAAAAAATGGGAGTGCACTCTACAACTCATATAGATGCGCCTTGGCATTATTCTCCTACCGTAAATGGAGAGCGTTCTAAGACTATTGATGAAATTCCTTTGGATTGGTGCTATGGAGATGGTCTTGTCGTAGATATGAAACATAAAAAAGATTTTGACGCGATTACTACTCAAGATCTTAAAGATTTCCTAGACAAAGAAAAATTATCCCTCAAAGAAGGAATGATCGTTTTAATCAAAACAGGTAGAGATGTTTATAATGGAACCAAAGACTTTCCAGACAAAGGAACTGGAATGAGTGCTGAGGCTACCGAATGGCTTATTGACAAAGGAATCAAAGTAATGGGAATCGATTCTTGGGGATGGGATCTCCCATTAAAACATCTAATTAAAAAAGCTAAAGAAACCAACAATTCTGAACTATTCTGGGAAGCTCACTTAGTTGGACAACGAAAAGAATATTGTCATATTGAGCAACTTGTCAATTTAGATGAACTTCCATATGAGGGTTTTAAAATTGCTGTTTTTCCTATAAAAATTGTTGGAGCTTCAGCAGCACCGGCAAGAGTTGTAGCAATATTTGAATAAATACTACTGCCAACCCAGCTAGCACGAGCATCATTTGCTCGTGCCAAGCAAGCTTAAAAAGATAGAACATAAGATTATGAACATAAAATATATTTTAGGATCAATTTTGACATTCCCTCTTTTACCATTAATGTATTTTCAAGGTAAAAAAATAAAATCGAATGTTCCTCGGTTACCAGAAGCAAAAGGAATAAAGGGATTATCAGCAGTGTCCTCTAAAAAAACACTCCGAATGATTACTATTGGAGAAAGTACGATTGCAGGAGTAGGAGTCAGTACACATCAAGAAGGTTTTACAGGAACTTTAGCAAATGAATTGGCAAGTGAGTTAAAAACCAATATAGATTGGAAAGTTTATGCGAAAAGTGGATATACCAGCTCCGCAAAGTCTACTGACTTAGCGGGATAAAAAATGAATCGATAATCAGCATCAAATGCTAACATAAAAGAACATGGAATTGAATACAGGAAACACTAAAATAAATAGCTCAAAGTCGGGAAATCGAAGATTCGACGGAGTCAAATTTTGAGCAACTTGGAGAATTAAATTTTTAAATATGAACAAGAAAAACATAAAAAATAGTTTTCTATGTGGAATAGGGTATGCTATTGGAATGTCAGCATTTCATTATTTTAAAAATGGTGAATTTAGTGTTTGGGATTTCCTATTTTATTTCACATTTTTTGGAACTAGTTTGTGGTTGATTAATCGAAATAAATATAAAAAATAGTAAACACAGTGTCTTAAAAATAGACCGTAAACCCCGCTAAGGCAAAGTCTCCCGACTTAGCACAACATAAAAGAAAACTATGAAATCCAAACTAAAAAACATGAAGAATAAACTTAAATACAAAAGAACTTAAATACAATCGAACTTAAAAAAACACATAAATCATTTTAACCCTAATTCTAAATAATACGCAATGAAAAAAATAATTATACTATCTACACTTATTTTAGGAAGTTTTAACGCAATCGCTCAAATAACAGATATTAAAGAAAAGTTTACTTTACCAACAATTTTGAGTGAGTCCTCAGGAGTGATTTTTTTTAACAACAAACTCATTAATCATAATGATTCTGGTAATGAAAATAGACTGTATGAATTAGATACAATTTCTGGGACAATTACCAGAACCGTTACAATTGACAATGCAACAAATGTGGACTGGGAAGATATAACACAGGATGATACATCCATTTATATTGGTGATATAGGAAACAATAATGGAAACAGAACCAACTTAAAAATATATAAAATAAATAAAAATAACTATTTAAATTCTATCAATATAACAGCAGAAATTATAAACTTTAGCTATTCAGATCAAACTGATTTTACAGCTAATACCAACAATACAGAATGGGATGCAGAAGCTCTCATTTCTTTTGATGCAAATAACTTGATTTTATTTACTAAAAATTGGGTGGATGGCATCACAAAGGCGTACATAATCCAAAAAAACAGCGGTACGTATAGTGTAAGCTCATTAACAACAACTTTAACTAGCGGAGGGTTAGTAACTGGAGCCACCTACAATCCATTGACAGAAAAAATATATCTAATCGGTTATAACTCGACATTACAACCTTTTGTTTGGCGTAGTGAAAACTTTACAGGCAATGATGTATTTTCAGGCAGTAATACACAGACATCTCTTACAACTTTAGGATTTAAACAAGCGGAAGCCATAACACATATTGGAGCTAATAGGTATTTAATTACATCCGAATCAATTAATATCCCTCTGTTTTCTGAAGATGGAAAATTGATGTCATTTTCAACAAATGATCCTGTATTGTCTACGGAAGAATACGTTGCCAATCCAATTCGTATCCATCCAAACCCTGTTAAAGATATTTTGTTTATTGAAGTTCTAGAATTTACTTCCATAGAAATCTACGATTCCAAATCCACGCTTGTGTACAGAGGCTCCGATAAAAAAATAAATGTTTCAGAACTAAGTAAAGGATTCTATTTAGTTAAAACTAATTTTAAAGATTATACATACAACATCAAAAAAATAATTAAGAATTAAAAATAAATTTCACCATTATTACATTTTTAATGTAATTTATTATATCTATTTGCCAATCTAAAGCCTAATACTCAAAACATCCTATGAATGCGTCAACACCCACAGTTCCACCTCTTCCGAAGCCCTCCAATGTTGGTCGCGTTTGGTTTTGTCGGAAGCCGTTTTAACAGGTCTTTTTAGGCATTTTTCCAATTGAAATCTGCCACCTTTGGCAAGTTCTTTTTCAATAGGATGGTCGGTTGTAGCCTTTGTAATTTGCGCTAAATTAGAGAATATCACGACGAGTTTTCCATCCGGCAAAAGGCGTTGTTTGGCCGCCTCAAAAAAATCAGGGAAAAGCGATTCGTTGTAATAAATTGCTTCGTCATTTTTATCTAAGTCATGCGCTGCTGGCAACCAAGGTGGATTAAAAACAATCAACTCGCTGGGTTTTTCCCATTTCCCAAAAAGAGATCCAAAATCGAGTTCTACTTTTCGTGAGAGCTTTGTGTCGCCCATAAACTCTTTGAGTCCTACAATTGCATTGGGATTGGTATCTGTTCCAAATACTTTTTGAAAGCCATGTTTCACCATCTGAAAGGAGAGAATCCCACTTCCAATTCCGACATCAATGGCGGATTTTTTAGGACCTTCGTACCGTTTCAGCCAATTGTCAAAAAGAATCAAATGATCAAAACGCGTTGGGAAATAAGTCCCGTAATAGGGGTGTATTTTATTTCGCAATACGGGAACCGTAATCCCGTTTTGGTACCACTGCCACGCACTGTTCAACCCTTGAACTTTAGGGAAAGGCAGCAAGAATTCACTGGCTTCTGGATAAAATGTTTCTAGCCAACCTATAGAGGGTGCTTTTTTGACAATCAATTTATGATCTGCAATTTCGATTAAAATAAGCTTGGACAGTTTGCGATACGCATCTCTATAAGCACGTTGTTCTTTAAAAGAAGTGCCTGAGAATTTTCGTTTGAGGTGTATTTGCAACTCCTTCAAAAGTGTCAGTCCATTGCTGTAAAAGGCGGTAATCAATACGGGCCTTCCCGATTCTAAAGATCGAATCGTCCCTTTCACATCTGAAGAGCG
>Ga0209199_1005523_pt1 | contig 11040 bp, 11 predicted proteins | sample COGITO_mtgs_1105_7_FD_184805 | JGI IMG/M metagenome (GOLD analysis project Ga0209199, IMG submission 184805) | Pelagic marine microbial communities from North Sea - COGITO_mtgs_110523 (SPAdes) (version 2) | ecosystem: Environmental > Aquatic > Marine > Epipelagic ...
CCTAACCTTCAGCTGAATAATTTCCTCGGATGCATTCATATCCTGATCGTGACATCAAGAGCTGCCAACGGCAACTGCCCCACACTTTGCGGTACTCTCATTTGAGCCTGGAATGGAGGGTGCCAGATAAGAAATTGAGATTTTGAATACCTGCCCGAGAGACAAGGGGTAGGTTCGACGTCCTCCGGGACGGAGGCAGATCGAGCCAGCCAACCGGCTGAGGTGGGAAACTCCCAAACTCGTGAATGACATTTTGGCAGATCAGTCCCGTACGCCATCAGGAGGCAGGATAATCCCTGACCTCGTAGAGAACCACGGACCCGGAAGACACAGAACCTGACACCCTTGACTTAACCACAGACAGAGAGCCGGAATGCGAAAGCTGCACCGCGGAAATCTGGGGCGCGATGATAGGCCGGTCTGGGCCGAGAGCAACAAATCCAGTGCAAATGCTGTTGCGGCTCAACGTGGACTTCTTGTTCTTCTCGCGCCCCAGACCTCTGCCGGTATTCACGCAGTATTTAATAATCAGGTTTTCGACATCAGAAGACGTGTCTGCAGCATCACAGCAATTGCTCATCACCGTTTAGCTCTGCAAACAATTTTGCCAAATAGCCGCGCAGTTAGCAAAGAATCGTAAGACTCAGACAAAGGCTGTCAGGAACAGTGACAGGGCTGGTATTCCTAAGATCGCTGCAAGAACAAATATTTCAGCTAGCAAGAACCAAGCGACGCCACCAAAGATTTTTTCGAGCGATATTTTGTCACCAACAATCGATTTGATCACAAAGACGTTTAGGCCAATGGGCGGCGTCACCAAACCTATTTCCAAAAGTTTGATCACCACAACACCGAACCAAATAAGTGAGAAACCGAAGGTCTCAACAATCGGAATCGTCAGTGGCAGCGTCAGCAAGATGATCCCGATCGGGTCGAGGAACATACCTAGAAAAATGTAAAGGACGACGATAAGTGCCATTACGGCCAGGACCGACACGCCGGACGTATCAATCCACTGGGTGATGTCTGCCGCCATGCCGGTGAGTGCGATGAAATTAACGAAGAGCTTGCCGCCAATTGCGATGACGAAAATCATGGATGACTGGAATACGCTCTCTTTGAGGGCATCAAAAATGCGCCGCAGGTTCAGCCTGCCCAACAGCAAGCCAAGTATCAGCGTTGCAGCAGCGCCAATGCCAGCAGCTTCTGTCGGGGTGAACAGACCCGCATAGATACCGCCGACAACCACCACAAAAAGAGTGATGATCGCCCAGCAGTCGCGCAGTGCCTTCATGCGATCGCTGCGTGTGATCTCTTCTTGCGGGATGGGGGCGTCCTGAGGGCGCACACGCACCCAGATGTAGATCACAATGAGGTAGGCCAGCAGCGAAATGAGGCCCGGAATGATCGCAGCAATAAAGAGCTTGGCAATCGATTGCTCTGCAAAAATGCCATAAAGGATGAACAGGACACTGGGCGGGATCAACGATCCAAGCGTGCCACCAATAGCGACTGATCCCGATGCCAGTGACTTTGAATAGCCAAAACGCAACATTTCGGGGATCGCGATGCGCCCCATCGCAGCCGCACATGCCACAGAGGATCCGGTGATCGCTGCAAACCCGCCGCACCCCATAACAGAAGCCATTGCGACGCCACCCGGCAGTTTTGCCAACCACAGCCGCGCGGCGCGGTAGATGTCGGTGGTAAACCCAGCCTCATAGGCGAGATGCCCCATAAGGATAAACAGCGGGATCGTCGACAAAGTTGAGCTGGTGATGAACGCATAGGGGTTGTTGGCCATCAGCGAGAACGTTGGTTGCCAGGCCCATTGTGGCGCAAACTCCGCCCCCGGACGCCATGCAAAAATAACAAAGATCCCGATCGATGCCACCACACCCAAAGCGGCAGCAATCGGAACACGAATGGCAAGCAGCACAAGTGTTGCGATCAATCCAATGATGCCAACTGTTAACGGATCCATGCTTTAAGGGTCCTGCTCAGCCGGGAAAAACGCCAGCTTTATGTTCTGCCAAGTATTGAAGGCCAGTCTTAGCAAAAAGACCGCAACACCGAATGCAAAGACCAGCTTCATCGGCCAAGTAGGCAAATCTAGCTGTCCGTCATAATAAAGGTTCTGTGCGATTTCAGACGGGATCTTTTTCGCGATCATAAAACCCATTGTGCCAAGAAACAGCGCGAACAGAAGGTTGCCAAACGCAGTCATCAGTGCCTGCAGGCGTAGGGGCACTCGATTGGCGATTACAGTGACCGCGATGTGACCATTACTGCGCTCAACATACGCCAAGGGCAGCACAATCACGCAAACCATCAGCAAGCCAATCAGGAGCAGATCATCTGGGATCGGATGATTAAACCACCCTCGCCCAACAACCGATCCGGTTACGATCAGACCCATGGTGAACAGCGCGGCACAGGCGATCCACAGCGCCACATCTTCAACAAATGTAAGAAATCGTAATAACATCTTGGGCACCGCATGAGAGAAACCTGGCCCGCTCAAAAGACTGGAGCGGGCCAGTAGATATCAACGCCTAACGATCCCAAGGATACCCTTTGTCGTCCCGCTCGGCTGTATACTTCGCGACCATCGCTTCAAACGCGCCATAGACACCATCTGCGTCCATACCCTTGTCTGAGGCTTTGGATTTCCAGGTCGCGACATCATCGTTGGCGATTGCTACCAAAGATGCACGCAGCTCATCCGTCGGCTGCACCACTTCGATCTTGTAGCCGTCAATCCCCGCCTCAAGCTCAGCTTTGACCTGCGTGCGCGACTGGTACATCTTCTCAGAGACATACTGCGTAAACTCGCGCCCCAAATCGTCTACCAGTTTTTGCTGGTCTGCTGTCAGGCTCATGTAGGTGTTCATATTCATACCGATGCCAAAGGCCAGTACCTGACCCATATTCAATTCGGTAATGTAGTTGGACACTTCGTATTGTTTGTAAGCCTTTACGACGTAGTAATAGGTGGTCGAGCCATCGACCGAACCATTTGACAATGCCTCGTATACTTGAGGCTGAGATACAGAAACCGTCGATGCGCCCTTGTTTTCAAGCGCGGGCACAAATGCACCGGTTGCACGGATCGTCATCCCATTCAGGTCAGCCGCTGCGGTGACTGGTTTGTCTTTCGTCAGCAGTTGCGTCGGACCCGTCGTGTAATTGCCGAAATACTTGATATTTGCTTTCTTCTGCTCCGCAAGCGCGGCTTCATTTGTGGTCATGAATTCATAGGTGGCCATCATTCCAACCCATTCGTCGCCGAACTGGATGGTGTCGGTCACTTCGTATGCGACCAGCTGACCGGGCGCGTAAACTGGCACGATGGACGCCATATCAGCGACACCGTCGGACAGACCTTGGGCCGCTGTTTTCGCACCCAGCAACGCGCCGCCCCACGTGATGTTCAAGCCTAGCGTGCCGCCGGACCGTTCACGCATTTCTGTATCGAGCCATTCAAGAGCGCCCGCGCGGGTGCCACGGTTTGGACCAAACTCCGCGAACCTAAGCTCACGCATTTGGGCCTCAGCGCTGTCTGGCAAGGCAACCGTCAACACACCCGCAGCCAAGAGCGCAGGTATCAAAATTCCACTTAATAGTTTCTTCATTCGTGTATCCTCCCTTGTCTGGTTCCTCCCACCAGATGACCCCAATCATCGCACATCAGCGTTGCTTTCTGTCAACAAGTAATTTAGATTTCATCTGTTGAAATTGAAGGTTAAGCTAATGAATACCACTTCCCGCCTTCGCGATGGCAGCAGCCTTCCTCGCGTTAGGGCAGTCACACGTGCAATTGCAATCCTGCGGGCTTTCACCTCTGGTCGTCCCCATCTTGCGTTGGGTGAAATCGTCAAACTCACGGGCCTCGACGCCGGCACGACGCGCAGGCTGTTGGTGACGCTCAGGGATGAGGGACTGATACGGCAAGATCCCGCAACCGGGCTCTACAGTGCGTCCATTGGCCTGCTTGAGCTAAGCCGCGCTGTACCTGAATCCCTTTCGTTGACCGGATTGATCGAACAGCGGATCAAGAAGCTGGCACAGGAAACACAGACCACCGTGTATCTGTCAACCATCAGCGGCGATATGGCTCTTTGCACGGCACGCCATAACGGAGGGCTTGCGATTGAAGTGCGTTGGTGGGCCGTTGGGGAGCAGCGGCACTTCAATAAAGGGACCGGCCCGCGCGTGCTCTTGGCGTTTCTGAAACCCGACCGACAAGAGCAACTCATCACACAAACACTTGAACTTGATACAAATCAGGCGGCCATCTTACGTGATGAGTTGGAGGACATCCGCATTCAGGGGGTCATTGTGAAACATGACGAGATTGCATCGGGCTTGTCCGCAATGGCCGTGCCACTTCTCGATCACAGTGGGAGCATCCTTGCTTCTATTTCAACTGGGGGGCTGACACCGCGTTATACCGGTGCGGAGCAGGCACAGATGTTTCAAATGATGATCAAAGCAACCGATGATATGCGTGAAAGTTTGCGCGGGTATCGCGCTTGATTTCATTAGATGAAATATATGTTGCTGGTTGACTAAATTTCAGAATCGACAAATGATTGGCGAACTGTTGCGTTGGGAGGCCGACAATGGGCTATACAATCGCCGAGAAAATACTTGCGCGCGTTTCTGAAAAGAGCGCTGTACATGCGGGTGAAGAGGTCTTGGCCAAACCTGATTTCGTCATCGCCTATGATTTCCCGGGCTATACCGATGTTATCTTCAGGCAGATGGAAGAAGACTTTGGGATCGACAAGGTGGCAGAGCCTGACCGCTATGCGCTGTTCATCGATCATATGGTGCCCGCCACTACGACACAGGAAGAAGAGCTCCACCAACTAACCCGTGATTGGGGTGCAAAAAACAAGGTGCCGGTGTACGAACGCAAAGGCATCGGTCACCAGGTTGCTGCAGAATTAGGTTATGCGACGCCGGGCGCTTTCGTTGTGCATTTCGACGGACATATTTCTCAGCTCGGCACGTTTGGCACGCTGGCAATCGGCGTGCGCCGCCACTTGCTTGAGGCCTTCGTCAAAGAGCGGATCAAGTTCAAAGTGCCCGAAACCACGCGCATCGACTTGACTGGTACCTTGCAACTCGGCGTCACCGCTCGGGACGTTTTTCACCACATCGTGCGCGTGATTGGCCCTCGGGGCTGCCGTGGGCATGTGTTGGAGTTGGGCGGCGACACGATTGACGACATGAGCCTTGAGGGGCGGCAATCCATCACCTGCCTCGCCATGTTTACCGGTGCGATCACCGCGATCATCAATCCTGATGAACGTGCACTAACCTATATGAAGGAACGCGCGCGGATTGATATTGATCCGCTGTTCTCTGATCCTGATGCGACCTATGCGTCACGGCATGAGATTGACGTGAGTACGCTTGAACCCATCGTCGTGGTGCCGCCCAGCCCCGCTGACACCCGAGACCTAAGCGAAGTTGCAGGTACTGAAGTGCATGTGGGATACTTGGGCTCTTGCGCATCCGGCCGTGTCGAAGACCTCGAACTCGCAGCCGATGTACTGGAGGGTCACAAGGTCAAAGACGGTTTCCAGCTCAACGTCATCCCAACAAGCCAGGAAATCATGGAGATTGCCGCCGAAAAAGGCATCATCACTCGGTTAATCAACGCCGGTGCGTTCATCAGCTCATCCTCTTGTGATTATTGCTTTGGCAGGATGGGCGTCATGCGGGCAGGTCAACGGGCTGTGTCGACAGGCACGTTGAATGTACGAGGTCGCATGGGATCGCCCGATAGCGAGATCTATATCGTCAATGCCGCCGCTGTCGCCGCCGCGGCCATAGAGGGACGCATTACAGACCCGCGCCCCTATCTGAAAGGATAGCGCAATGGGACTGAAGAACTTGCGCGGTCGAGTTGCCTGGATTTTCGAGGATGAAGATTTTGATGTCGACCAAATCGTTGGCGTCAAAAATATCAAGATCAAAGACGCAGCCGAACTCGCCCGACTGGCAATGCATGCCGAAGATCCTGACTTTGCCACATCAGTTAAACCCGGCGATCTTTTGATCGGAAATCACAACTTTGGGTATGGCCACCCGCATTATCCCCCAATGATCGGCATGCGGCATTTGGGAATCGGCGGCGTTCTGGCCGAGAGTTTTTCCCCCGGCTATTGGCGCGGTGAAATTGCGATGGGGTTCGCGCAGGTTGCATGCCCCGGCGTGCTCAGTGCCGTGAGCCGCTGGGATGAAATTGAAGTGGACTGGGCAGCAAACGAATTTCGCAACCACACGACGGGCACCACCTTGCCGATTGAACCGCTCAGCGATGGCGACCGCCTGATGCTGGAGGCCGGCGGTCTGGTCGGATACCTGCACGCGCGTGACAAAGAGGAGGCCACAGGATGATCGAGCCGCAACAGAAAAAAGACTTTGCAGCCGCATTGCGCGCCGGACAGACGCAAATTGCACCGGGGTGTTTTGATGCCATGTCTGCGATGATGGCCGTCAACGCCGGTGCGACTGCTGTGATGACTTCGGGGTTTGCTGTTTCGGCCTCGCACCTCGGTTTCCCCGATGTCGAGCTTTACACAATGACGGAAAACCTCAACGTCGTGCGCAACATCGCTAACGCGGTTAACGTGCCCGTAATCGCCGACACTGACACCGGATACGGAAACGCCATGAACGTGATGCGGACCGTCCGTGAGTTTGAACAGGCCGGCGTCTGCGCGATGATCTTTGAGGATCAGACCGCGCCCAAGCGCTGCCCCGTTGTTGCAAACCAGATCGAAATGTTGCCCGCGCATGAGAATGTCGGCAAAATACGCGCCGCTGTTCAGGCACGCCGCGACCCCGACACGCTGATCATCGCGCGAACCGATGCGGGCACGCCAGAAGAAGCAATTCTGCGTGCCAAGATGTACGCCGAAGCGGGTGCAGATCTGATCCAACCTATCAGCCGCACTTTTTCGGATTTCGACGGCCTCAAGCAAATGCGAGAGGCGGTGGGCATTCCCTTGTCACTGCAAATTCTGGGCTGGTTGGAAAGTGATCTGACCCAAAATCACATTGCTGAAATCGCGGGTGTCGCCTGTTATCCGCTGGTCGGGTTGATGTCCGCAGCACAGGCGATGCAGGACAACTACGCGCGTTTGATGACAGATAAAGGCACTGCCAATTTACCCCGCCCCGTGATGAGCATGGCCGATTTCAAAACGTTCATCGGTTTTGAGGAGATCGAGCAGCAGCAGGTTCGCTTTATGATCATGGACCTAAAAAACTAAAGGATTGACACATGGCCGAAGAATTCACCCGCCGCGCATCCGAACGTTCCCCCAATAACATGTCCACGACACCGGAATGGGACCGTAGTGGGATGGTCCGCCCGCAAGGCATGCCGAGCTTTCAGGCCCCTCCTCTACAGTCCTCGCGCCCCCCACGGTGTCCGCCCTTTGTCGACATCACAAACAGCGACCAGCTGCTGCCTTACCTAGAACATGTGGCGCAACGGCCATATAATCATGGGCTCAATGCATGCTGGGATCTTCAGCCGGGCGAACGGGTGATGTTACGTGTAGACAATTGGCATTCTGAGATGACGATTGATGCCTGCAAAAAGATACTCGAAAAGTATCAGGTCAAATATGACATCAAATACATCGACCGTGGTCCGATCCCCCAGTGGGTCGGGGCCGATGAGGTTGAATACTATCTGTTTCGGACCAAGGAGTTGGCGGAATGGATGGACATGTGGGAAGAGGAAGAGAAAAACCAGGCCTATGACAAGATCCTGATGGGCTATGGCGGGCCGGTTCTGGCCGAACGCATCATCAAGATTCAACGGATGCCGTTTATCACCCCCGAAATCCTCGCGTCCCCCGCGCACGCAATGCCAATCGAAGTGCTTAATGCGATGGACATGTGGACGTGGGAACGTGTTCGGGCCGCCAAACGCAGCCGGATCACAGACCCTGAGGGCACCGACCTCAGTTTTACCAACCATGATGAATACTGGGACAGTGAACGCAAGTTTTACGACCCGACACTGACCGCCGCCACCTGGACTGGCAACGAACATTTTGGCAAGACTTACTTGCCTGGACACGTCACTGGCCGCCCTTGGATGTTCCACCCGACCAAGGAAGATGGCGAAGGTGTAATTGCAGGCACGACCAACCACATTGCAGCAGTGGATTGGACCCAGCTCATCGTTGAACGCTCCAAGATCACCGAAATCCGCGAAGGTGGCGAATTTGGCGACAAACTGCGCGATGTGATGGAGCGCACCAAAGACATCCAATACCCAACCTTCCCTGACAAAGGCATCATGCATTGGTGGGAAGCCTCAATCGGGACGAACCCGCATATTCACCGTCCCCGCAAGGACTTCCCTTCGGGCTTTGTGAACTGCCTGTATGAACGGGTGCGGTCCGGTGTTATCCATATGGGTTTTGGCACCATTATCTCCTCGATGGCAGAACGTGAAGCTGCGCGCGCAGGTCACTTGGTCGGACACTGGCATTTGCACCTCTACTTCCCAACCTACGAGGCCGAAATGGCCGGCGACAATGAGACAATCATCGAAAACGGCCGTCTTGGCGCACTGGATGATCCCGCGATCCGCAAAATTGCAGCCAAGTACGGTGATCCTGATATGTGGCTGGACGAATCGTGGAATCCTGCGGTGCCGGGTATCAACATGGACGGCAATTACTGGGATCACTACGCCCGCGACCCGTTGCATTGGGTGAAATCAGAGCTAGAGATTTGCCGCAACTATCACCCAATGTTCATGAAAATGGTTGGCGCAGATGACAAATATTGCCATGGTGCTGGGGCTGATTGGTGGAAAGGTGGCTGTTGCAACCATTCTGGTGTTGAAGCGCCGATATTGGGCGGGAATTGTTGTGAGAGCCATTGAGGCCGCACTCTAATCATCCTGTTTGGCTGTTTGTGCGCGGAGTACGGTCCGAGCCTTTACGGCTTTAGCCTTTCGTAAGGCGCTGGCGGGTGCTGTCAGACGAATGCGAACCAGTCTCAGTTCTCCGGCAACCTCAACCTGTTAGGCTGCGCAGAGACCGCGCCACTCGGCCAGAGCAGCGGCGCGGTTCAGCTTGAAACAGGGCAATCACGCTTCAAAGGCCCTGAATGAGCGTCCGCAGGAAGTCGTTGCTCCAGCCCGCTTTTTTGAACTTCCCGCGATTTGATCCTTTTGCAGGATTGGCCTTTATGATGCTCAATGCGATCCGGCGCAGCGCAGCGAAATTGGCTGGTGCGTGGTCTTTTCGGGCACGATGTTGGTCGTCGTTCATCAGCACGTCGAGAGACCAATGCAAGCTGTTCTCGATCTCCCAGTGGCCACGGATCAGTGTGGCAGCAGCCTGAGCTGATTGGTATTTTGAAAGTAGGGAAAGCCGCTCGGAGTGGCTGGTTTTATCGCCTATCGTGCGCTTCGAGACGACGTGAACGAAGGCGCTTAGATGTGGCCAGTGATGGGTTTCGGTGAGATATTCTGGCACATCGTAAACGCGGTATGATCGCTCCTCAACGCGACCGTGCTCACCATCGACGGAGCTATATTCGTCAATGTAATCAGTATCCTGATCGTCGACAAAGGCCCGCACGTCAGCGCGCATATCGCCTTGATTGCCCTTGAGTTGGAGGCAGTAATCGCCGCCTTCTTGCACGATCAGTTCACAGGTCTCTCGCTGGCAGTGCAGCGCATCAGCGGTGATGGTGATGCCGCGAATATCAAGCATTCCGATCAACTCGCGTAGAGCCAGAATCTCGCCTCCGCCCTTGGCGCTTTGCGTAATCCCAAGGCTTAGCCGCGCGCCATGGGCAAAGGCGGTCACGATGCTCATATTCGACTGTTCGGCTGCTTTGTCAAAGCTGCGCCGCATCTCTTTGCCATCGATGGCAATAGCCGGCTGCGCTCCATCAGTGGCGGCAAAGTCGGTGCGAAACTTGTCAAAAAACGCCTGGAAACTACCCGGCTTCATCAAGCGGAATAGTCGCGAGTAAGCGTCATGGCAGGGGATGCCATGCGGCAATTCGAGGAACTCACGAAGAAAATCCTCCTTCATCTTACCGAAAAGCTCCATATCAACCGCAGTATCCCCACCACACAGGGCGCACAAAAGGCTGATCGTCATCAGATCACAGAATTTGTGATGAGGCGCGTTGCCTCCGCGAGGATCATCCTTGTCATTGAAATAACTGACCAATGTAGGCATCTCGAAACTCCATCATCTGATGAAGCTCAGAGAATCGAAATCCTACGCGCTGTCAAATTTCAAGCGCGATTCCCCTGCAGCTTGAAATTTGATCGGTTGTAGAGATGGCGCTCTTGGTTAAAATGGTTGTGAACGGAAGCGTGGACGGAGGCAAATTTCTGCAAACTTCGCATGCGTCGAAAGCCCAGCATAGCCCGCTCTCGCCTTCGAAATGGCTGATGTGAATTCTCAGCCCTGTTGTTTTGCCAGTGGCCGGTTTCTTGCCGATTAGCGTTGCCGATCTCCTTCATCGCTGCGCCGTAGGAACGTAACTTATCGGTGACGAAGATATGTGGTCGACCATGACGTTTCATTGTTTTTCGTAAGAATTTCAATGCTGCCTTTCGATCACGGCGCTTTGTGACAAAGCTTTCCAGGACTTCCCCTTCGTGATCCACAGCCCGCCAAAGGTAGTGCGTCTCGCCGTTGATCTTCACGAACACCTCGTCCAAGTGCCACTGCCAATTTGAATATGCGCGCATCTGGCTGACCCTTTTCTTGCGGATCTCTGCGGCAAACAGCGGGCCAAATCTGTTCCACCAAAATCGAACCGTTTCGTGGCTGATTTCGATGCCGCGTTCGTGCAACAGATCCTCTACGTTCCGGAGCGAAAGCGGATAACGCACATACATCATCATGGCCAAACGGATGATCTCGGGGCTCGTCTTGAAGTAGCGAAAAGGGCTGCTTTTTGTCATCCTGCGACGCTAATTGCTCGCCCTCCCCACCTCAACCGATTTTGCTCTGACAGTGCCTC
>Ga0209199_1005525_pt1 | contig 11037 bp, 8 predicted proteins | sample COGITO_mtgs_1105_7_FD_184805 | JGI IMG/M metagenome (GOLD analysis project Ga0209199, IMG submission 184805) | Pelagic marine microbial communities from North Sea - COGITO_mtgs_110523 (SPAdes) (version 2) | ecosystem: Environmental > Aquatic > Marine > Epipelagic ...
TTGTAAACCATCTACATAGTTTCTTGTAAATTCTACTTCTCCAGATTTGTAATAACTGGTGTATTGTCCTTGAGCTAAATTATCTACATAGTTTTGGGTGTATTTTGTTTCTCCAGATTCATAATAAAAGATTAGTTGTCCTTGCGCTAAATCATCTACATAGTTTTGGGTGTATTCTGTTTCTCCAGATTCATAATAAAAGATTAGTTGTCCTTGCGCTAAATCATCTACATAGTTTTGGGTGTATTCTGTTTCTCCAGACTTATAGTAACCGATTTGTTGTCCTTGTTGTAAATCATCTACATAGTTTTGGGTGTATTTTGTTTCTCCTGATTCATAATAACCGATTTGTTGTCCTTGTTGTAAACCATCTACATAGTTTGTGGTGTATTTTGTTTCTCCTGATTCATAATAACCGATTTGTTGTCCTTGTTGTAAACCATCAATAGTTAAAGATTTACTCTTAATATTTCCAGAAGCATAATAAAAATAATAATAGTCATCGTCTAAATCTAAAACACCATCTACATAGTTGCTATTAAAAGTTATCATCCCTGCTTTAGAGTACTGTAATTCTTGTCCATTTTTTAAATCATCTACTAAGTCTATGGTGTATTTTGTTTCTCCTGATTCATAGTAACCGATTTGTTGTCCTTGCGCTAAATCATCTACATAGTTTCTTGTGTATTCTGTTTCTCCAGATTCATAATAACCGATTAGTTGTCCTTGTTGATCATCATCTACAAGGTTTTGTGTGTGTTTTGTTTCTCCAGATTCATAATAAAAGATTTGTTGTCCTTGTCTTAAATCATCTACATAGTTTACGGTGTATTTTGTTTCTCCAGACTTATAGTAACCGATTTGTTGTCCTTGTTGTAAATCATCTACATAGTCTGTGGTGTATTTTGTTTCTCCTGATTCATAATAACCGATTTGTTGTCCTTGTTGTAAACCATCTACATAGTTTCTTGTAAATTCTACTTCTCCAGATTTGTAATAACTGGTGTATTGTCCTTGAGCTAAATTATCTACATAGTTTTGGGTGTATTTTGTTTCTCCAGATTCATAATAACCGATTTGTTGTCCTTGAGCTAAATCATCTATATAATCTTGCGAGGATTTAATTTTTCCAGATTCATGATAAGATGTTTGTACCCCCTCTCTTGAATTATTTAAATAAAATGTAGTAAGAGAAATATTACCATTTTTATAGTAATAATTAGATACCCCGTTATTAATTACTGAATCTATTCCTATTGAACTTAATCCAATAAAAGAAGAATAAAATGTCATTTGTTTTTCACTTGTAATATGAAAATCGGTAACTCTTCCTAATGGAATATTCTTTTCTTTAAATTTTATTAACCTATAGTATAATGCTGAATCAATATTAATGATTGGTCTCCAATCTTTATCAAAATATATTTTTACTTTCTCACCTATGGGGTACTCACCTGATGCAAAATCAATAACAGGAATTTCCTCTTGAGAAAAAGAAAAAAATGAGATAAAAAATAAAAGACAAATCAGGTTTTTCATACCCTCAATTTACAAAATTTAGTTTTTTACTTAAAATAAATTCAAAAAATTAATTAATCCTTGTTAAATAATTCGACGAAATAATTATTTGGGGATAGCAACTAAAATTATACATAATATTTAATTAGTTCTGTTAAAATACTGGCTTATGCCTACAGAATCAAATTTATGAGCGTTGTTGTTTTCCGATTTATCTAGTTTGTTGTTAATGGTTAATCCCCAAAGAACGAGTTCCATGCAAAAGTCTTGGTCTTGGGTATTTAATTTACCAGCATAATCCTCAATAAGTGCGGTTAGAGGTTTTATAGATCGAAGACTTGAAAAGAATTCATCATCTGTATCTGTATAGTTTAGCTCGATAAAGTTGTTGTCAAACCACTGAATCAAGTCTGTGTAAGGGGTCTTCACTCCTTCTTTTTCAAGTTTAGAAATGCGAGGAAAGAGACTTTCAAACTGCACCATTACAGCACTGTCAATAAGTAATTTAGCAACTTCATCAGCCCCTTCTTGTTCGCCTTCGTACACAAGTTCAATTTTACCCGTTATCGAAGGAATTATTGACATAAAGTCTACTAAACGAATGGTTGTTTTCTCTGAATCAGTTTCAATTAAACGTAATTTTGCAGCAGCTATAAGGTTTTCCATTGCACTAATTGTGAGTCGTGCACTGACCCCACTCTTAGCATCTACATATTCACTTTTACGTGCTGTAAATGCGACTTCTTCCAAAAGATCTTTAGCTAAGTTGGGAACTAAAATACTTGCTTTATCTTCTTTAGATATTTTTGCCTCCTGCTCCGTAATTTCACGAGCAAGTGCAATTGTTTTGGGATAGTGAGTAAAAATCTGCGATCCAATTCTATCTTTTAAAGGCGTGACGATACTTCCTCTGTTGGTATAATCTTCTGGGTTAGCAGTGAATACAAATTGAATATCTAAAGGCATTCTAAGTTGAAACCCACGGATTTGAATGTCTCCTTCTTGTAAGATGTTAAATAAAGAAACTTGTATTCTTGCTTGTAGATCTGGTAATTCATTTAGTACAAAAATAGATCGGTTTGCCCTGGGAATCATGCCGTAATGCAAGACACGTTCATCGGAGTAAGGAAGTTTTAAAGTTGCCGCTTTAATCGGGTCAATATCTCCAATCAAGTCAGAGACATTCACATCTGGTGTAGCTAGTTTTTCAAAAAACCGTCCAGATCTATGCACCCATGATATAGGGGCTTTATCACCCATTTCAGCTATCAAATCTCGGGCATATTTCGAAATTGGTTCAAATGGGCTGTCATTAATTTCAGAACCTTTTACAATTGGCATATATTCATCCAAAAGGTCAACCATGCTTCTAGCTATCTTTGTCTTTGCTTGCCCTCTTAATCCTAATAAGTTGATATGATGACCAGCAATAATAGCCTTTTTTAATTGCGGAATTACCGTGTCTTCATAGCCAAAAAGGCCTACAAATACAGGTTGCTTAGCTTTGATTCTTGCAATTAAATTGGATTTAATTTCTTGGTTTATGGTCTTATTCTCATATTTAGAGTTTTTTAATTCCTTAAAGGTTATCTCTTTTTTCATATTCTTTTAGTTCTGTTTTTTTCGTAATCTTCAAATATCATTTCTCCTAAACCTGACAGTCCAGTTAAGAATGCTTTTCCTTGGTTTTGTGCTGTGAAAAGTTCTACAAATTGGCGTAGATAAGGATCTTGGGCAATCATAAAAGTGGTAATGGGAATTTTTAATTTTCTAGCTTGAGCTGCTTTATTTAAACATTTAGCGACGATCATATCGTCAAGTCCATTACTATTTTTGTAAAATTCTCCAGAGGGAAGTTTTATACAACTTGGTTTACCATCAGTTATCATGAAAATTTGCTTATTTGTATTTCGTTTCCGACGTAAAATATCCATTGCCAGTTCTAATCCTGCAACAGTATTGGTATGAAAGGGTCCAACTTTTAGATAAGGAAGGTCCTTCACCTTAATTGGCCAAGCCTCATTTCCAAATACTATAATATCGATAGAGTCTTTAGGGTATTTTCGATGAATTAGCTCAACAAGTGCCATTGCTACTTTTTTAGCCGGTGTAATTCGGTCTTCACCATATAAAATCATAGAATGACTTATATCAATCATAAGTACAGTACTCATTTGTGCTTTATGCTTTGTTTCTTCAACAATTAAATCATTTTCTGTGAGTCGTAGATCAGAAATACCGTTATTAATTTGTGCATTCTTTATACTATCGGTCATATTCACGGTCGATAAATCATCTCCAAATTGAAACATTCTATTTTCTCCATCTCGCTCATCGCCTACCCCTACTTTTGTAGTCCTATGATTCCCTAGTCCACTCTTTTTTAACTTTCCAAAAATTTGGTTTAAAGCATAGTCTCTCAAGGCCGATTCAAGTTTGGCAGTAAGTATATTTTTTCCTTTTCCATTTCCATTTCCAGAAATGTGTTGATTAGGATCGATATCTTCTTTGATGTAGCCTCGTTTCTTGAGATCCTCTTCAAAATTTTCTAGCTTATAATGGTCATTAAAAATATTGTATTCAGCATCCAGTGTAATAAGCCATTCAAAGGCTTCTTCGATATCGCCTGACGTATGTGTGAGAAGTTCTTTAAATACACCAAACACCCGTTCAAAATCCGAAACATCTTTTTCTATGTGTTTACTGAACGTAAAACCTTTCCCATAATTAAAATCTATCTCTGACATGCCTACAAATATCGACATATAGAATAATTAAAAGTGTTAAGGAGATATTAATTTTTCAGAATATAAATGAAGTTATTTTACAATACAGAAAGTCGTTTTAGTAAGAACTTACTATATCTTCGATCTGAACTAATTGATCGTCAGTATATAATTTATTATACAATGAATAATCAATATTATTAATAAATTCATCAAATGTTTGTTGAATATTTATTTTAAATAAATAATTATCATTAGAATCTGCAATATTAATTAATTCATTATATCTACTGTTAATATCAAAAAAATCCCATACAAATGTTGACTTGTCATCAACAGCTATTATATTTTTTAATATAAAATAGTTGATAATTAAATATTCATCACTTTTAAATTCTGTAATATCAGAAAGATTTTTATAAAGGTCCAAATGTCTAACCATATCAATTGCTACAAAATGTTTTGGAACATTTTCTACATTTGATTGAACAATTAGTAATACTTTTTTAATAATATCGTTCAATTTTAGTTTCTTTTCATATTCATACATTTTTGTATTCATACTATTTTTATTATTAGTGTAGATTGAAGACTTTACATATTCTATCAAGCTATAGTAGAATGCATAATCATCTCTACCAGGGTAATTTTCAAAATTATTAATATAATTATTTATTAAATCAAAATCCTTATCAATGACTGAACTGTAGTGAGCTAAATCATTTACTGAAGTAATTCCAGACGTGAAGGAGTTAACTTCTTTTAAATAATTAGCTTTCTGCGTAAATAAACTGTCAATTTCAATTTCATTTGTTGAAAAAATATAATCTCTGTAATTTAAATAAGCACTTGTTCTAAATGTATTTGCTTTAACAAAATTATTATATCTATCAATCTTTTCTTTATCCTTTGAAGTTAATAATTCATCTAAGATAAGATCATGGTTTGTTAAAACATTTTTAATATTTTTTATAATTTGTATTATTTCAATAACTGCTTTATCATTAGGGCCAAAACTGAAAATTAGCGAATTGTACAATGATGACGAGGCATTTATGAACCAATTAATATCTAATTGTATTTTGTTTTTATAATCTGAAATAAAAAATTCAGGACTATCTATAATTTTAATTACTTCTATTAATTCTTTATTTTCTTCCATGAATAATTCATAAAATTCATTTGTATTAAAATTATTAGAATAGTCAATAACATCAGTAATTGATCTACTTTTTTCTTGATTTAAATTTGGGTACTTATCAATAGTTAAAGCATATGTTTTATTAATAATTTCTGATTCACTAGTGAAAAGGTCTGGAAGTTTAACTTCTTTAATTTGATTTATAACAGCTAAGCTATAAATCTTAAGAGCATCATTTAATTCATCAACTGAGGATATTAATTTAATTTCAGAATAATGAACTTGACGAAACTTTAAATAATCATTTTTACTTCTCCAAAATGATAATAAAGCAGAGTCCTTTATATTAATTTTATTTTTTTTAATGAATCTTTCAATTTCAATCAATGAAGGTGGGTTTAAAATCATCCCTTTTGAAAAGTCTATATCATCATTATTAGAAATTAAAACTGTCATTTGGTAATTGTAAAAATATGCAAGTGTAAATAATTCTTTATAATTAATTTTTTCTAAATAATCTTTTTTGTTATTAGATAATAAGTAAGTATAATTACTAATGAAAATATCATAACTAGATTTATCAAAGAGATCATTAAATAGCTCTAAAGTTGGAGTTCTAATGTATGCTATAGTATTAAAATTAAAATCAAATCTATCGAATGATTCAGATTGAATATTTATCTCTTTTTGACTCTCATAAAATAGATAACTTTGTACTATTTTTAATCTAATTTTTATTTCGTTTTTAATTTCTTTCTCTGATTTAAAGTAATTAGCAGCGTCATCTAATATTTTTAATGCATCCAATAAGGACCCTTTGTTTAATAATTTATCGGTAAAATCGATAATTTCTTGACTAGTGGAATTGTATACAGAAAACGTTCTATTTAACGCATAGGTTGATCCGGTTAATTTAGATTCATAAACAGGACTCTGTGTATTTTCTGATTCATCTAAAACTTCTGTTAAAACATTTTTAAAAACCTGTTCTATAGAAATATTTTCTTTTGTAAGGTTTTTACTTAGCGATAATGAGTAAAGGCTATTTTCTCCATCCCCATCTGCTGCTGTTTGATTTGAATCAGTTGAAAAAGCTATAAGAGATCCTGTTGGTGGTGGAGTTTTGGCTAACCCATTGCCTTTTGAAGATCTTGACCAAGACATTTCATATGGGTTATCTCTACATGCGTCTAAAACTAAAAAATTTATATTATTGGATACTCCTGAGGCCTCTAAGTATCTAAGGATTTTTTGTAAACTTACTGCATAATCTTCTACTTCTAATTTGTTATTGATTAATTCATCAGTGGGTATAAGAAAATTTTCATTATTAACTTGTATCCCATGACCAGCATAATAGATAAATCCAACATCATACAAAGGTCTCTTTTGACCAAATTCAGAAATAGCCTTTAACATACTTGATCTAGTTTTAAGGTTCTTATAAAGCATAACTTCAAAATCTAAACCTTCAAGCGTTTCAGCGATAAGAGAAGCATCATTAACTGGGTTTTTTAATGGTCCTTTAATGTATTCCGAGTTACCTATCACAAGAGCAAGACGCTTTTCTTCTTGGGAAAAAGAAAAAAATGAGATAAAGAAAAATAGATAAATAAAATTTTTCATATTTCAATTTAAGAAAAATCTAATACAATTTTTGAAAAAGTTTGATTAATCAAAGTTTTAATCAATAAAATATTAAAATGGATTTGATCACCAAGCATGTGTTTTCTAATATACTTACTAACTCTATACTTGTACATTATAGCTTACTAGTAAGAGATTCTATCTTTAGCTTTTTTTAAGTGCTTTAGTTAACAATTCTCTATCCCAGTCTTGATCTAACATTTGATGCATATGAAAGAATTTATTCTCTCAGTTAGCCAATATTAGATAGAATACATTATTAATTCCAAAGAAATACTTTAATGATAATATTTTATCTTAAAATTCAAACTTATATCGAAATGCTTGAATTGTGTATGTTCTTGTAAAGTTTATAACTAACAAAAAGAACTAATTATGTAGAATAAAAATTAATGTTATCTTTATGATAAATATTAAAATTTAAACCATGAAAAAAGCTCTTAAATTATCATTTACTTTATTAATTGTTTTACTAATTAATTCATGTGGTAGCGTCAAGTACAAAGACATAACTGGAGAAACCACAATTAAAGAGGTTTTTAACCCTGACAAATATCTAGATTCTGACAATATTTATTATGCAATTGTTAGTGGAGAACATGGCGATGAAAACACAGCTAAAATTATAGCGCTAGAAAATGCACAAAGAGAATTTTTAAATAAGGCAGAAGCAATGGTAAATTCTGCAGCTAAAATTGAAGAAAGTGGCTCTCTAAGAAATAGAGTAGGAACTCTTGATAGAGACGCAAAAATAGGAGTGATAACAAAAGCGGTAGGTAAAAACATACAGCGTGTTGACAGCCAACTTTCATACAGAGAAATTTCAGAAGGGAAATCAACGTATATTTATCGTGCAGTATATAAAATTGAAGTAGATAATATTATTTCACTACTTACTGAATTGTAAGTTATTTAGAATTCAACCTATGAAATTCTTTTCTTTTTTTATATTACTATTTTTATTTTCATATTCTTTTTCACAAAACAGAACAAACCAGCAATCTGATGGTTTAGAGTTTGGGCAAAATAATATAGGTATTGAATGTGATGAAGATTTACTTAATAAGTTCAACTACAGCTCATCCAAAATACTAGAAAACCCTAAAGATTTTTATTCAGAGGAATTCAAAAATAACCTAAAGCAGGCATTAATAATGGAGATTTCATCTTCAATCCGAACTTCAACAACAATTAGCTCATCCAGTTCGCTTAAAGACATAATAGGGAAGAAACGTCGAGAGTCTAAAGCTAGAATAACCGCAATAGGAGCAGCTGTTTTTCCTAAGTACATGATTTGTGATGTAGGAGAAGACTATAAAGTTGCCTTTATAATTGTAAATAGGAAAGAATATGAAAAAGTGCAATTTGATAACTTTAAAAGAACACTAGTCTTTCACGCCAGAAACCTTAATAATCTAATTTCTAGAATGGATATTTCCGTGACAAAAAATTTTCTAAAGAAAAAAGTAAAATTCTATACAGTTAAAATGGATGAAATAGGTGCATTGCTTCCACTTATAGAGCTCAATCAGAAAGACACCAAATTAATGCAAGAATTTTCTATCAATGTTAGTCAATTAGAAAACCTTTACGATCAAATTAAACAAAAAAAGAGATTTAAATTTAAAGAACTGTTAGATAAGGCCAAAAACGGTATTAACAATATCATTGATGGGATATAATGAAACAAATATTGGTGTGTGTTTTTTATTTATTTTGTATTTCAATCTCTTATTTTCTCAGGATTTAGACTCCATCTTTAACTCTATAGATCGTAATCATGAAGAATCCTATAATAATATAGAACAGTTGTTTGATTTTTATAGTGACGATTTTAATTTATGGAAAGATAAGGTTGACTTAAGTACGTTAAGCCTAACACCAGTAAAAGCGATTAGCAACAATTATACGGAGTTCATTACAAATCGAGAAAAAGTAATAAAAGAGGTTGTTAAATATCTTGGAATACCATACATATGGGGAGGGTCTAACCCAAATGGTTTTGACTGTAGCGGCTTGATTCAATGGACTATAAAAAAAACACATAATATTTTAATTCCGAGAACAACTAAACTGCAATCAACCAAATGGAGAAAGCAATTAAGTTATAATATAAAAAATATTTTACCAGGTGATTTAATCTTTTTTAACGAAAACAACAGTCCAATATCGCATGTTGGTATTTATTTAGGAGATAATTCTTTTATACATGCACCAAATAGAGATGACAAAGTTAAAAAATCAAATATATCTAATTACTGGATTGGTAGATTTGCAGGGTTTATGAGTCTTGAACTAATACTAAATTAGTAAAATCATATATTCTATTTGATGTAAATACTAGAGCCAATGACGAGAATTGAACTCGAGATCTGTTCCTAGACAAAGAAATAGCAAAGTATATGTTATTAATTACTGATAGTTAATAAAACGATGTTTTCTGATTATTTATGTTAAATTTTAAAGTGTTCATAATAAATCCATTTAAAATATTTAATTTCTTATCGCTGTGGTTTTCTAAATTATTATGAGTCAAAAATTGTGAGAAACACTAGAAGTAAGTATAACCATTCATTGTTACGTAATCCACGATTTTATAGTCATATGATATGTATTCCATCAATACAATTGTAATTGAGTAACTTCCTTTAGGAGGGTATGTACACCAACCCGTTTTAGAAATATCGGAATAGTAATAACCTCCATCCAAGGGCTCAAAACTTCTTTCAAATAAATTATAACCCGATAGTGAACCCCCATTGTATGGATAATCAGTAGCATACGCTATTACCTTCAAAGTACCTGTTCTTCCTCCATTATTTTGATTTTGAATTTCATCTCCATAAACAGTAATTTCATTCCCATTTATTCTGTAACCCCAATTTCCAGATAAGTTTTGTGCATTTAAATTAAAAAATGGAACAAATATTAAAATAAAGATTGTAAATAACAGCTTTTTCATAGCCTCAATTTTAAATTCATTCAGAGAGTCCTTAAATAATATTCCTGCAACAAAAGAAGTGTAGAGAGGGTAACACAACATATTGTAAAAATATTTTGAAAATTTTTTCTGTAAAAAATATAAATTATTGCTGGGGGTATAGCACTAACAAAAATAATCATAATTAAACCGCCAATCACACCAGGTACACCTAATTGATCATCAAGCAATACATAGCTAGAAGAAATAGTTCCTGCAACTAAACTTAAGATATAACCCCCTTTTTTCATAATTTAATATTTAAATTAAAATACAAATTTATTCATTTCTTTTACATAAAAGGGGCTAATATTTTTTCATATTTAGAAAGTAGTTTTAAGAAAGTTGCCTATAAATCTATAAAAATATATAATTAAATAAAATGATATAACACTATTTTAAGAAGTAACATAAACAAAAGCAACTAAATATAAATGAAGTTATTTTCCAATACAGAACTTAGAAAATATGTTACCTAAGAGTTCATCATTTGTTATCTCACCAGTAAGTTCTCCAAAATGATATAAAGCTTGTCTAACGTCTACTGCTAGTAAATCACTAGAAATACCATCTTTCATACCATTATAAACGTTTTGAACCTCTGTAAGTGCGTTGTTAAGCACACTAAAGTGTCTTGAGTTAGTTACTACTGAACTTGAATTATTTACTATACCTAATTCAATATATGAGGAAATTTTAGTCTTAACTTTATCTATGTTGATATTATCTTTAGCACTAATAGCTATTAAATCATAGTCAGAAAAATTTTCTTTTATAAATGAAGCATTACTTAAGTCAATTTTATTAGCTAAAAGCAGTATATGCTTTTCTGAATAATCAGAAATAATTTTATCAATATTGTTCTTGTAAATAATTAAATTTTGGTCATTAACTTTAAAAGAGTCAATAACATATAAGACAATATTTGATTTATCAATATTTTCAAATGTCTTTCTAATTCCTATAGTTTCTATTTCATCATTAGTAGACCTAATACCAGCGGTATCTATGAATCTAAAGTTGAT
>Ga0209199_1005533_pt1 | contig 11024 bp, 6 predicted proteins | sample COGITO_mtgs_1105_7_FD_184805 | JGI IMG/M metagenome (GOLD analysis project Ga0209199, IMG submission 184805) | Pelagic marine microbial communities from North Sea - COGITO_mtgs_110523 (SPAdes) (version 2) | ecosystem: Environmental > Aquatic > Marine > Epipelagic ...
GTTGTCTTCCAAAATAATTACCACTGGCATCATCCATCAAAACATATCCTAAAGAAGTTACCTTTTGATGTATTTCTTTACCATCGTAGTAACTACAATTAGAACCAGTGCCTAAAATAGATACTATAGCTTTTTCTCCAGGTTTACAACAAGCATATACTGCAGCATAAGTATCTTCTTTAATATCAAATTCAGAGTTTATAAAAATTGGAGTTAAAACTTTTTTTAGAAGATCTTTTGGTGGTTTAGTCCCACAGCCGGCTCCATAAAAATGAATTTTTTTTATTTTTTTTCTATTTTGATATAAATCGTAATTATTGATTATGCGCTCTTCAATAATATACTCTGTTAAAACTTGTGGATTTAAACCTAAAGTGAATGTTTCAAAAAGAATAGACCCATTGTCATCAATAGCAATCCAATCTGTTTTAGTAGAACCGCTATCAACAATTAATCTCATTTACTTTAATGTTAAATAATTATAGTGAATGTACGTGAGCAGCTAAATCAATTAGCTTATTTGAATAACCTGCTTCATTGTCATACCATGTAACAATTTTGAAGAAAGTTGAATTTAATTCAATACCTGCATTATAATCAACGATCGAAGTTCTTGAATCACCAATGAAATCTTGAGAAACAACTAAATCTTTTGTGAATCCTAAAACACCTTTTAATTCGTTTTCAGAAGCTAATTTTAAAGCATCCATAACTTTATCATAAGAAGTTTCAGAATCTAACTTAACTGTTAAATCAACAACTGATACGTTGGCAGTAGGAACTCTAAATGCCATACCAGTAATCTTTCCAGCTAAACTTGGAATAACTTTGGTTACTGCTTTTGCAGCACCAGTTGAAGCTGGCATAATATTAAGTAAAGAACTTCTTCCTCCTCTAAAATCTTTTTTTGATGGACCATCAACTGTAAATTGAGTAGCCGTTGTAGCATGAACCGTAGTCATTAATGCGTCAGATATACCAAATTGGTCATGTAAAACCTTCGCAACTGGCGCAAGACAGTTAGTTGTACAAGATGCATTAGAAACAATCAAATCACTACTTTTAACATCATTGTGATTAACACCCATAACAAACATAGGAGCATCAGGTGAGGGAGCAGATATAACTACTTTTTTAGCTCCTCCATCAATATGAAATTGAGCTTTTTCAAGAGAAGTAAATATACCTGTACATTCTGCTACTATATCTGTACTTATACTATCCCAAGCTATTTGTTTAGGATCTCTTTCAGCTGAAATTCTAATAATATTATTATCAACAACTAAATTACCGTCTTTAACTTCAATTAAAGCATTACATATTCCGTGAACTGAATCATATTTTAATAAATATGCTAGGTGTTCAACGTCTAATAAATCATTTATTCCAACTACTTGAACATCACTTCTTTTTAAAGAAGCACGAAAAACCATTCTTCCAATTCTTCCAAAACCATTAATTCCTAATTTAATTTTTGACATAATTTATATTTTTATTTCGATGGCAAACCTAAAAAAAAAACCACAATAGTATTATTAAAAAAAAATAAATCTTATCTAATATGTGAATTTGATAATATTTTTATAAAATAATGAGATATTGACAACTGTTATTTAAATATTCATAATTTTTGAGACTCTAATTAATTCAGGATCAATTCTAGTTTCACCTTTTATTGCCTTTTTTAAAGAAGTTAACATAATTTTTCCGTTATCAATTCCAATCATTTTACCAGAAATCCCCTCCATCAATGACTCAACTGCCCTAACACCCATTTTAGTACCAAGAACTCTGTCAAAGCAAGTTGGAGACCCTCCTCTTTGCATGTGACCTAAAACAGAAACTCTAATTTCATATTTAGGAAATTCTTTTTCAACATTTTTAGCTAAATCAAAGACATTTTCACCTGTTCGATCACCCTCAGCTACAACAACTATACTAGAAGTTTTTCCGTTTTTTTTACTTTCCTTTAAAGAATCAATTAATTGCTCTATTCCATTATTTTGCTCAGGAATTAAAATTTCTTGAGCTCCAATAGCTACTCCAGAGTTTAAAGCAATATGTCCCGCATCTCTTCCCATGACTTCAACAAAAAATAATCTATCGTGAGATATAGCAGTATCTCTAATTTTATCAATTGCTTCCATCACTGTATTTAAGGCAGTATCATAACCTAGGGTATGAGTAGTGCCAAACAAATCATTGTCTATAGTTCCAGGAATTCCAATAACTGGAATATCAAATTCTTTTTGAAATATCATACCACCTGTGAAGGATCCATCACCTCCTATTACAACTATTCCTTCAATATTATGTTTTTTAACGTTTTCAAAAGCTTTTTTCCTACCCTCTTTAGTTCTAAACTCGTCAGATCTTGCAGAATATAACATTGTACCTCCTCGGTTTATAATTCCTCTTACGCTTCTTGTTTTTAAAGTTTTAATATCATCATTTATTAATCCTTGAAATCCTCTAGAGACCCCAACACAATCAATATTATTATATGCACAAGTTCTTACAACTGCTCTTAATGCAGTATTCATTCCAGGTGAGTCACCACCTGAGGTTAGTACGGCAATTTTTTTAATCTTCATTTTCATAATTTAAATGTAAAATTACAAACTAATTATTTAAAAAATTAATTTGATTTTTTTCTTGACTTTGAATCTTTGTTTTTTCTGAACAAATTTTTAATATTATTGAAATCAATTTCATAAGAAATTCCCATTCCTTGAGTATAACCAATATCATTTCCAAAATATTGATATTCATTTTCTTTGTTAAAGAATCTAGCTTTTAAATTACCTTCATCATTTAATAAAAACTCTATTTGAACATCGCCAATGACAACATTTTCTTCAATTCCACCAACTGGAACACCAATTTTACCATTTATAAGTATTTTATCACTTATTTCAGTCTTTAAAGTAAGACCTAGTCTATCTCTATTTAAAAGAGATGAAGAAGCATTTTTATCTCCTTTAAGATAATTAACCCCAATATTCATTTTATCGTCTGAATTAGCAAATATGTTATCAATTAAACCTGACGCGCTTTGAAATAAATTATTAGTAATAGCTTGAGAAGATACGGTTGACAAGGATACTTCGTCAATAAATGTACTCTGATAAAGTAAAGACAATGCTTGTTTTTGTTTTTTTTCTTTATCTACTAAATAATAATCTAGCTCTGATTTTATTGGTCCACTTGTATTTGGAAATTCGATTTCAAAATCAGGCGTTTCCATTTGATTAAAATTACCAGCTAAAACAACGTTTACATTTGTTGGTATTTTTCTGTTAAAACTTGTGTTTTGAATTAATATTGCAGGATTAGCTCCACCAGGGACTTCATATTTTGCATTTATATTTAGATCCCCTAAGTAAGGATCTCCATTCCAAACTATCCTAGATCCTTTTAAAATATTAAATTCACGATTAACTATTCCCAAAGATTTATAAAAATAAGATCCTTTTTCAACCTCAAAATTTCCAAACATATTAAAATTACCCAAAGTATTAATTTTGAAATTTAATCTTCCAATTCCAAAACCATTTATTCTAGATTGAGATTCTGAATCTAGAATAACTTCAAGATTAGCATTTGAATTAAAATCAATATCAAGTTCAACAAGTAACGATTTTGCAGTTTTTTCAAATTCACTTTGTTCAGAATTTGGATTTATATAATTCAAGAATTTAAAATCTCCTACGTTGTTAGAGTCTTTAATAGGTATAACCAAAGATGTGTTCTTGTTTGTTGAACCTTTAAGATTTATTAAAATGTTTTCTTCTGGACCATATATTATTGCATTTCCATTAAACATTCCTGTTCCATAATAGAGTGAATTATCATTAAATTGAGTATTAAGAATCATTAGGTTTTTAGAATTAATATCCAACTCTAAAAACCAATTTTTAAATAAATTATGAGAGATTTTCCCTGAGATATTTCCAAATGTATTTGTTAATCTATTTTTCAGTACAAAATCATCTATGAAGAATGACTGATCATTTAGAAAAAATGTTGAATTATCTTCAATTTCATATCTAACGTTTAAATAAGGAACTTTAAAAGCGACATTTGAAGTAACAATATTTCCATAAAAAACAGGATTAGATGAATTACCCGTAATTTTTATTTCCGAATTAAATTCGCCTTCAAAGTTTGATATAGAATTTTTAATAAGATTGGAAAAAGGACTTATTTTAAAGTTATTAGATGTTAATGTTAAATTGAGAGGATAGTAATTTTCTTCAATTGAAAAGTCTCCAAATAAATTTAATTTTTTCTCAAAATCATTAATTATAAAAAAATCAATATTAATTTTTTTTAGATCTTCAGATGCAATAAGATTCAAACTTGCATCTCCAATTAATTCATTATTTGACATTAAATTTGAAATAATCAAATTTGATTTTCCATTAAATTTCTCATCTAGTTGATTCAAGAATAATTTTCCATTTATTTTTCCATCAAAAAGAATTGAACTGTTTTTATTTGTAAAACTATTTAATTCAACATCTTTGAATGAAACATCATACTTAGATTGTTTTTTAAAGTTTGATATATTTAAATCAATAATCTGATCATTATTTAAAAAAGAAATATTTTTTATGTAAAATTCATTAGAATTTCTATTGATCGTCAAACTCGGATTTTTTGACGCTTTATTTAAAGACCATTCCATATTATTTAGAATTAAGTCTAAATCGGTAAAACCAAAAACTGAATTATTTTCAGAGTTGATTGTATGATAAAAACTTAATTTATTAATATTATTAGAAAACGAAGTGTAATTAGATTTTACAAAAAGAGTGTCATTTAAAAAACTTGATTCCATTACAAGTTCCTTTCCCTCAATAAAATTAGATTTAATATTTTTAATTTCAAGTCTTCCATTATCACTATCGATCTTAACATCAACTTCTTCTATTGAAAAACCATCATATTTTAGTGAATTAGATTTTAAACCTAATTCGTAATCTCCATTTGAATTAAAACTTCCTGATAGAAAAGTGTTTTCATCAATTTCAATCGATTGATCAAACAAAGACAAAAACTTTGGTTTAAAATTAATATTAAATGAAATATTTTGAAAATTAGTTCCGCTATCGGAAACATAATTTTTATAGTCAGAACCAAAGCTATTTAAAAAAGTATTTTTTAAATTAAAAAAATCATATTCACCTATAAATATTCCACTAAATGCATCAACAGATCTAATATTAACTATTCTTATATCTTCATTATAGCGTAGTTGAGCATTAAAATCCTTAAATACTGTTGACTTTCCTTGAGATTTAAATATTACGTTATTTAAACTTAAATCTCCAATAATATTTTCAATTTCTGATCCTCTTAACTTAACATTCGCTAATCCACTAATTTGAGAATCAATATCAAAATTTAATTTATTTAAATCAGCATTTATTAAATTAAGATCAAAATCAAAATCAACTAAAACTTCAGAAAAATCAATAAGTCCATTAAACTTTAATGACAAATTATCATCATTCACCAACATAGTTCCATCAAAAATTTGATCTTTTATGTTTCCCGTAATATCAGTGTTCAATAATTTATAATTATTAAAATCTAAATCATAAATTTTTCCGTTGACTGATGAGTTTAAAAATTCTTTTGTAAATCCTTTTCCCTTAATTTCAAATTTAAAATTTGATTTTTTAATATTTCTCATGTTAACAAAGCTTGATAAATCTAAATCGAATCCAGAAATAGTTCCATCATAAGAAGCATTATCAATATTAGAAAAATTAAAAATTTTAAGATCTGACTTTAACAGGCCTTGTTTAATTATCAGATTAAATTTTGAACTTACATAATCTGTTTTAAAATCAACGTAACCATCCATCTTAAATCTACCAAAAGTTTTTAATGACGAAGGAAGCACTGTTCCAAAAAATTTAGGAAAAACTCTATCAATTTCTTCAGAGTTAATATCAAAATTTATAACATCAAAAGTTAATGAATAGTTGTCATGAAAAATATTTTTAATATTTGAATTAAAATTTATTGTGTTGTTTTTATTTTCTAACAATAGATTCTCAATAAATAAATCATTTAAATATCCTTTAATATTAGTATTAACAAGCCAGGATTCATCATAATTTGTTTTAAGGTTAGGTAACATTTTACCTAAATCAAATGAAGAGATTTTTGAATCCACAATTTCTAAGTTTACATAAGCAGAATTAATAAAATCAATTGAGAATATATCTGAACTACCAATATTTGAATAATCTAATTTTATATCTCCACTTACATTTGATTTTCCAAAAGATAACTTTGAGTTTTTTAAAGATAAAATCGAATCTTTTTTATTTACTTTTCCTTTAAGGTTAGACAAATCAATTCTATTGTCAAAATTTAATTTCATGTTATCAATTATAAAATTAAAATCTTGATCAAAAAGTTCAAAGTCAATTAGTGAAAAGTCAATATTTGAAATATTTAAATTACTGTCTTTATTGTTGTAATTTATAATTTTAACAGATGAATTTTGTGCGTATATATTTGAAATAATACCAATATTATTTATGTTTTGTATCGAATCCTGATTTTTTCTATTAAGTTTTTCAAGAAAAATTTCTAAACTATTTTGATTTTCATTTAAATAAGTGGAAATCTTCAAATCTAACCCTTCAAACGAAATTGAACTAAAGTTTAAGTCATTTGAAACTAATTTACCCAGACTAATTGGAGATAAATATAGATTTTTAAAAAAAACAAGAGTATCATTTTTATGATCTCTAATAATAAAATCTCTTAAATCTACTTTTCCATTGTAACTTAATGTTGCCTTATCAATTGCTATTTCAGTACCAAATTCAACATTAATTTCATTGGCTAATTTATTAGCGAGTGTGGTTTGGAATTTAGAATTAGTAATTAATAAAACAAAAGTTGTAGTCAACAACAAGATGATTATTAATAAAATAAATTTATATTTTTTTAAAAACTTTTTGATACTTTTTATATTATATATCTTTGTAATAAACAATTATAGTGCCTACATATATACTTGGAATTGAATCTTCATGTGACGATACTTCTGCATCTGTAATGTGCGATGGAAAAGTATTATCGAATCTTATAGCTAATCAAGAAATACACAAATCTTTTGGGGGTGTAGTTCCAGAACTAGCTTCAAGAGCTCATCAACAAAATATTATTCCTGTAGTTAATCAGGCAATTATTAATGCAAATATCGACAAAAATCAATTAAATGCTATTGCATACACAAGAGGACCTGGATTGTTAGGATCTCTTCTTGTAGGATCATCATTTTCAAAATCACTTTCAATAGGTTTGAATATTCCGCTTATTGAAGTTAATCATATGCAAGCACACTTATTAGCACATTTTATTGAAGATTGTGGAGACGAAAAACCAGTTTTTCCCTTTATTGGAATAACAATTTCAGGAGGACATACTCAAATCGTTTTAGTAAAAGATTATTTTGATATGGAAATTATTGGTGAAACTTTAGATGACGCAATTGGTGAAACTTTTGATAAATGTGGAAAAACACTAGGACTACCCTACCCTGCGGGTCCACACATAGATAAACATTCTAAAAATGGTGATCCTGAAAAGTTTAAATTCACTAAACCAAAAGTTGGAGGATTAAATTACAGCTTTAGTGGGCTTAAAACTGGATTTATGCGTTACATTCAAAAAGAAAAAAATATTGAAGATAATTTTATATCGAAAGAGTTAGAAAATCTATGCGCATCTCTTCAACTTACTATTGTTGAAATTCTTTACGAAAAAGTAATTTTAGCAATTAAACAAACTGGAATTAATAGAGTTGTTTTTGGTGGAGGTGTTTCTTGTAATAGTGGAATAATTGAAAAATTTAAACAAAATGAAAATATTGAAAACTATAAATCATATTTTCCAAAGTTTGAATACACAACAGATAATGCAGCTATGATCGCAATGGTGGGATATCTAAAATATAAAAACAATGATTTTTCATCAATTGAAAAAAGTGCACAAGCTCGTTTTAAATTTTAATTATGCAATTATTTTATTTACCAGATCTTAATAAAGAATCAAAAAGTGCTGAATTTTCAAAAGAAGAAAGTAAACATATTTTTAAAGTATTAAGAAAAGAAGTTGGAGATATAATTTCTATAACTAACGGTAAAAATTTATTTTTTCATGCAAAGATCACTTCAATTTCTAAAAATAATTGTGAAGTCAACATTGAAAGTTTTGAAATAAAAGATAAACTAAACTATGAATTACACATAGCTATATCTCTTCTTAAATCTAACGATAGATTTGAATGGTTTTTAGAAAAAGCTAGTGAGATTGGGATTTCAGAAATTACACCAATAATTTGTGAGAGAAGTGAAAGAAAATTTTTGAATGAAAATAGATTAAAAAAAGTATTAGTTTCCGCAATGAAACAATCTTTAAAATCTCATTTACCAAAATTAAACCCAGTGAAAACTCTAAAAGAGTTTTATCAAAATGATTTTGAAGAAGAATTATTTATTGCTCACTGTAACGACACAAATAAAGATCTACTACTAAATGCTATAAAACCGAAATCAAGCTCTGTTATATTAATTGGACCAGAAGGAGATTTTACCAACAATGAAGTAAATCATGCTATAGATCTTAAATTTAAACCTATATCTCTAGGAGAATCTAGATTTAGAGCTGAAACTGCGGCAATAATTGCTACTCACACGTTTTCAATTGTCAATATGTAATATATTAGCATTATGAATTATAAGGAAATATCTAAAGGAATCATTAGAGCAGTTTTAATATTATTAGCTATAGGGCTTGGTTTATTTTTATTAAATGAAATTCAAATTTTAATTTCATACATAATAATTGCAGCTGTAGTTTCTCTTATAGGACGACCATTTGTAAGATTTTTTACTGAAAAATTCAAATTCAAAAACACTACGGCATCCATACTATCAATGATGATATTAATTGGAATAATTGTGGGTGTTATTTCCTTGTTTGTTCCACTTGTTATTGAACAAGGTAAAAACCTTTCTTTGTTAGAAGTCGATTCATTTAAAGAAAATATATTATTTCTTTATGCTGAGTTATCAAATTACTTATCTAGTTATGGTTTCAGCTTAGATAATTCAATTTTTAATGTTAATTGGTTGAACAATATTGACTTCACTTTTTTACCTGAAATTTTAAATTCTATTGGAAAAACTTTAGGAAACTTAACAATTGGAATATTGTCCGTAATGTTTATTTCTTTCTTCTTTTTGAAAGATTCTAAACTTATATTAAATAGTTTACTAGTATTAATTCCTAAAAAATCTAATAAAAAATTTAAAAAATCTTTTGATTCGATATCAGTTCTTCTTTCCAGATATTTTGCTGGACTTATTTTACAAATTTTTATTCTTTTTATAATTTATACTATTCTTCTACTAATCATAGGAACTCCTAACGCAATCGTAATCGCATTTTTATGCTCTCTACTGAACTTAATACCTTTTATTGGTCCGTTTATTGGTGGAATTTTAATGATACTTCTGACAATGTCTAGTCACATAACTCAAGACTTTAGTACAGTAATTTTAGCAAAAGCCATATACGTAGCTATTGGATTTGCAATTGGTCAATTAATTGACAACTTTTTTAGTCAACCTTTTATATTTTCTAACAGTGTTAAATCCCATCCCCTTGAAATATTTATTGTTATAATTAGTGGTGGATTATTGTATGGAGCTGTAGGTATGATTGCAGCAGTACCGACCTATACTGCACTAAAGGTCATTGGAAAAGAATTTCTTTCAGAAAACAGAATTATAAAGGAATTAACAAAGAATTTATAATTTTCATTTTAAACCTTGTTGAATTGAATTCTAAAAGTTAAATTTGCTCGCTCTTTTAAACTAAAAGACCTATTGGAGAGGTGCCAGAGTGGTAATGGAGCAGATTGCTAATCTGTCGACGGGTAACTGTCGCCGGGGTTCGAGTCCCCGTCTCTCCGCTTAGTAAAACCCTAACTACTTTATAAACAAGTGATTAGGGTTTTTATTTTTAAAACTTGTACGATTATTGTACGGCCAATACTACTAAAAACCCAAAAAATCTCAATAGTAATTTTTAATTGGTACTACCCTACTTAAATAATATCGGTTTTCTTTTGATGGGAGGTGTATGTATAGTAATGTGTAATACTAAACCTTAATGTGTCTTAAAAGAAGAAGATATGCCTATGGTTAATACAGATTGTTTTTAGTAATTTTTTATAAAAGTGAAATGTTATTAATATGAATTCCGATAAAACAATCATCGGCACAATTGTTTTCAACATAACCACAAGTCGAAATCATTCCATTGTTTTTTGTTTCTAAGTAAGTTGTCACATTATTTCTCTCAATTAGCCAATCATTTTGTGCCTTATTGTAAATTTCACTCAATGTAATTGGTTCTGCTCCGTTTTTGTGAATACCTATTTCAGAGTTTGTTTCAGTCCATTGAAGTTCGCCTTGCTTAATGTCAATTGGCAGACCTTCTGTGGAGGTGTATTTGAAATCGCGCTGAATTACAATTCCATTTCCTACGGATATTGTAGTTTCCCAACTGAAACCAATCCACGAACTATTTTTTACTGTGTATTTATATGAGTTATTGGAATATTCTTTAAAATTCAACCAGATTTTTAGACTAGTTTCAAATTTGTTTTGGTACTCTAAGTCATCTGAATCGCAAGAGTTGAATAAACATCCGACTAATAAAATCGACAATAGCAGAAACAACCTTCTCATAATCAATATTTTATCTAAATATAAGAATTATATAAACCTTTTATAGATGGCTGTGTGTTTATATAATACAGGTCTTTTGTAGCTGGTTATAATTTATAATCTTTTAAATAAATCTCAATAACCCCATTTACCCCTTTATTTCCAAATTTCTCAATTGCCGCTTTATCCTTGTAAACATTAACACTTTTAATGTCGTCTGTAGAAATAGAATTTATATCAAATTTTTCGTTTTGT
>Ga0209199_1005534_pt1 | contig 11023 bp, 15 predicted proteins | sample COGITO_mtgs_1105_7_FD_184805 | JGI IMG/M metagenome (GOLD analysis project Ga0209199, IMG submission 184805) | Pelagic marine microbial communities from North Sea - COGITO_mtgs_110523 (SPAdes) (version 2) | ecosystem: Environmental > Aquatic > Marine > Epipelagic ...
CCAACGCCATCAAAAAGCGATTCAAACCAGAAGGTTGAAAAGCCGCGCATCGGAAATGTCAGGCCGCCATTTGGTCCCTGAAAGGACAATACCAAGATCGATAAGGTTGGCCCATATAGGAACAAAATGAAGAGGGTAAAGAAGATGCCAAGAGATAATTTAAAACCGCGACCAAACATCTATAGCTCTTTTCGAATATCAACGAGTTTTGTCATGGCGAAAATAATCATCAATGTTGTGATGATCAGGATCACGGCATTAGCGGCCGCCGCTGGAAATTGTAGATAGGTCATTTCCACATTGATAATTTTGCCAACTGATGGAATTTGCTGTCCACCCATGACGCCAATTGTGATGAAATCGCCCATGACAATGGTAATCACAAAGATTGATCCAATGATGATCCCCGGGCGGCTAAGTGGGATGATAATATTGGCCAAAGTTTGAAAACTGCTTGCGCCAGCATCATGCGCAGCCTCGATCAGCGAGCGATCAATACGCATCATCGAGTTGAAAATCGGCACAACCATGAAGAGCGTGTAAAGATGTACAAATGCCAGGATGACCGAAAATTCGGAATAAAGCAGCCATTCAGCGGGTGAGTCGGTAAGCCCAATATTCTGCATTGTCGAATTTACCAGACCATTACGTCCTAGTAACGGAATCCATGAAATCATCCGAATAACATTCGAGGTCCAGAATGGGATTGTGCATAGCAGAAATAAAACGATCTGCATCTGCAGACTAGACACACAAAAAGATAAAAACAGCGCAACCAGAAATCCGGTCAACAAGGTAATCAACCACGTGATGAAAACAAATTTCAAGCTTGAAATATAGGTTGCAAAAGATGTGCATAAATCCGGCAGGTTTTTAACGCAGCCATAAAAAATATCTTGGTAATTTGTAAAAATGAAATCTGGAATAATTGAATAAGAATTATAGTCCCAAAAGCTAACCATAACCACGAGGCAAAGCGGGACAACGAAGAAAGCGAAAATAACAAAGGTAAAGGGAAACGACAGAAGTGTCGCGCTGTGTCTTTTTACATCAAACATGTTTCCCCCAAAAAAATCCGCGGCAACGATAGAGGCTGCCGCAGATTATATCAATATGCCTTAGGCCGCTACGAATTCATTCCATTTGCGAACCATGTATCTGTTCTCGTCCATGGTGGCGTTCCAGCAGGCAACGCCGCCCATCCGCTCAACGAATGAACCGCCGTCTCTCACTTCGCCTGCACTTGCCAGCTTTTTACCATCAGGGGCTTTGATGTCTTTGGCCGCCGCTTTACCAAGCATCCAGTAATCCCACTCATAGCCTTCCATGTACTGCTTGGCTGTTGATGGGACTGCTGAGTAATAGCCCTGACGGTTCAGATGACCGCCAACAAATCCTGACAAATACCAGTTGATGAATTCATAGCAAACATCAGCCTGATAGCCTTTGGTCGCAGCAGATAATGCAAAGCCAACTGCCCATGCACGATAGCCTTCTTTCAGCGGCTGATAGACGCATGGAATACCTTGTGTCCGCACAGCGGTGATCGCAGGTGACCACATGGACTGGATCACAACTTCGCCTGATGCCATCAGGTTGACACTTTCGTTGAAATCAGACCAAAGGGCGCGGAACTGGCCGGCCTTTTTCGCTTCAATCAGGATCTTGATTGTCAGATCAATTTCATCGCGCGTCATGTTGCCTTTATCCGGATATTGATATTCGCCCATCGATTCGACAACCATCGCCGCATCCATAATACCAATTGACGGAATGTTCAGAATTGATGCTTTGCCCTTGAATTCCGGGTTCAGAAGTTCTGCCCAGGTGCTGATCGGGCGTTTGATAAGGTCAGGGCGGATGCCAAGCGTGTCAGCATTGAACACAGTTGGGATCAGTGTTGCCCAGCGGGTTGGCTCGGATGAGAACTCACTCGATTTTTCATCTTTAAGATAGAAAACTTTTTTTGGAGCTGTGCCCTGATCGCCAATTTTCTTTCCGCCAATTTCACCCATCGTATGGGTCGTGCTGATGTTGTCGAATTCCTTTATGCGCTTTGAGTCCATTCCAAGGATATTGCCTGACGGTACCAGCTTTGGCAGACTGAAATATTCAGTATCAACAATGTCAAAGCTGTTTGGCTGGGTCAAAACCCGCTTTGTGACTTCATCAGTTGTCACAGGAATATATTTCACCTTGATGCCAGTGTCTTCGAAAAGCTTCTTGTCAATCTCGCTTCCCATTGTTGTTGCTGTACCAAGGTAGCGGACAACTTTTTCATTGGCAGAATGCACTGCTGGTGCGCTTAGGCCAAATCCGGCAAGGGCGGCGGTGGCGCCAGCTGTTTTCAGAAGTGACCGTCTGTCGATTTGTTTAGCCATAATTTTGTTCCTTTCTTATGCTTCTAATTGTAGCTGGTCTTTTTTTAACCAGCTTGCTTTTACCTGATCTCCTAGATCAAGCTTGGACTTAGTAAATTCCATGTCTGATTGAACAACGGTAAGTGGGCCACGGTCTGAAATGACTTTTAAGCGCACCACTGACCCTAAAAATTCAACGCCAGTAACCTTGTCACTGCCACCCGGTGTCAGCTTTATCCGATCCTCTCGGATTGATAATGGCAGCCCTTCACCCTCAATAACATTATGTCCGCCAATGAACCGTGCGACGAACGTATTGCGGGGCTTTGTGAATAATTCGATCGGCGAGCCTTGCTGTTCAACCTTGCCGTCATTCATCACCAAGATAACGTCAGCCAGTGCCATTGCTTCTTCCTGGCTGTGTGTCACATGAACAAAAGTAATGCCAAGTTGACGTTGCAACAGTTTTAGTTCTGACCGCATTTCAATGCGCAAAAAAGGATCAAGTGCCGACAATGGCTCATCAAGGAGCAACAGTTTTGGCTTGGTGATTAATGCCCTCGCCAGCGCCACGCGCTGCTGCTGACCACCTGATAATTGGCTTGGATATCTTTGCGACATCGTATGAAGCTGGACACTTTCCAAAAGCTCCATTGCGCGCGCATGACGTTCAGTTTTGCTAAACCCTGAAATTTTCAGCGCAAAAGCGACATTATCAATCACTTTCAGATGTGGAAATAGCGCATAGCTTTGGAACATCATCGATGTGCTACGTGCAGCTGGTGGTTCATTTGATATATCTTGCTTGTCTAGAAAAACCTTACCGCTGGTAATATCCTCATGTCCGGCAATCATGCGCAGCAACGAGGTTTTACCGCATCCTGATGGCCCCAAAAGACAGCAATATGTGTTTTCCGGCAGCGATAGATTAATCCCTCGAACGGCGAGGGTTTCGCCATAACGCTTTTCAAGATCAATCAAATCGAGGTGGTTTTTCAACTGGTTCATTATTTTGTTCCTGCACTACAACGGACCGTATCGGGACCGCCGAAAAAAGATACGTCTATATTCTCAGCAGGGTGAAAACATTTTTGCACTGGGTCTGCAGCGACCGCATACTTGACTTCACCATGGCATTAATAGTCTAAAACTATCAGGTGATTTTTGGCGTTGGTCAAACATTAGGTTTGTAGAAAATGAAAAAGTCAGTATTTCCAGTGGCATCAACCCGCCCATTTGTTTTGGTGATGCTGATACGACCCAGTGAGACTTGAGTCGAATCCATATCCAAAAGGTTGATGAGATGAGCCATTTCCATATTATTGAACACCCCCTCATTGCGCATAAGATGTCTGTTTTGCGTGACAAGGAAACGAAAACGCCCCTATTTCGCCAGACTTTGCGTGAAGTTGCCTATTTGATGACCTTTGCGGTCACGCAGCATTTGGATATGGTTGCCGTGCGTATTGAAACACCGCTTGAAGTTGCTGACTGTCATCAACTGAAAGCGCCGAACCCGTGTTTGGTCTCCATCTTACGGGCTGGTAACGGCTTGACTGAAGCCTTGCTGAATATTCTTCCCGAGGCATCGGTTGGGCATCTGGGCATGGCTAGAAATGATGAAACCTTAAAGCCAGAAAAATATTATACCAAGCTGCCAAACGATATTTCTGCGCGTCAGGTTATTCTTGCTGATCCAATGTTGGCAACAGCGGGAAGCACGATCGCGGCAATTGATATTCTGCGTGACCATGGGGTCAAAGATATCGTCTTTATGTGTCTTCTGGCAGCACCAGAAGGGGTCGAACGATTGCGCAAAGCGCATCCTGATGTGCCAATCTTTACCGCAGCACTTGACCGACAGCTAAATGAGAAGGGCTATATTTTGCCCGGCTTAGGTGATGCTGGCGATCGGATTTACGGAACGTAAAAACCCGCCCTAATAGATAAGACCAAAGTCGCAGGCGCCCTGGCAAGGCGCGGCTTGTTTTCGGGCAGGCCGATTTTGTTTATATGCACAAATTGCGGCAAGGTTGTTTATCAAAGCAAAAAACCTAATATAGTTAAATGTAATTAAATTTATCATAAGGTGTTCCAAGGTGCTGCAAACCGCTAATATTGAACAACCAGCTCTGCAGCGCGCACGTGGTGCCGTTGATCTTGTGGTGAAAGCTGGCAAGTTAGAACGGTTCTATCAATCCGGTTCAGCCAAGATATTTTTGCCGAAAACCTACGCTCAAACCATTGAGGCTGTTCTTGTAAACACGGCTGGGGGGCTAACTGGTGGCGATGAATTTGGGGTCAGGCTTGGCGCCGAAGGGGACACGCATTTGACCGTTTCAACGCAAACCGCCGAACGGGTTTATCGCGCATTAGGCTCACAAAATGCAGAAATGCGTGTCAATATGACAGTGACCGGCACCGCCAGCCTCCATTGGCTGCCGCAGGAAACAATCTTGTTTGATGGGGCTGGATTCGCCCGTCAATTGGATGTTCAGATGGTTGAAGGTGCCAGTTTTCTTGGCAGCGAAATGATGGTGTTCGGCCGTACGGCAATGCAGGAAACTGTGCGTCAGGGCAGTGTAAGGGATAAGTGGCGGATTTGGTGTGACGGCAGGCTAATCCATGCTGAAGCATTTCGTCTTGATGGCCAGATTGTTCAAAAACGCCACCAAAAAGCAAGCGCGGCTGGCAATGTCTGCTTTGCGACAACCTTATATGTCAGCCGTGATGCCGAAGCGAAAGCTGACGCGGTGCGCGGGTTTTTCAATCGCTTTGCCGATGTGCAAACCGCAGTGTCTGCATGGCAAGGCAAGCTTGTTATCCGTTGTCTTTGCAATGATACGGCAAGGCTGAAAAAACTGTTGGCACAATTTATCGAACAGTTTCGTCAAATTGCCAACCCGCGTGTTTGGAATTAACGGGCCCCTATTTATTTTGATAAGACTGCGCATTTTGGTCACAAGGAGATTTTGCCAATGAAATTAACCCCCCGTGAAAAAGATAAATTGTTGGTTAGTGTTGCTGCTATGGTTGCCAGAGGGCGGCTGCATCGTGGGGTCAGACTGAACTATCCTGAAGCGATTGCGCTGATCACAGATTTTGTTGTTGAAGGTGCGCGTGATGGTCGTAGCGTTGCGGATTTGATGGAAGCTGGGGCACATGTGGTGGGCGAGGCTGATTGCATGCCCGGCATTGCCGAAATGATTCATGACGTGCAGGTTGAAGCAACCTTCCCTGATGGTACCAAGCTGGTAACCGTGCATCATCCAATCCGTTGAAACGAACCCATGACAAAAGGACATCCCATGATCCCTGGAGAAATTATTGTTGCCGCAGGTGATATCATCCTGAATGAAGGGCGCGAAGCCACAACGCTGACGGTGGCCAATACTGGTGATCGGCCGGTACAAATCGGCAGCCACTATCATTTTGCCGAGACCAATCAGGCACTTGATTTTGACCGCAAGATTGCACGCGGAATGCGGCTTGATATTGCGGCTGGAACCGCCGTTCGGTTTGAGCCCGGGCAAACACGGGAAGTTCAGCTTATCGCGATGGCTGGCGCGCGGCGGGTCTTTGGTTTCAATGCGCAGATAATGGGAGATCTATAAATGCCAACAACAATTTCCCGCAATATTTACGCTGATATGTATGGGCCAACAACGGGCGATCGGGTGCGTTTGGCTGATACCGACTTGATTATCGAGGTTGAACGCGATTTGACGCATTATGGCGAAGAGGTGAAATTTGGCGGTGGCAAGGTTATCCGTGATGGCATGGGCCAGTCGCAGGTAACCCGTGCAAATGGCGCGGTTGATACGGTTATTACCAACGCGTTGGTCATTGATGTAGCTGGTATTTACAAGGCAGATATTGGGCTAAAAGATGGACGGATTTGCGCCATCGGCAAGGCCGGTAATCCTGACACCCAGCCAGATGTCGATATCATTATCGGCCCCGGAACCGAGGCCATTGCAGCTGAGGGGCATATTCTGACGGCGGGCGGGTTTGACAGTCACATTCATTTCATCTGCCCGCAACAGATAGATGATGCACTGCATTCGGGTCTCACCACGATGCTTGGTGGTGGAACCGGTCCAGCCCATGGGACTTTGGCGACCACTTGCACGCCGGGCAGCTGGCATATTGGCCGGATGTTGCAAGCGGCCGATGCCCTCCCAATGAACCTCGCTTTTGCTGGCAAGGGAAACGCATCACTGCCGGCAGCACTTGAAGAACAGGTGATCGGCGGGGCCTGCGCGTTGAAATTGCATGAAGATTGGGGCACCACACCAGCGGCGATTGACACTTGTTTGTCGGTTGCCGATGCGATGGATGTTCAGGTGATGATCCATACTGACACGCTTAACGAAAGCGGCTTTGTTGAAAACACTGTCAAGGCGATGAAAGAGCGGGTCATTCATGCGTTCCATACCGAAGGGGCAGGCGGTGGTCACGCGCCGGACATTATCAAAATTTGCGGCGAGCAATTTGTGATTCCATCATCAACCAACCCAACGCGCCCCTATACCGTCAACACGTTGGAAGAACATCTCGATATGTTGATGGTCTGTCACCATCTGGATAAATCGATTCCAGAGGATGTGGCCTTTGCCGAGAGTCGTATCCGGCGTGAGACAATCGCGGCCGAGGATATTTTGCATGATATGGGTGCGTTTTCGATCATTGCATCGGATAGTCAGGCAATGGGACGTGTTGGCGAGGTTATCATTCGGACGTGGCAAACTGCGCATAAGATGAAAATACAGCGTGGACGCTTGCCCGAAGAAACTGGTGAAAATGACAATATGCGTGTGAAGCGCTATATCGCCAAATATACAATCAATCCAGCAATCGCTCATGGCATCTCAAACCATATTGGCTCAATTGCCGTTGGCAAACGGGCAGATCTGGTTATGTGGAAGCCTGCATTCTTTGGGGTAAAGCCAGAGATGGTCTTGTTGGGGGGAAGTATTGCGGTGGCACAAATGGGCGACCCGAATGCGTCTATCCCAACACCGCAACCGGTTTACACACGCCCGATGTTTGCCAGCCTTGGCCGGTCGGTTGAACATTCGGCAGTTACATTCGTCAGTGATGCCGCGCAGGCAATGGGGATTAAATCCCAGTTGGGTCTTGCAAAGGCGACTATGCCGGTTAGTCATACACGTGATATCTCGAAGGCCGACATGGTTCATAACAGCCATTGCCCAGATATTGAGGTTAACCCGGAAACCTATGAAGTGCGCGCTGATGGTGTTTTGTTAACGTGCGAGCCAGCGTATGAATTGCCAATGGCACAGCGCTATTTCCTCTATTAGGGCAGGGTAAGACAATGGACCAAGTGAAATCTGAGGCGCCATCATATGCCGGTCATATCCACCGCGATGTAACCCGCCATGATGGTGATATGACGATTACCTTGGACTTTGAAGCGCGGTTTTTGCGTCGCAAACGAATGGCCACTGATTGCGGAATGGCGTTTATGGTGGATCTTGCCGAAACGGTTTCGCTTGATGCGGGTGATGCCTTCCTGCTGGATGATGGCCGCCAGATTATTATCCAAGCCGCCGCCGAGCCGGTGGTTGAAATACGCCATAAAAACCTTGCCAAAATTGCGTGGCATATTGGCAATCGGCACACCCCATGCGAGATCAGGCAGGATTGCCTTGTTATCCGCCGCGATCATGTCTTAGAAGATTTGCTGGTGCGGCTTGGGACGACATTGGCAAAAACCGAGGCACCATTCAATCCTGAAGGCGGTGCCTATGGTTTTGGTCGCACGCATGGCCATACGCATTGATCATGGCTGAATTAACAGACACCATCCGTCAAACACAGGTTCTGGCAGCGCTGTTTTCACCAGCTTTTCCCATTGGCGCCTTTTCCTATTCGCATGGCATCGAGGCGGCGATTGCATCGGGTGATGTTGATGACGCCGCAACCGCGCATGACTGGATTGAAACGATTCTTCTTGGGGGAAGTGGTCGCAACGATGCAATTTTGATGGCAAATGCCTATAATGCTGTAAAACTGCATGCCGCCAAAGACGGGCAATTGGCAAGCGGCAGAAATGCCGAGATTGAGGCAATAAATGAGCTGGCCTTTGCGTTATCGTCGGGCGCCGAGCGTGCGCAGGAAAACCGCGAACTCGGGGTAAATTTCACGCGCATGACCGAACAGGTTTATCAGCTTGATATTGGGCTATCCCCGCCGCTTGCCTATCCTGTTGCAGCTGGGCTTGCAGCGCGGCATCTTGGATGCGAATTGCAGCTTAGTTTGAGCCTTTTTTTGCAAAGCTTTATCGGTAATTTAATTTCAGTCGTGGTTCGGGCGGTGCCACTTGGACAGTCCGATGGGCAAATTATCCTCGCCCGATTAATACCGGCTATGGCGGCACTAGCTGACGAGGCAGCGACAAGCCCGCTGGATGATATTGGCGGATATGCGATTTTGGCCGACCATGCTTCGATCTTGCATGAAACCCTCGAAACAAGGATTTATCGAACATGATTGGTCATGAGCAAAAACTCTATGGCACGAATGCAAAGATGGCCAGTCGCAATGGCCCGTTGCGTGTTGGAATTGGTGGACCGGTTGGGGCGGGTAAAACAAGTTTGACTGAGGCGCTTTGCCGGTACCTGGCATCACGGGTTTCGATGGCGGTGATTACCAATGATATTTACACTCGCGAGGATGCTGACTATTTAATGCGGGTTCAGGCATTGCCAGCCGAACGGATTAGGGGCGTTGAAACCGGCGGCTGTCCCCATACAGCAATCCGCGAGGATGCATCGGTCAATCTTGCGGCGGTGGCCGATCTGCGTGCCACTATTCCTGATCTTGATATCATCCTGATTGAGTCTGGCGGTGACAATCTTGCGGCAACCTTTAGCCCCGAACTGGCTGACCTTACTATCTATGTGATTGATGTTTGCATGGGCGGCGATATTCCTCGCAAGAAGGGCCCAGCCCTGACCAAATCTGATATGCTGGTTGTCAATAAGATCGAGCTTGCGCCACATGTTGGCGTAGATCTTGAAATTATGGCCGCAGATACGGCAACCGCTCGTAATGGCCGACCATTTATCTTTGGGTCAATGTGCAAGAATGACGGTGTTGCCGCGCTTGGTGATTTTATTCTTTATGAGGCCAATCTTGAGAACTAATTCGGCTTACTTGTTTTTGCGGTTCTGCCAATGTGATAATTGCTATGACGATTGCAAGAAAGCTTTGCTCTGCCGCTTGACCGCTATTCAATGGCATGTGTAACCCTTAATTCATCAATCAATTCAGCCATCGCTTGCGATTGAGGGCTATAAAGGTCTTTTAAAAATTCAAATTCTTGTGCTTTGAAATTTTCTTGGCTTAAAGACCATTCGGCCATGCTAACCATGACCGGCAATAATCCTAATGCACGCTCAGTGATGCTGTAGATTTTACGCTGCGTGTGCCTAACATCGCCGCGAGCGCTAAGTAGCCCGATATCGCAAAGTCGTTTTAAACGTTTTGCCAATGTTGGCCGGGGGATTTTCTCATTACTATTGTCTAGAATTGCGCCAAATGTTCTTTGGTTAAAAAAGGCAATATCACGAAGCACGATAACCGCCCATTGGTCGGATAGGACTTCTGCTGCCACCGCGATTGGACAGGTTATGTCGCCGCGCTTGGCTATACTCTTCTTTACGAAACCATCCATCGTCGCCTGTGCTCCTTTAAAATCATCAGACCAAAACCATATAGAATATTTAACTGGTTTTGAATTAGAAAAAGATTATTCACAGGTTTTTATTGAAAATTAAATCTCTAAATCACGCATGGGTGCAAAATTAGTCTGTCGAAGACCAATGAAATGAGAGTTTCAAATACCGCGATATACAGCTTTGCGCCTAGATAGGGAGAAATTGAATATGCTTTTTAAAATGGCTTGGACGCACTCACCGGAAGCAAGAGATAAAACAATAAAGCAGTTCATGGAGACTGGCGGCATGCCTCCAGAAAATGTTGGATTGATTTCACGCTATCATAATATTGATGGAACCGGCGGCTTTGCAATTCTTGAAAGCACAGATGCTGCGGCACTTGCAGATTATGCGCTGGATTGGAATGGCCTGATTGAAATTGTTATTACACCCATCATGGATGATGAAACGATAGGTAGCATTCTTAGCAAAAAATTTGGCTAACGATGAAGGAATGAAAAATGAGAGTATTATACATCGGAATGTATAGTGAGATGGGACTTGAGGGCCTTGAGAGCAGCAGCTTAGCTAAACGCAAAGAAGCTGCCGCTTCGATTGCGAAAGCGGCTGGTGGAGAGCTGCTTGACTTGATGTACTTGCAGGGCGATTACGATATGGCGGCACTTATGGAATTGCCAAGTATCGAAGCAGCAAGTGGCTTGTTAAAAGCGGTTAATGACTCGGGTGCTTGGGAAGACATGATGATGTTCCCTGAATTTGACCTTGATGAGGGGTTAAAGGCAATCAACGCAGTCAAGTCGAGCTACAAAACACCCGGCAAAGAATAAAAGACTCGGCCTGAGCAGAGTTAATAGGGAGCTAGTATAATATGCCGAAACACACAAACGTAGTCCGGTTCAGAGTAAAGTCAGGGAAGCAGGCAGAGTTTGAATCATTGTTCAGCAAAGCTGATAATTG
>Ga0209199_1005542_pt1 | contig 11004 bp, 10 predicted proteins | sample COGITO_mtgs_1105_7_FD_184805 | JGI IMG/M metagenome (GOLD analysis project Ga0209199, IMG submission 184805) | Pelagic marine microbial communities from North Sea - COGITO_mtgs_110523 (SPAdes) (version 2) | ecosystem: Environmental > Aquatic > Marine > Epipelagic ...
TATATTTGCACCCTCAAAATGGCCTTGTAGCATAACTGAATAGTGCACTTGATTACGGCTCAAGAGGTTACAGGTTTGAATCCTGTCAAGGTCACAAAGGGAATTACAGAAATGTAGTTCCTTTTTTATTTACACTACGTCAAATACTACGACAAATACTGCCTTATAGCTATACTCAAATATACTAAATACTTAACAATTAATATTCAAAAGCTTTAACGTTATTTAGATACTTATGCCATAAGCCTGCCATATGCTGCTGGGGTTAATTGAGATACTTAGATGAGGTCTACTTTATATAGAGAGATACTTACCAATTCTTAAGTCTATTCTGATAGTCAGTGACTTACATAAATGTAATATATTGATGTCAATCAATACTGATACCTATACAATCTTAAACACGGAAATTAACGACTCGTAAACGCTATTTACTTTAAACGGAGTACTATTGAAACGCAGTACTATAGCTTACTTCCTATATAACATCTGGATACTTTACTTTATTTGTTGTTTATATAATACTGTTATTCCATCTCTCAGATTGCTTACTTTAGATTACTTACCAAGGTTATACTGCCTATAAATACTACTGATAAAATAGATTACTTATGTAAAATTAATTGTCTTAAACCTTTACAATCTCGGACGATTTTTTTTACACAGATATTATGCTTTAATACTGCGTTTTAGTCTCATTTGAATTCATTTGAATAATTACATACTTACCTAATATTATAATTTTTTCACTGATACATTTTTGTCTTGCTTCTTTACAATCTCGGATGATTTTGTTTCAGTAGAATTAGACCATTGTACACCCTTTTTAATCTTGCTTAATCTTGATTAATTACTCCTAAACACACTCTTTTAACCTGTTGGACTCACTTGAATATGCATAATGCGTAACAGATGCACCTAAATATTGTTTTTAAATAAAGACCTATGACTCAATCAGAATATAATAGAGCTTATTACCAAGCTAACAAGAAGAACCTCAGCAATAGTCAGAAGACTAGAAGGGCTAACAATAGAGAGATAATAGCTGCTAAGGATAAAGCCTACTATAAAGGATTGACTACTAGCTTCGTGGTATATAGACACAGTAACGATTTAGGAGACTTATATATCGGAAGTGGGACTAATTTAAGACCTCGTCAAATGAGTCAATGTAATAGGAATGCTAATTGGCATAAGTCTTTTAATAAGGATACAGTTAAGGTGGAGATACTACATACTTATAGCACTAAGGCTGAGGCACTCTCAAAGGAAAGAGAGCTTATAGAATCTATTGGCTTAAATAACCTAGTAAACATCATATAAAATCTTAAGAAATAAATATCTAAACACTATGAAAAATTCAACACTTACAAAGTACACATTTCCGTTAAAAATGACTCTAGAACAGAAAAAGAAGCTAAATGACTATGCTTGGGATAATAGAATGGCAATGTCTGAAGTACTTAGAGGCCTAATAGACTCACTGTAATTACAAAGAGTGGACTAGTGAAAGCTATGCTCTAAATCAAATAAACCCTTTTACAATTAACCACACAGAATGCTATATACTAAATACTTAACGGAAGTAGATGAGTCAATCAATGACAAATTAGATTCTATGCTATCTAAAGGACTTAAGCCCTGCTTAAAAGCTCCTACTGGTACTGGAAAGACTACTCTTATCTACAAGCGTATGCAAAGAGAAGCTGAAAGAGGCTATCTAAGCGTATTAGCACTCCCTTTCAAGTCTATTGTAGACAATAAAAAGAAACAAGCGTTAAAATATGGCATTCACACTGGTTATGCTAAATCAATTAGCGAGATACCTTTCACTAACAATGGAATTGCTATCCAGACTACATTCGAATCAGCTCTAAACATACTAAAAAACACCTCCTATAGTAACATTAAGCTTTATATCGATGAGGCTCACTTAATACTAGGTCACTCTGGCTTTAGACACACTCACGACCTACTGGAATTAGATAACGTTGAGGTTATCGCACTAACAGCCACTCCAGAGGCTATGGAGGCCCTAGAATTCACTATATATGAACCTCAGCGAGCTATTAAGACTCCAGTAATTAATATTAAGGCTCTAATTACATCTAAACCCCCTGAATCTACTGTAAACAACCTGATAACACAACACAATAAGGACAAAGTACTTCAAATAAGAATAAATAGCAAAGACTTAATAAGTAAGGCTTGTAATATGGCTAAGGTTAAGGGACTCAAGTACGTTGCAGTGTATTCAGCAGACAAAAACACTATACTAGCTGTAAATCAAGACTCTGGGCTTACTGAAAGTGAGATAATGAACGCTCAAAACGGGATATTCTCTAAGAACATTGACTTAATACTAAATACCTCTAAGCTAGATGCTGGATTGGACTTCACACTAGAAGGTAGTCGTGACTTGAAATTCGTAGCTGTAGGTCGTAGAGAGTCTAAAGGGAATATAATGCCAAACATACCAGACTTAGCTCAATCGGTTAATCGTATGCGTTGGAGTAATCCAAACAAAGCTGATATATCTATTGTAGGTCAATTTGGGACTGAAGTGTCTAAAGATACCAGTAAAATCTATAAAGGCATAAAGGAGCTAATAGGTACTATTAAGGCTCTAGAGGCTCTCAAATACGCAGCCTGGGATATTACTCAGTATTATAATAAAGAGACATATAACAGTCAATTAAACAAATTCAATGTTAATATATCATCTGTTGAGGTTCTAGATGTAAAGTATAAAGCTATGGAGCTAAAGAGACACGCTTCAATATTCATAAGAATTAATCAATTCGAGGGATTTAAACAGACTCAAGAGAAGGCTAAGATGTATGGCTTTAATCTACTAGACTATTGCATTGCTCAGGATAATAGCGAAGCTTCACCTTCAGCCAAGAGTAAGGCTAATGAAATAATGGGACATTTAGAGAGGTTATTTGACTACTATGGGGAGAATATGCCTATAGAATCTATTTGGACTGGTAAAACGTACTCTAAACAATCTGCAGAGGCTCTTATATTAGTAGCCAGAGCTATGGATTCAAATACTAAGCTAGGGAGGGTTATGAATGAAGCTGTAAAGAATAGCGAGCTTATAAAAAGCAACCTCAGCAAATTAGTCAAGTCTGAACGCAAGGCAGTGAATAAGTACTTACAAATAATATATAAAGTCAATCCTTCTAAGCTATCTAGAACCGAATATAAGACTATCAAATTAAATATAAAGGATAAGGAGGCTAGCAGTGTGGTTACTGTGAATGATTCTCATTTAAAGCATATTGAGAGTAATGCCTCTAAGTCCCTTATAAAGACTCAATTAACAAACGAGCAAATTAATGCTTATATAACCAGTCAATTAACAAACGAGCATATTAATACTTATATAACACAATGAAAGCAAAAGACACTAAGTACGTTTACGATAAGCACGCGTCGAGTAACAGTGCTCTAATCATTGTTACTCTCAAAATAGAGTAATTTTTTGGCGATTATTATTATTAATTAGCCTAATGACGCTGAATTGGTTTAATATCAAAAAATAATTTATTCCATTTAGTATTGGTATTAGACTTTATTCTTATTTTTAGCCTAATCGATATTTACTATGAGTGAAAAAATAATTGGGGAAGTATATTTAGCTTCAACTGAATCTGAGAAAGATAGAGGTTGGATTAAGTGCGGAATGACTACAAGAAGCTCTGTACAAAGAGTAAAGGAAGGTAATGTTGCTTCAGTTCGTGAAAAGTATGAGATTCTTTACAGAATTAAAACACCTCATTATCTAGAGTTAGAAAAACATATGCATAATACTTTTGAGAACCAGAAAGAGTGGATCAAAGTATCATATGCAGAGGCTTATGCTGAAATTCATAGATTCTTAAAGCACAAGGAAAATCCTGAGTCAAATTCAACAAAATATTCGCCTCGAGCTCACCAACAAGATGCTATTAATGCAGTCTTAAAAGAATCAAAAATCAATGATAAGGGATCAATAGTAATGCCTACTGGTAGTGGTAAAACATTAACATCTTTGTGGATTACAGAATCTTTACAAGCTAATACTGTTCTTTTTTTAGCGCCAAGTTTACAACTTATAAGACAAACAAAAGATGCTTGGATTGATCAATGCAAAGAAGATTTTTTATGGATAGCTTGTTGTTCTGCTACTGATATTGAAGATAGAGACTACGCAAAAGAAATGAGTGGAGGTATGGTTTCTACTGATCCAAGTGATATAGATGGATTTATGCGATTTACAACTGGTAAAAAAGTTTTTTTCTCCACCTATCAGTCTTTACCATCTGTAATTAATGCAGGAGTAGAATTTGATATCATAATTTCTGATGAAGCACATAGAACAGCAGGGGTAAGTAAAGGTGAATTAGGTTTATTTAATTTAGTCCATAGTAAGGATCTAAAGGCAAAATTTAGATTATTTCAAACTGCGTCTCCAAAAGTATTTAAGGATGATTTATTAGAAATAGTTGAATCGGAATCTGATGTCTTTTCATTTGATATGAATAATGAAAAATTATATGGAAGAATAGTCTATGAGATGACACTTGGTGAAGCTATTGAAAAGAAGATGTTATGTGACTTTAGAATAGTAGCTATTGGAGTTAACGATGAAGAAGTAGCCGAACACCTAAACAAAAGAACTTATGTCGCAGATGGAATTTCTGCTGACGAGGCTGCGGCAGCAGTTGCCATTGAAGAAATATTTAACAAGATAGGAACAAAGCATATGATCTCATTTCATTCAAGATTAGATCTTGCTGATATGACTTCAAAAGAGCTTAATAAGCTAAATATCTTTTCTGAAACCGTAAAAGGTACAATGAGTACAAAAAACAGAGAAAAGGCCTTTGAGAGGTTTAAAAAGAAGCCTAGAGCGGTTTTAACTAATGCATTTGCTCTGCAAGAAGGAATTGATATTAAGAAAGTTGATTCTATTTTTTTCTCTTCACCAAAATCAAGTACAATTTCAATTATACAAGCTATGGGTAGAGCTCTTAGGCTAGATCCTGATAATCCTGATAAAATTGCAACAATTGTTGTTCCTGTTTATACTGTTGGAGATCCCAACGAAGACATTAACGATTCAGCTTTTAAAAGCTTATATCAATTAATTTCAAGTGTTAGTGAGATTGATCATAGAGTTAGAGCTTATGTACAAGGATTTACTGAAGGTAAAGCTGAAAGAGGGGAGAGTAAGTCCGTAGATTATATAAAACTAGGAGACTTTGAAAGACTTGATTTTATAAACTTTACTGAAAAATTAAGAAATGCATTTATTTTTGGAACTCTTAGCAAGAGAAGAAAAACTTTTGAAGAAAATCTAGAGGAATTTAAAGATTTTATTTAATTATCAAATGGAAATCATATATACTATACATAATAATTTTGACCACTGTTATGCAGAGTTTCTTGGGAAAAAAATGAGCTATTATCAGTTGAAAGACTTACTAAAAGAAAGAGGAAAAAAGTATATTAATAATAACAAAGTAAAACCTAAGTCTCATTCTTTAGAAATAAGCTTTGATAATGATGATTTCAACAAATCTAACCTCTCTGATGATGAAATTGAGGAGTACTTAATTTTAAAAAGGAAATCTAAAGCTAAATCTTGGTTGTCTAGCCAAAGAAATCTCAGAAGAAAAGGTAAACTGAGTTCCAATCATATAAAAATACTTAACAAATTGGGAATGCTGTGGGAACCAAATAAAGACCCGTGGGAAAAAAAATATAGTTTATTTAAGAAAAAAATATTTTCAAGTTTTTTAGAACAGATTGTTAAAAAAGAACCCTGGTCCTCGGAAAAGAAATTAAAACAAATAACAGAAATTGAAGATTGGATTAACGAACAAAGAATATTGCACTCAGAAAATAAATTATCTTCTGAAAATTTAATAAGATTAAATGCTATAAATTTTCCGTTTAATTTAAGCGAAGACGAAAAAAAGGAAATAAAATTACTCTCATTGGCTAAAATGGTTAGCTATATTAACGATTTAAGGGGAACGCTATCTTATTATGGTATTAAAGATTTTGCTAAACACTATTATGTAAAAGAAAAAGTTTATGTTGGATCTCCAATAAAAGTATCAGAAAAAAATATTCAAAAAAGAGAAACAAAAGAACTTGAAGACGATAAAGCACAAGATGACAAACATTTAATTAGTAGAATTAGTTTTGAAAAAGAAAATCTCCTTGCCCAAGAAAATGCTATTAAAATTCTTAAAAAGAAACCAACTAAGGTGTTTTTAAATCAAATAGACAAGATTAGTGAAAAATATATCCCAAGCTGGAATGATAAAAACATATATGAAGTAGGTAAAAAAGGAAAAGACAGACTAGGTTTATTATATTTTGACAGGTATGAAAGTAAATATGAAAACTTAAAAGATTATCTAGATAACAACTTTAACTTTCCAAGAACTACAATAAATAATGTTGTCTACAAGGCAACTTATGGAAAGTTTAACTATGATGATGATGTGAAGATTTATGCCGCAAAAAAAATGATAGAAATTCTAGATAAACATTTGTTAAAGACAGGTAACTTAAATCACAGAAAATCATTTAAACCTATTTCATATTTGATAAGATATTATAAAAAAGAAAAAAACATCAAAGAACTATTAGCTTTAAAAGAATTGATAAAAAATCATCAAATACTAACTCTAATATATTCTGATAGGTTAAACAAAATTCTTAATAAGTATGTCTAAATCCAACTCAAACAATTTCAATTATACAAGTGAAAGTCCTAAACATTATAATAAAAGAAAAATTAAAGAAAGAATTGCTAAAGAAGCGTCTAAAGTTACAATCAAATACAAGGGGGTTGAATATGACGAAAATAAATTGATTCAAATCTCAGATAGTCTGTACAAAGCTCGGGAAGATTCAAAGATTGAAAATGTACCAGATATAAGTATTGATGAAGATCTTTCAGAGGAAAAGAAAGAGGAGCTTATTTCTTGGAAAACCAAGATGGAAGCAAATAGATGGAAGTCTCGACAAAGAAGCCTAAGAACAAAAGGTAAACTTGATCAGTATAAAATTGACTCACTAAACAAACTAGGGATGGTTTGGAATCCGAAGGAGGATGAATGGGAAAAAAAATACTTAATCTTTAGAGAATATGGTCTTTGTGATGAAATTGAGGAATGGGTTATGGATCAAAGAAAATCATATAATGACAATAGTATTTCAAAAGAAAATATTGACAGACTAAATGCGGTTAAATTTCCATTTAAAGCAGATAAAAATGAAGAGTTTGTTTTTACCACAAGATCCATTTGGAAGCTTCGTGAAAAGCTACAAACAAAACAAAGAAGAATTGAAAGAGAAAAAGAAAAAAAAGAAGGGATTTATAAAGACAGAAGAAAAAATACTTCAACGGTAAAACTAACCAAAAAAGAAAAGGAAGACAGAAATGAGGTGAGTAGTTTTTACAATAGAAAATTTCATTACTGTAGTGATAGTTTTATATATAAATTAAGTGAAAAAGAAGCCTTAGATAAACTTTTACAAATTAATAAGGGTGAATCCATATATTCAGGAAGACTTAAGTATTTTCTTGACAGTGAATCTGAAAAATTTAAAAGTCAAGGAAGAAAAACCCCCCTTTGGGTAAGAAACTTTTACTCTGATATAAATGATGATAAACTTAGCTCTGATCAAATTTATGTTCAATTATCAATCTTTATGTCATCAAAATTCAGCGCTGCTGTAAGAAAAAAAGCTTGTATTTATATGCTTAAGTATATTTCAAATAGAAATTTGAATAATTCAAATTCTTTTAAAGAGATTAATTATTTAATTTCTGCTTACAAAAAGGAAAAAAATACTGACGAATTATTTAGATTAAAGAAATATATAGAGAAGTACCCTATATTGATAGAATTATATCAATCAAAAATCGATAAAATTATACATACATTCAAACCATAGGCATATCCTCTTCTTTTAATTCAGCTATTTCTAAACCACGTAAATAGCTTAAACTTATATTTCTTATATTTGAGTTTATGAATTATAAAAAACTTTTAAAACCAATAGTCAGGAGTACACTAATTATAATGATTGGCGGGCTAATTTTTGGAATAGTTAGATTATTTCAAGGAAGTGATGATTGGGGTCTAATTATTACGCCTATTTCTTGTATAATATTCTTGTTTGTTTTTTTACCATTTTTGGAGAAGATGAACAAACACCCTAAACCATAGGCATATCCTCTTCTTTCAGTTCTGCTATTTCTAAACCACGTAAATAGGTTAAACTTATATTTATTATATTTGAGTAAACTAACTTATTATGAAGAAGATTTTATTTACACTCGCTTTACTTGTTTCTTTTGTTTCTTTTGGGCAGAAGTTTAATGGATATACTCATATTGTTGTTGAAGATATTGAGTACAAGGATGGAAGTATGGATAAATATGATTTGATTCCAAAAATTATCAAGTTTTTTAAGAAGAAGGGGTTAAATACTGCTAGACTTGATGAGGGGTATGATTTATACGAAGGTGAAGTAAATTCAGATTACCCTTGTGCAAATTTAATTCTCGCTATTTCTCATACTGTACCAACGCCGGGGTCTGCAACAGAAACAACCTTTAAGTTTTTTGATTGTAATAGTGATGAAGTAATGAAATTTTATATTAGTGCAGGTTGCGGAGTAGAATTTATATGTGATGATCCCAGTAAATTGTCATTAACGGCTAAATATGATGTAAATAAAGGAGTCGAGAAGATTTTAAAGATCATAAAATCCCGAATAGGAAAGTATAAGTTTAATCCAAGGAAAACACCAAAAGCTATAGAGCTTAGCCCTAATGATGTTGCTGCTTATAACAATAGAGGTAATTCAAAAGCTGATTTGGAAGACTACTACGGAGCTATTGCAGACTTTACTAAAGCCATAGAGCTTAACCCTAATGATGCTGCTGCTTATTACAACAGAGGTAATGCAAAAGATGATTTGGAAGACTACTACGGAGCTATTAGTGACTATTCAAAAGCCATAGAGCTTAACCCTAATGATGCTGCTGCTTATTACAACAGAGGTAATGCAAAAGATGATTTGGAAGACTACTACGGAGCTATTAGTGACTATACAAAAGCAATAGAAATTGACCCTAAGGATGTTGATGCTTATTACAACAGAGGTTATTCAAAAAATAGTTTAAAAGACTACTACGGAGCTATAGCAGACTATACAAAATCAATGGAGCTTGACCCTAATAATTCTGATATTATTTATTTCTACAGAGGTGTTTCAAAAAACAGTTTAAAAGACTACTACGGAGCTATTAGTGACTATACAAAAGCAATAGAGCTTGACCCTAATAATGCTACTGCTTATAACAATAGAGCTGCTTCGAAATATTTCGCTAATGACTTAAAAGGAGCTTGCGAAGACGCAAAGAAATCAGCAAGTTTAGGTTATGATGCTTCTAAGTTAATTCAAGATGTTTGTAACTAACTTCACAAACTGCACAACATAATGAAAAAACTACTCTTACTCTCCGCTTTATTAATATTCGCTTGTAAACACAACGAAAACACTCCTTCAAAAGAGTTAAAATTTAATCCTGATATTGAATTAATTAGTGCTAAAGCATCTTGTGGTATTTGTATGTTTGATATGGAAGGAGATAAATGTGAATTAGCGGTAGATGTTAAAGGAGATAAGTATTATGTTTCTGGGGCACACATTGATAGTTTCGGAGATGCTCACTCTGAAAATGGGTTTTGTAATGCAATATTGGATGCTGATATCCAAGGGACAATAATCAATAATCAATTCCATTTAACTTACTTTAAATCAAACTAATGAAAAAACTTTTACTTCTCTCCGCTTTATTAATCTTCGCTTGTAGCACAGACAGTGAGGGTAACCCTTGTATCTATGAGCCAACTCTAACAACACAAGCTGCTACTGATGTAACAGAGACCTCAGCTACTTTAAATGGCGTTATAAGCATCGTTTCAGATAACTGTGAAGTAGCACCTGGAGAAATGCAAGGCTTTGTATATTCAACTAATCCGTCTCCTACAAATGATGATGATGTTGAAGTTGTTTATGGAACTGATATCAGTACTTCTGTTGAGGGTCTTGAGCCAAATACTACATATTATTTTAGGGCATTTCTAACAAATACCATAGGTGAATTTTATGGAAATGAAATTGATTTTATGACTGCTGAAGCATCTTTAGTTAATTGTGATGGTAACCCAATTCCAAGTATTGTTTACGGAACACAAGAATGGACTGTTGAAAATACTTGTCATACTACCTATAGAGATGGAACACCTATACCACAGGTTACTAATGATGATGAATGGGATAGTCTTACCACAGGTGCTTGGTGTTATTATGACAACGACCCAACAAAGCCAAGGCTGTATAATTGGTATGCAATAGCAGGTATTCACGATAATGATGAAAATACCCCAAACAAAGAATTTGCACCAGAGGGTTGGCACGTACCATCAAATGCTGAGTGGACAACACTTAAAGAACATCTCAGGGCAAATGGCTATAATTATGACGGCACTACCACAGAATATAAAATAGCCAAAGCGATGTCATCCACAACAGGCTGGGTCATTCCATCCAGTTGGGAAGGAGACCAAGCAGCAGTAGGCAGAGACCAAAGCTCAAACAACAGCAGCGGTTTTAACGCCTTCCCTCAGGGTCACCGTTGGTACAGTGGTTATTTCGACAAAGAGGGTAAAAGTACGAAATTTTGGAGTTCCTCTGAGTACAATACTTATACTGCGTGGCACAGCGAACTGGCTTTTACTGTTAGTTACCTAACCAGTGGCAGCGGCAATGGTAAGCGACTCGGCTTTTCGGTGCGTTTTGTTAGGGATTAAAAATCTTTAATCCTCTTCGTTTAAATCTAAGAACAAAGGCTGTTCTATAAGTCCTTCATTTGAATATTAGTAATTTAGACATATCAGCTCCTTGGCATACTCCTTG
>Ga0209199_1005544_pt1 | contig 11004 bp, 10 predicted proteins | sample COGITO_mtgs_1105_7_FD_184805 | JGI IMG/M metagenome (GOLD analysis project Ga0209199, IMG submission 184805) | Pelagic marine microbial communities from North Sea - COGITO_mtgs_110523 (SPAdes) (version 2) | ecosystem: Environmental > Aquatic > Marine > Epipelagic ...
AGAAGCCATAATGTGGGAGACCATTTTTGTGTCTGGTGGACGCAAAGACAAAATTTCTAAAGGCGATATCGCTGGATTATTCATCAAGCAAGGTGGCCTCGGAAATGATCAAGTTGGCGTGATTGAAATCAAGCAAGATTGTGCTTTTGTGGCGGTAGACGCATCAAAAGTTGACCAACTCATTCAGAAATTGGATAATTCACGATTGAAGAAGAAAAAGGTTCGAGTTACAAGGATTGATTAAGTTGGAGGTTCATGGTTCTTTCGTCTGCCTTCAGCATTCTCTGTTAATGGTTTGTTGAAGTATAACTTATGATTTGGGAGGCAATCAAGATTGATCTGCGAACCACGAATTCAAGTAAACTCTAGAAATCACGAATTCTTCACGATCATGGCACTTCCTTGCCAGTCCGGCAGCTCAATGAGGGATTCGGGAATGGTCACCATAAATTCATCAATGGCCTTTGGGATGCCTTCCCAATTATGGTTGTAGTCATGAACAATGATTACACCTCCACTATTTAATCGCGGATAGAAAAATTCTAAGGCTGCAATCGTTGGAGCATATAAATCTGCGTCAATATGTACCAAGGCAAATTTTTCAGATTCGAGGCCTACTGATGTCTCAGGAAAAAAACCTGGTTTGAATCTGAGCTTATCATTTCCCCTCATATAGCGCTGAACTTTTTCAATACTCGTATCCGCAAACATATCCATTGTAAATCGATCATCCTTCTGTTTTTCAAGAGCCAAGTCCTTCTGACTGAAGCCTTCGAATGTGTCAAAAAGATAAAAGATTCTGTTTGGATCCATATGATGAATCGCCCGTGCTGTTTCTCCTTTGTGAACGCCCAGTTCCGCAAAAGCGCCAGCAACTTTGTTCTTTTTCAGCTGCTCTACCTGAAACCATAAATTGTAAAAGCGCACCCGATCTCTGTAAGATCGCTCAATTCGTATTAGGTCCTTTGAGACTAACTTTTCTTTCACCGCTTTTTCCCAAGCATGCGGCTTGCTGATTTTATACGACCAAAACGTCTCTATATACTTGAATCCAAAAAACACCAAAACGAAAACGAAGAGGATGTTTAAAGACTGCCAAAGGGAAATATGTGCGAGGATGAAATTCATTGCTTTAAGCCAGGCAATGTAAAAAATTAAAGAATCTTAAAGCCAAAAAAGGGCGCCTCCAGCGAAGAAGCACCCTTAACCTAACTAAACAGAGAACGATACGGTTTGCTCTTACCAAAGAGCGAATGATTTGAAAAGCCCTCCATAAGGAGGGCTTTTACGAACCTATAAGGACTGAGCCTCAGAGGCGCCTTGGTCTCCGCTTGGCGATTCGGAGACCGCGGACTGACTTAGAAGGTAAAGCAATGCTTGTGTTTCAGCATTGCGAATGTCGAGCTGCATTTTAGAAAGTTGAGAGAGTACTCCACTTAACGGGATGTGACGCAAGTGGTAGTTTGCCCAATCCATTTGCTCATTTCGAAATGTGTATGTCTCACTGAAGTCGAAGGGTAGAATTGAAGCCATTTCACTGCGAATCTCAGGCTCATAAACTTGCAATATTTCTGTTTGAAAAGATTCCAATGAAGTGATGAGTGTATTTGCGCTAAACTCTCCTTCTCCGCCAAATAAAATATGCGTTGGAATGTCGAAATTATCTTGTCCGTTCAGCAAGTACACTTTTGCATTCTTTGCATCTTCTTTAGAGATCCCCTCCGTTTCAGAGATTAGTTCCAATCGGAATGACTCTAAAATTGCGGAAGATTTATTGACCGTAGATTTCAAAGCGACAGCATTACGGTTACCTTCCAATTTAGAATAAAGTGCTTCATTATTTGCTGCTTTATCCACTGAATCTTCGAGTTCAGCGCCCACCAACAATATTCCTCTATTGAAGTTGGTGCTTCGGTTTACGCTCATTAAGCCAAACACTAGAATTAAGCATGTCATTGCGACCAAACCAGTGGATAGCGTAATGGACTTATTTGCGGATGATTTGTACTTCTTAAAGTAAAACAGAGGAACATAAAGTGCAGCGAGAATTGCCATTCCAGACAGCAAGGTAATTGCCGCACCGGGCCAGTGCATAATCTTAAACAAGACCCCAATTGTGGTCAGCGTTAAACCCACAAAACCTGAGATGTGCATCATCGATTCATCACGAGGTGATTCCTTCAGTTTGTGCCATAGCAACAAGGGTAAATACACGAATGCAAGCGAGCCCGCACCCAAAACAATTAAGACAGCGGAACCAGGCCAATGCATCAGTTTAAAAATCGTCCCCGCCAAGAGAAGAATAGTCGAAGTCAGTCCGAAAGAAAATGCTACTTTTTTCATGTTTTCATTCATTTCGGTTAATAATTCAAAAGTTTGTTGTTGGACCTGCTTTAAGCCCCCAGGTCCGAAGAGCTTTATTGTTTGTTCAAAGGCTGCCTCAAAAGATTTGCCTTCATCCATTTGCCGTTCTATAGAAGTGCATACATGATCTAAAAGATCGTCATGCAATTCATTTTGTGCTATTCCGTGCTGCTTAATGTATGCGCTGATCAAAGCAACTTGTTGTTCGTTCAATTCAGACATTGTAGCTAGGTTTTAGTGAGAAGTTATTCAATAGGCGATTCATTGTTTGAGAGAACTCGTGAAATTCTGCTGCTAATGATGTCGCTTGATCGTTTCCTGTATCTGTTAATCTGTAGTATTTCCGTACTCGCTTTCCGATGTTTTCCTTCTCGGTGTCGAGTAAGCCTTCCGCTTCCAATCGATGCAATAATGGATACAACGCACCCTCGGTCAATTGAATTTTTCCATCGGTTTCTTCCTTCACGTGTTGAGTGATTTCATAACCATACATCCGGCCTTTTTTAGCTAACAAGCTCAAAACAATCGTTTTAAGCGTTCCTTTAATGAGTTCATTTGAATACATAAGGCAAATATACATTAGATTCTTATGCATCCAAATATTATACCTAATTTTATTATGCATAAGGATCTAAAGTGTTGATAATCTTGCGAATAAATTTTCCTCTCTTCATAGAGCAACACATTGAAGGATTACGCCAAGCGCTATATTTGACGTCTAAAGCAAATTGTATGAAGATTTTCACAAAGGCCTTTTTCCTATTAATCATCGCTTCTTTCGCACTTACCTCATGTGTTAAGTATCAAATTAACAATCGGTGTTGTGAAGATGAATACGAGATCATCAATACAAATTATGTGTTGCCTGACTCATTTGCACTTTACATTCCGCAAGCTTTCACTCCTAATGGAGATGGCGTGAATGATATTTTTGTGCCTGTTGGAAAAAGGTTTGAAGTCGAAGACTTAGTCATAAAGAAAGGACGTAATACCGTATATAAATCTTCTGAGCGCATTGAAGCCTATTGGGACGGTGGTGACGGAAAAGACGGGCGCTATTCTTATGAATTGACAATTCGCCTTTCAAATAATGATAAGTTGGACATTGAAGGCAACGTTTGCTTGATGACCATTGGTGCAATTGGCAGCAACCTGCATGACACGGAAAGAGAAAAAATATGCGAATGTGTGATGGGCGACATGATCAATGCTAGAGACGGTGTTGTAAAAGCAACCGTTGAATGTCCATCAAACCAATAAAATATGACTGCCGATTTATTAGCACTATTTCTTCGTGACTTAGATCGACTTCAAGCTGAAGTATTAGTCTTTGAATCCGAAGATGACCTCTGGAATAAAAAGAAAGGCATCAGCAATACGGCAGGAAACTTAGCGCTGCATATTACCGGAAATCTTCAGCATTTTATCGGGCACGTTCTTGGCAAAAGTGACTATCAACGAAATCGGGAAGCTGAATTCAACAGCAAAGTTGCTAGATCAATATTGCTTTCTGAAATTGAAAACGCAAAATCCTCAGTATCATCAACCCTCAAAAAGTTGAGCACAGAAGATTTAAAAGCAAATTTTCCTATTGAAGTATTTGGTCATCCAATGACCACCGGTCAATTCCTTCTCCATCTTTCTGGTCATCTTAACTATCATCTTGGGCAAATCAATTATTACCGCAGATTGAATTGATTCCATTTTTGAACTTTTAGCCCACTTGAGCATTCTATATTTGAAGCCTAATTTGAAAGCTCTACAATGATTACACGATCCAAGTCTGACGCGCTCTATGAAGAGGCAAAAAAATATTTACCCGGTGGAGTAAACTCTCCCGTTCGTGCATTTCGTTCTGTAAATGGTTCACCTATTTACTTCGAGAAAGGAAAGGGCAGTAAAACTTGGGATGCTGACGGAAATGAATACATAGATTTTTGTTGCTCTTGGGGTCCGCTTATCTTAGGTCATGCAGATGATACAGTTTTGGCGAAAGTTTCATCCGTAATGGCCAATGGAACATCCTTTGGCGCACCTAACAAGTATGAAACAGAATTGGCGAAGTTGATCGTAGACAACCATCGCTACATTGAAAAAATTCGTTTTGTCAACTCTGGAACCGAAGCCGCTATGAGCGCCATCCGTTTGGCAAGAGGTTATTCTGGAAAGAATAAAGTGGTAAAATTTGAAGGCTGCTATCATGGGCATGTAGACAGTTTGATGGTAAAAGCGGGGTCAGGATTGGCTACGCTTGGAACGAGCACTTCAGCTGGAATTCCTGAGAGTTTTGTGAAAGAAACGATCGTGCTTCCATTGAACAATAAAGAAGCAGTGAATAAAGCTATTGAAGAATATGGTGACGATATCGCATGTATTGCAATCGAGCCAATTCCTGCCAATAATGGTCTTTTATTACAAGACAAAGAGTTCTTACAATTTTTAAGACAGCGCTGTGATGAAACGGGTATTCTTCTCTTCTTTGATGAGGTGATTTCTGGTTTCAGAGTATCATTTGAAGGTGCCAGCGGATATTACGGTATCAAGCCTGACATGATCGCTTTTGGAAAAATAATTGGTGGGGGTTTTCCTGTAGGCGCATATGGAGCTTCTTCGAAAGTGATGGATCATGTTGCACCTGACGGACCCGTATATCAAGCGGGAACCTTAAGTGGTAATCCTGTTGCAATGGCAGCTGGAATAGCTCAACTAGAACAATGTCTAAAGCCTGGTTTTTATGATGCTCTGGCAGCAAAGGCACAATCGCTAGTAAACGATGTTCAATCTTATGCTGACGAGCAAGGTTTTCCATTTCACATGTTTCATGTCGGCTCAATCTTTTGGATGTCGTTCAGCAATAAAAACCGCGTGCAAAGCGCAGATGAAATTGACCCAAAAAGTGGAGAACGTTTCAAAATATTCTTTGACGAATTATTAGAACAAGGAATATACGTTGGACCTTCAAGCTATGAAGTTGGTTTTATTTCTTCTGCCCATTCCAATGAAGATTTGAAGAAAGCAGCAGGCGCTATGAAGTCTGCTCTAGCAAAGGCTTATGCCTAACGACTCACGAATCGGCCAAGGTTTTAATCGACTTTCTTCCATCTACGACTTTGTGGTTTGGCTCGTGTTTGGCAATAAGATTCAAAACTTAAAAAGATCTTTTATTCAATCACTTCCCACCGCTGAAAACACACTAATTATTGGCGGAGGAACTGGGGAGATTCTGGAATACGCTTTAGAATCAAACATTTCATCACGTTTTGTTTATGCTGAGCTTTCAGACCAAATGATCATTAAAACTAAGGCGAGAATTTCAGCTGATGATCTCAGTCGGATTGAATTTTGCAATGATTATAGGGCAACGCTTGGTGAAAAGAAATTCAACTATATCATCGTTCCATTTGTGCTAGACTGCTACAGATATAAAGATGTAAAAATTATGCTCAATGAATTCACGAGTGCACTTGCTCATAAAGGAAGTATTGTTTTTTTTGATTTCAATTTGAGCAAAGAAGATGGCTTTGAATCGAGACAATGGAAGATTTACTTCATCAAGCTTCTGTACGTTTTTTTCCGACTCACAACTTCTATTCCAGCCAAAAGACTGCCATCATTTAGCAGACTTTTTAGTGAAGCCGGCTATTATAAAGCTCATACCACGCTTATTTCAAAAGGTTGGATTCAGGCCATAGAATGGAAGCGCGAAAGCAGAATAAAAGCCAGTGCATAGGTCAATATAAGACCTTCAAAAACCAAGGTATATTTCAGCTCTTCCCATGACTGTTTCATGAGTATGTATCCCATGATTATTAAACTAATAATTCCAAGGTAAATCACAGCGACTTCAATAGAATTACCCATTAAACTCACATAGCCAGTTTGTATAAACCATAGCACAGCTACCAAGAGGCCAACTTGACGTCCCTTTTGAAATCCAAATTGAGTAGCAATAGTGCTTAAACCTGCCCGTTGATCATTGGATATATCTCTTAAATCAAACGGAATAGTAACAGCCAGTAAAAAAAGTACTCTTTCAATAAAAAGAGGAAAAATCTCTCTTGAAAATAAGTCTTCCATTCCCATTTGCTCGAAGATTGGAAAACCGAACGTCAAATAACTTGCAACAAGAGATATAATAATGGGCTTGGCAAATGGAATATCACGAAACCGCTGCCAACCCGTTGCCGTTGGTAATAGAGGAATAGTATAACCCGCAGAGATAATACCCGCAGGAATTATCCAAACGATGGCGTCTGCATGAAAATTAGGAAGAATCAATAGCTGAATAAAAACAGCCAAACTCATCGCATATTTCAAGTATGTTGCATACTTGAGCACCCATAAATGACGCTGGGCCAATTGATCTTTTGGGATAAAATCAATCTTATAAAGTCGATGAAAAGTATACAGTACAAACGAACCTAAAAGAATACTTACTGGAACGAACCAATTAAAGCTTAGATAGTCAAGCATTGAATAAGTGCTCAACGTTAAGCACGAAAGCAGGACGGCTACGAATAAATTAGAGTAGACAAAAGCACGGACAAGCCGCATAATCATTTGATAATATCTTGCCCTAAAGTAAACCCAATCGCTGTTCCTACGAGTCCCGCGAAGAGCGACTTAAATAAGCGCTTATTTCTGGCCGTTCGCTCATACCCTAGCACGTAAGCTGGCTCTGTTACTAAATGAGAAGAAGAAATTTTGTTCTTATTTATTTTATAGGCTGGAATTCCTGTAGAAACCAAGTAAACAAAAGGTACCACGAAGGAAAAAACTGTCCCTGAAAGAACAAAACCCAAACCAGCGGTGATAGGGAGTCCAGCGGCAATTGTCCAATTGGCGCGGTAATACTTTGACGCATCCTGCTCACCTTGAATATAAAAACGCATTTCATCTATAGTAAAGTAATTGCCTACCACCGTATCCATATAGTAAATCACTTTTTCTTCACCATTCGGTCCATTGATTGAAAAAACGCGTTCTAGGTCCAATTTTTTAGCCTTCGTTTTTCCACTTTTCTTCACCAAATCATAATAAAGATATAGCGTGTCTTGACTCGTCACATTTCCCTCCAAAACATTACCCGTCATGAGCAAAATACTCTGATTTGACTGGGCAAACAAGACTCCTGACAGAATTACAAAAGCAAAGAAAATTGGGAGCTTTTTACTCATTTTACAAACATGGTGAAATAAATCGCAATTATCGTGCAAACTTAAAGACAGATATCATGTTATTCGATGCTCCTAATGAATCTCGTGCAAAGTATATTTGCACCCTTTATTAAAACGATATGACAAGACACGATTCTTTCCAACTGAGACACATCGGACCTCGCAGAGAGGAAATCAGCAGTATGCTTGAAACTATTGGTGTTTCATCTATTGATCAACTCATTGATGAAACGGTTCCGAAGTCTATTCGATTGAAAGCACCATTGAAACTTCCTGAAGGTGTTACAGAATTCGAATTCTTAGAATACACCAAGGAGACAGGTGCGAAAAACAAGTTGTTTCACAACTTCATTGGTCAAGGTTACTATGGAACGATTACGCCATCCGTGATTAAGCGTAACATACTAGAAAATCCAAGTTGGTATACTGCATACACTCCTTATCAAGCTGAGATATCACAGGGGCGATTGGAAGGCCTTCTAAACTTTCAGACGGTAGTTTCAGATTTAACTGGACTTGAAATTGCTAATGCGAGCTTGTTGGATGAAGGGACAGCAGCTGCAGAAGCTTTAATGATGTTGTTTCATTCAAGAAGTAAGACTCAAGAAAAAGCGAATGTCAACAAGTTATTTGTTGATGAATTATGCTTTGATCAAACCATTGCGGTAGTCAAAGCAAAGGCTGAGGCCGTTGGCGTTAAAGTTGTTGTTGCAAGTGTCAATGACATTCATTTAGACAAAAGCTTTTTTGGAATATTGATTCAATCCCCAAACAAGGAGGGTGTGATTAGCGATTATTCACCCATTATGACTCAAGCCGAAGAAATTGAAATCAAAACGGTTGTAGCGAGTGATTTACTGGCCCTTTGTCTGATGACTCCTCCTGGAGAATGGGGAGCAGATGTAGTAGTTGGAAGTACTCAAAGGTTTGGTGTTCCAATGGGCTATGGCGGTCCACACGCGGGGTTCTTTGCTACTAAAGACGAATATAAACGTCATATTCCAGGTAGGATTATCGGAGTTTCCTTGGACCGCGATAACAACCCTGCTTTAAGAATGGCCTTACAAACGCGTGAGCAACACATTCGAAGAGATAAGGCTACAAGTAATATTTGCACGGCTCAAGCACTTTTAGCCATTATGGCATCGATGTATGCCGTTTACCACGGGCCTATTCGTTTAAAAGAGATTGCCGAGGAGACTGCTCAAAAAGCAAAAAGATTGGCGCAATCCCTTTCCAAAATAGGTGTTGAGGTCAGCCATGACGCTTATTTTGACACCATTTGCTTGAAAGTAAAGGACGCTGAAGCAGTTAAAAAAACTGCTTTGTCTATGGACACCAACTTCTGGTATCATGAAAATGGACATATCACAGTTACCGTTGATGAAACTACGAACGAGAAAAGTCTAAATGTTATTCTTTCAATTTTCGCGAAAGCTTTGGGCAAGGAAGAAGCTGAGCTTTCAAAGGCAACCGGAGAAGTAGCCATTCCTGTTCACTTGCAGCGTTCTTCTGAATTCCTAGAACATCCTATTTTCAATGCGTTTCAAAGTGAAACCGACATGATGCGCTACATCAAGCAATTGGAAAACAAGGATATTTCTCTTACCAGGAGCATGATTGCTTTGGGAAGTTGCACCATGAAGTTGAATGCAGCTACTCAGCTTTATCCTATTTCAGACCCACAATTTGCAAACCTTCATCCATTTGTTCCAGCAAACCAAGCTAAAGGGTACGAAGTAATTATCAAGGAATTGCATGATTCGCTATGCGAAATCACAGGGTTTGACAGTATGTCTTTCCAACCAAACTCAGGGGCTCAAGGAGAATACGCTGGCTTAATGGTCATAAAAGCTTACCATGAAGCAAATGGCAATCCTAATAGAAATATTGTTCTCATACCGTCCTCTGCTCATGGAACAAACCCTGCAAGTGCTGTAATAGCAGGGATGAAAGTGGTGGTGGTGAAATGTGATGAAGCTGGAAATATTGACCTTGATGACTTAAAGTCAAAAGCTGAAACCTACTCTGAAGATCTTGGAGCCTTGATGGTTACATATCCATCAACGCATGGAGTTTTTGAAGAAGGTATCAAGGATATCACCAAAATAATTCATGACAATGGCGGTCAAGTATATATGGATGGTGCTAACATGAATGCTCAAGTTGGATTGACCAGTCCCGGAAATATTGGAGCAGACGTTTGCCATTTAAACCTTCACAAAACCTTTGCAATTCCGCATGGTGGAGGTGGACCAGGAGTTGGACCTATTGGCGTAGCAAAACACTTGTCTCCATTCTTACCTTCTCATCCATTTCATAAAACGGGAGGAGAAAAAGGTATCGGACCAGTATCGAGCGCACCATATGGTAGTGCATCCATCTTGCTCATTTCATTTGCCTACATCAAGATGTTAGGTTCTGAAGGGCTTACAAACGCCACGAAATTTGCGATTTTAAATGCCAATTACCTTAAAGCAAGGCTGAAAGAAAGCTTCCCAGTACTTTATACTGGATCAAACGATCGCGTAGCACATGAGATGATTTTAGATTGCAGACCTTTTAAGAAATCTGCTCAAATTGAAGTTTCAGATATTGCTAAACGTCTTATTGATTATGGCTATCATGCACCTACAGTTTCATTTCCTGTAGCTGGCACATTAATGATAGAGCCAACTGAAAGTGAATCTAAAAAAGAACTGGATCGATTTGCAGATGCCTTAATTGAGATCAGGAGCGAAATTCGCTTCATTGAAAATGGCGACAATCTAGCTGAAACGAGTGTTCTTAGAAACGCACCTCATACGGCAGAAGCTGTTACAGCAGATGAGTGGCCATATATCTACTCACGTCAAAGAGCGGCTTTTCCGCTTCCTTGGATTGTACAGAATAAGTATTGGGTTCCTGTTTCAAGAATCTCAGATGCATTTGGAGATAGAAACTTGATCTGTACATGTCCACCACTGGAAGAATATGATCATCATCCGGCAATGACAATGGAAGAATAACGACTGCATAATTTTTAAGAATTATCATCGTTACTTTTGGGCCTCTTAAAGCCTATGAAGCATTTCTTCCTTTTCGGCCTTATTCTGATCTCAGGGTTATCTCTTGGTCAACGTGTCGTTTCATCACAAATGACTGCGATCGCGTCATCGAGATATCAGGATACGATTGCTGAAAATGTTATTTTCTATGATGGGTTTGAGAACAGCGCAATCCCTAACCTACCTAATGGATGGGCATCCCAATCATTAGCAAGCGAAGGTTTTGTAACAGGAACTGGAGGTTCTTCACCTGGACAAGCAAATGAGAATGGTTTTTGGGCGGTACCGCTGCACGGTATATTTGCTATGTCCAATGATGATGTTTGTAATTGTAATAAGTCTAAAGACAGGCTTACTTCGCCCATAATTGACTTACTTGGAAATGAAAATTTAAACCTTCGATTTTCTGCATTTCA
>Ga0209199_1005549_pt1 | contig 10992 bp, 10 predicted proteins | sample COGITO_mtgs_1105_7_FD_184805 | JGI IMG/M metagenome (GOLD analysis project Ga0209199, IMG submission 184805) | Pelagic marine microbial communities from North Sea - COGITO_mtgs_110523 (SPAdes) (version 2) | ecosystem: Environmental > Aquatic > Marine > Epipelagic ...
GCCGGGTTAGGAGCAGTTGCTACACTCTCACTAGCGACTTCTGCTTCGATAATCGTGCCTGCATCGACTACCGCTTCATCAACTGTTTGGGCTGTTTCAGTTTCGCCGCCACAGGCCGCTAGCAATAAGGCACTGAATAAAGATAAGGCTCGAAGGTTCATTGGTTTTCTCCGTTATTATTGATTGAGCCTCACTACTTTCACCCTAAGGGTTTCAGGCTTATGAATGGTCCTTTCGCTTAACCCGGTAAGATTCAAAAAGTCTCCCTGCGATCATCCTTTTTCTTTTCTAATTCTCTTAAATCCAACTCTAGCCTTGGGGCAGCGTCGATGTCACAACGTTAAGATACAATAGCAGAATCTTGGCAGATGATCAGCACGTTGGCCAGAACCGATATCGTCAGAGGCTTCCTAGGGTAAGCGTTGTAAGCTGATAGGTATTTCTGAAATCATCCTGCGTAACGGTCGCTATACCATATATATCTTCAACGACTAGGTCTTCAACCAGCGTTCGAGTTTGAAATTGCCACCCACTAGATAACGAAAGACGTTCATCCAAAGAAGCGAGATCAGCAAAGGATTGATCGGTGACCTGCTGAACACTATAGGATTGCATGATATAAATTTTGCCTTCAGGGTCGATCAGTTCGAAGACAGGTGTGCCCTTATAAAAATGAAATTCAGTGTCGCGTTCGACACTTCTACTGGAATATGGACCTGAGGGGCCTGAAGGGGCCGATGCAGCAATCAGCACAGTAGCGCCATGGCGCATTTCTAGCGTGCCAAAAAATTCCTGACCCTTTGTTTCGGTATTGCTGACGATAAAATCCATCGTCCAGTATCGAGGGCCATTTCTTGTTGCTAAAGAAGCGCCTAACTGAGAACTGACTTCCTCCAAGTCAATGGCTTCCCATTCGTCCTGAGGACAATCATTGAGACGAAAAGAATTGAAAGCAGCGGCTTGTAAACCATTGCTGGTCCTGGATATCCAAAAAATTTCACAATAGCGCATGTCTCTAATGCTGACCCGCTCGCTAACTTGGGTATTGTCAGCCGCAATAACTCCACTACTATTTAGCAGCAGGGATAATAGGGCAAGCCTAAAAATATTTTTTGTGTCATCGGAAAACTCCTTCAGTGCAGTCTTCAGAGTTGCGCTAGTAATGCGCTCTCAATGGAAACGCTGCCTAGTGTTCCCCACCTTAAGTCTTTTCAGACTAGGTGCTGGCAGACAAGTCACTGACTTGTCATGACAGTCTGGCTTTTTACTTGGCCACAGTGCCCGATGTCTTGCTCGTCAATGACAAAAATTACTATGCCCAAAACCACAAACCAGAACACATGGCTCTTCATGAGCTCCATGCTTAGCCCATGCTAGATCGGAACCATATGGGTGATGTGAAGGCTCGTTTTTGAATGTCCGTTGGCAATGACTTATCGAGATGCCGACCAAATTGGTGAAGACCATCCCCGCTCCTGCACTGTTGCTGACACATCCTCTGGCAAATCACTGCCACTGCTGTTGGCGAGCAGAGTGGTCCAGCTACAAATAGGATTTTCCAGTACACGTACGTAATAGAACGCTGGTTGTTCTGCTGAGTAGTCGGGATCGGAGAAGGTAACTTCCAGTTGCGGGGCACCTTGCTCCCCGGTGCGCTCACAACTTGTAAGATCTACATCTGCAGTAGTCTTTGGACATTTACCCGATTGTGTATCCGGCGTACGCCCACTGGAACAGACAACGTCCCAGACTCGCTGGCGCTGCTCCCCATTCTCAACCCATCCCTTGACGATCTGTATACGGTCGAGCGGCGGACCGTTTGGGTCCTGAGTCGCCCATACCCAGAAGCGCGGCGCATCGGTAACGTTAAGGTTAGATCCCATGGGTACGCCGTTCTCATACGCGAGCGCTATCGGGTTGTCCTGACTAGCAACATCCTCTGGCAGTTTACCAGCGAAAAAGCGGATGCGCATGCGGGACCCGCTAGTCCCAAATGTTTCGCGACGTTGTAGCGCGTCAAAAATATCGGCGCGGGTATTGGCCTCAGCCCATACGCCTGCAAGTCCACCTGACATGTAACGTCGAACCGGCCCTATTATCGGACTTTCCAGTTCCAAAACTCGGTTTACTGCAAAGCCGTTACCCTCGGCTGGCTTGAATTGGGCTGGTATACCATTGCGAGTATTACCGGGATCGGAAGTGTGAGTATCCGTGGAGCCTATGACTCCGAGTTTGTATGGATTGATTGGCCTCTCTGTGCCAAGAGCAAGCCCATCGAGCAGAACATTACGTAAGAACGAACTTTCGCGGGCGCAGCGTCGATCGCCCGCCTCTGCACATGGCGGAAGCATGATGCCGAAATTGCAGTCTTCATCAGACGCGCCAACGCTGATCTGGCACTCAGAGTTACCCTTCTGCTGCGTCACTTCAAACAGACGTTCGATGCGAGAGCGTCGTTCGAGATCTTCATCGCTGTAGGCGGAGCCATCTTCATCAGTGCGGGAAAAGGTGAGCCCCCACGAATAGTTGGTGTTATGTGGAATGGTGAGCACTTCACAGGGCGAGGCGCAGGCAGCATCGAGCCGCTCAAAGAAATCTTTCTGATTGTTCACATCGATCGATGAGATAGCATGGGGGATGACGTCCGACCCACGAAAAATGACATTACGGTGCAACATGCCTACATCAGTGAGAAGTGACGAGAACTCGTAGCCGATCAAGGCGGTGAATCGGCCAGGCTCGTCATGTGCATTGGCGACTGCCTGCACGCGTTGCCAAGTATCGCGCGCATTGGCCCGGCACCGTGCGTCATCGCCGCAAATGTCATACTCATGTGGAAGTGGTCGTATACCCCCCGAGTCGAAAGCCTGCTGCAACATAGTTGCTTGATCAAAATCCCCTGAACGCATGTCGCGGCACAGCGGCAGGTCGAATTCAGGTGAGTCAGGCAACATGGTGCAACCCAGGATTTCGAAATTCTCTGCATGGTCGGTCAACGCCACGAAATCGAGAGGTATGGGTAACTGCGCTTCTGATCCATTTTGCAGTTCAACTTTGTCGCCTTTCGCGAAGCGGTAGGCGGTATTCGGCCCTAGCCGATTCCCCCCAGTGTAGGCGTCGAGAGACCAACTCGTATGTACGTGTAGGTCACCAAACAAGGCTGTTCGCATTGGAAAGCGTTCCACCTCCATCGTGGATGCTGCCGCAGTAGGGGGCGTAGATATGTGCGTCTCTGGCACTATGTCAGGGTCAGAGCAGCCGCTCAACAAAAGAAACAGGCCTATCAAACTAGTCGTTCTCGTAAAGTTACGCATCGTTTCTTCTCCAGTTTTTCTCTTATTAAGCTGTTCCTAAGTGCACTTCTGTCTCGTCTGAGACTTCAGCCATGAACATACCCACGAGCAAGTCCACCAAATTACTTAAAAAAAGATCAGCTTTCTTTCCGCTAAAGCCGCCCTTTGCTCTTGTCTGGTTTGACATGGACAGATTGCAGAAGCGCACAATATTGAGGTAACGATTCTCGAACATTGAATCGTCAAGATGAGGCAGTGAGGCCTTGAGGAGCTTCCTGATTATTTGCAGGCTGTTGCCGTCATCTATTGTATCTTCCTCGAGTCCTGGGCTTTCCACAGCTGCGTTCTTTGCCCCCCAGGCATCGGCCCATTGCCTGTGCCCCGGATCACTTTTACAGAGTTGAAACGTTGGATCTACGAACAAATGACAGAGATCCCTCACAGAAAGAGAGGTATTCCTAGCCAGAGATTCAGTTAACATCTCTCGCCTCTTGGCCTGAGTTTGAGTGAATCTCGATTGGTGAATCGCCGCCAGCAAACCTTCCTTGCTACCGAAATGGTATTGCAGCACGGATTCGTTCTTCTGACCCGCCTCTTCTATCAACGCCTTAACAGTAACGTTTTCGGAACCCTTTTGAGCACTGAGCTTCTCCATTGCCCGCATCAATCTGTCCCGGGTGTCTATAGCTCGAACCTTACGTGCATCCACGGCGGCCATTTACTTGCTCCTTAAGTAGTTCGCAATTCAATTTCTTGAAGAAATAGTTCATTAATAGGTTGATAATGGTATCCATTAATTGTTAATGTACACCATTACTACTTTTAGCGCTAGTATCTCTGCCTCACTAGGCTGAACACCAATATAAAACTCATTAGGAGCGTCAGTGGCCAAAGTAAGCGACTCAATACCAGAAGCCCTGCAACCGGAAGTAGATGCAGCTATCAATTGGTTTAATACTCAATCCCCGGATGAATTCTCAGTCACGGGTATTGTAGATGCCGAAGATTCAATTGCGGCTAGCGGTGAGAAGGAGCTTCGCCTCGTACTTTGCGGTGGCGATGTCTGCCAGCAAAAGAAATTTAACGTTCTTCGAACCGGAGACAGTTTTACTGTTTCGTTTGCTGACGAGCCGCCTATCTTGAATGGCACTCAAGCGGAACTCGACCCACCCCCAGGGGCAAGAAAAGCTTGGCTAGACGACGTAATTAGTGAGCACAAATTCGTCGTGTTGGTTTTCTACCGCGGATTCTGGTGACCTCCCTGTCGCCTCGAGTTACGAGGCTACGTTGAAGAAGGCGTTGTCGATGAAATTCGCGCAGCGGGTGGCGAGCTATATGCAATTGTAAGCGAACCCCAGCGTCTTGCCGATGATGCAAAATCAGAATGGGGACTCAATTTTGAAACTGTTGGCGATCCCCATCAGGAAATTGCCAAGCAATGCAAAGATAGAGGCTGGCTGGAACTATTCGTCAATGAACAGACCTCCTTTATCACGAACACAGATAGTTACCTCTCGCACCCCAAAGGTTATTTTCAGCCTGGCGTTCTGGGTATAGATAGCAATAAGCGCATTCTTTATCGCTGGCGCAGTGTGCCGACTCGCGCCAATATAGGCGGCGCTACTGAGCGGCCCACGGCGAGTTACGTTTATCAGAAGGTAGCCGAATCGCTAGAGCTAACTACCAGTGATAAGGATGCGCAATTGGATGACAAGCCCGAACTGGATTCCAAAGGCCGGCCATTCCCTGTATTCGTTGCACTACTTCTGGCAAACGGTTGGTTCCTCAGACCAGAGCCCTTTTTGCTAACCAATAGCAAGCTCTCGGCACTGCAAAGAATCAAGAGAGCGGCGCGCCGGATTCCTATTTTTCTCGCTGTTTGGATTGCGGCTTTTTTGATCTTACCTACAAATTGGGTAGCGACTGCGGCTATCGCTTACGGGATTTGGCTAATCCCAATTGTGGTAATGATCTACAGAGGCCTTCAACACAAAAGCGAACCAGTTAGGAGTGAATCCGGAAGCTCAGAATAGGTTGATTCATTCTTGATATTTTCCAAGCAAATTATTCTGACGATTCTGAATTAGAACACAAACATCAAAAGCAGAAACCCTATGTCTAAAGTCACTCTCTACGGCTCTTCTCTTTCGCTCTACACTGGCAGAGCTCGTAGCTATCTCATCAAGGCTGGAATTCCTTATAAAGAAACCCTGCCGAATTCAAAACATTTCCAGGAAAGTGTACTTCCCAAGATGGGTGAGCGCCGCAGCATTCCGGTAATTGAAACTGAGGATGGCGAAGTGATTCGTGACGGTGCCGCCATCATAGACCATTACGAAGCAAATAGTCGTCAACGCTTCTCTCCCGTCACACCTAAACAAAAGGTTCTTTGCCTGCTGTTCGATGTCATTGGAACTGAAGGCTTACTACGCCCTGCAATGCACTATCGCTGGGATTTCCCTGAGGAAAACCTGGATTTCCTAACCTTCCATTTCCAAAGCTTTATCCCACCCTTTCCAGACAGAAAAGAAAAAGCGGAAAAACAGATGAACAAGATGCGGGGCGCCGGGCAAGGTTTTGGCGCAATTCCAGCGAACTTCGAATTGATAGAGTCCCTCTACACCACACTTATCGAGAAACTTGACCAACATTTCGCACAATTTCCGTATCTTTTGGGCAACAAGCCCTGCATCGGCGATTTTGGCTTGATAGCCCCATTTTTTGGACATTTGGGAAGAGATCCCGTAGCCATCCGCTTACTACAAACAAAAGCAATCCGACTGTTCCGCTGGGTGGAAAGAATGAACCGCCCTGATTCCGATTTCGGTGAGTTTGGCCCAGCTGCCGAAGAGTACATAGCAGGAGATGAAGTTCCTGACTCGCTTATAGAAGTTATCAAGCACATCGCCATCGACTTCATGCCAGAGACTACCGCAGCCTCAGCCACTATTACTCAATGGCTGGAAGAAAACCATGCGATGCCTTCGAACACAATTGCCGAGAGGCATGTGGGATTTACTGAGTTTGATGTAATGGGGAAAAAGGTTCAGGCCATCGCACAGCCCTATCGCTTTTATTTGTTGCGTCGCATGCAAGACTACGTTGATTCTTTGTCGGAACAGGAAAAAACTGACGCTCAAGACTTGCTACACCAATGCGGCATGGATGGCTTGCTGCAGATACGACTCACAAGACAGATGGGTCGGCACGATAATCGAGAGGTATGGCGGTAGGTTCCGAGAAGTCAGATTGCTTTGATTTGATCTCTACGAAATCTAACTCAATAAATGGGGATAAAGTAATAATTAATAGTTTCAGACTAACTTTTCTGCAAAACTTTTAGCACACTTTATCCTCGCACTTGTAGCCTGCTAATATTAAAAAGGAATCGATCAAGCAGTCTACTAAAAATCATTCGCCCATCCTGAGCTCAGCCTAAAGGCCAGCTAAAGCTGTGTTAATTCTTTGCTCTTTCGTTTTGCCTGAAGCTACTTCCCTTCACTTATTCTGGAGACAACATCTATTTCAGTTGCAGGATTAGCATCATCTCCCGGGTCATGGAAAAAGCCCGCCTCTACAATCACTGATATGGGCTCGCTACTATCTGAAATGCAGGCGATCACATGGTTGTCGGGGTCATCATCAACTAGAGCATCTGGATTTACATAGTTGCCATTGCTTAATTCAATTGAGACGGCCAAGCGTTGCGGCTCTAGAAGGTCAGCTCCCTGTGGTCCGGTAACACCGCCCTCCCAAACCAGCTGAATGGCCTGGGAGCTTTGCTCAGGGCATTCACCTGCTAGCCCGGGTGTATCAGGTGCAAATAATTCAGCCAACACCAGGCTTGGTCCCGATTCCAGAAAGGTTACTTGATTGCTGCTTAGTCCAAGCAATGAATTGCCGTCTGAGTCATTAAGCTCAGATACAATTTCTACGCCAGCAGGCAATGAATCTCCCGGACTAAATTCACCTATAAGCAGGATGGTTCTTTGCTCCAAAGGTTCGAAAGCTGGTCGAAGAGTCGCGCAAAGCGGCGTGATGCGTTCACCAGTGCTTAGCTCGATCGCAAAGGCTCCCGGGGAAATAGTACTTTCATCTATTTGCACGGAAAATATCACCGGCATGCCATCCTGATTTGCTGCAGGTGGTAAACCGCAAAGACGAGTTGCTATGGGAGGAATCGGGTCGAGTCCATGATAGATGGACAATATTTCAGGCCTAGCGTTTTTTTCTTGAGAAAATGCAAATGATGACAAAAAAAGTAAAAGACCGACAAAAAGAGGCTTCATGTTGATTGCTCCTTGTACTCAGGGCGAGCTACACGTGATAAAATTTAGTCAGCTTCAGCCAATGCTTTCATCGCTCGAAGCGCATTGGTAAACATGCCACGGCGCCGTTCAATATCTGCATCTTTCGCAGCCTGATCTGCCAGGTTTGATGCATCATAAGTTAATGTATAAAGCATCTTTGACGTGCTATCTGTCACTGGTCTTGCTTCCATAAACCCGTGATAAAGATCGTAGAACTTCCCTTCAACCGCAGGTTGTGTATAACCATAGGAAAGCTCAGTTTGCGCCACCATAATTTCAATTATGCGGCCTCCCAGAAGTGAGCGCACTGATCCCATACCGCCATCGCCGGATGTAATCTCGCAATTCATCCGTAGCCACTCACTAATGGCGCAGTAATCACCGACCTTTTCCCAAACATCTGCGGCAGGTTTGTTGATGTCGATCTCCATATCGATGGTCACATATTCCTGCGCCATCGCTGCTAAGGAGAATAGGAGAGCTACAACTGCAAGCATTGGTTTTAATACGTGGCGCATAGGGCTTTCCTCATTAATAAACGCGTTGTTGGATGGCCCGGTAGATAACCATCTAATTATTGGACCACAATGAATTGAATTCAGAATACTCCAACGGGATTGTTCACTGTGAAAAATGATACCAGAGTATTCGAATAATCATCTCTTCCATCGTCACCAGGCGCGCGGCGATTTCTATACCCTGCTAATGACATAGATTTCTGTTTTTCAGTCAGTACTCAAAATTTGGGAGCCGAGACAAGGTTATAAATATACAGCCAAATCACGTGGTGCTCTTAGATTCAGACCGGAATAGTAAGGAATGAAACGGCAAGTAGTACCAGACAAGTCACTGACATGTCATATTGGGTAGAGGAGGGGTTAAAGGATATGACGCAGAATTCAGAGGGGGCTTTAAGCAGTATCGAAGCTTGGTTTCGATGCTTCGCATCGAACGGTGGTGCCCTAGTCAGAACCGCCGAGAATTCTCCGCAAAGTCCCACTTTCTATCTCTTTCACCGAGCGCGACAGATTGTTTAGAGCGTCAGATTGATGGTCCGCGAGCACCCACCCTTTGGTAGATGAAATTTCGTCGATGCAAGAGAACATGCTGTCGAAATTTTCGTTCTTAGATTGCACGGTTATTGGTTGCCTTTGACTTGCATAACAGGATAGAAAATCATCAAGGATAAACTCAATTGTCATATCGGAATTTCGCTGAGGCTCACCTTCAGACATTGAGAGAATTCTGGCAATGAACCTTAAGGTGCTTACTTCTATCAAGGTAACGCTAGCGTTTCCAGGTGTCGCATCTCCCTGCACTCCGAGCAAAGACGGAATTGGTTGATCTCCATAATAGCCAATGAACTCATCTACTACTTCCACCACATCAGTCCTTAATCGTTGAAAGGGATCTGACCAATTGACATTAATATTCGGAGCCTGTCCCTGTACTACCGCGAGCTGGGAATAGTCTTCAGAAAGTTGACCTATCTGTGAGTAGAGATCGTTGATGAGATAGGCTGAGACTGCTACAAAAGATGCTGCTATATAGGGCACCCACCCACGCAATGATATAGCAAAAGTTGTAACCGGCTCTGGGGAGGGTTTTGCGTTGCTCGCCTTCTGATCCACGGAAGATAACTCTTTTTTTGGGCGCAAAAAATCAGCAAAGGGAAGATCGAATACAGCTGCTAGTGCTTTTGCACTCTCTGCGGAAGGAGTGCCATGCCCGTTCTCAATGCGATGGATGGTCCTGACGCTTAAGCCAGTAAGATTCGACAAGTCTCCCTGTGACCATCCTTTTTCTTTTCTGAGTTCTCTTAAATCCATATCCAGCCTTGGACTGCGTCTATGTCAAATCACTGAACGAAAGAATAGCAGTATCTTGATAGATGGTCAGCTCACTGACTTAAATCGCGGATTCAAATTTAAGATGTAGTAGTGTTAGGCTCAGAAGTGAAGAAATCTTTAGCACACTTTTTAGCGCAATCTGTTTCCACGCTTTTAACTATCTGATTCAATTACATAATCTGTCACGTGTTCTACTGAAAAGCCTCGTGACGATGGTTAGACTAATTGCGGAGCAATTTGCAAAGAGCGCCTCGCGCGAAGCCTGTAGGGGACAAACAGACCCAAGCCTGTCTGGATTCTTCTACCCCGTCTCGCCACTCCTAACAGAACATGACTCTATCCCCATCCATTCTTTTTCCCAACTCTAGGGTCTAGCGGTCCAGAAGAACACTTTCCAATCGCGAAGCGGTTCCGAGCCAGGGTAAGCTGGCTGATCAAGTGACCTGCCCCCGGCCCAAAGTCGCATCATCTCAATACGCTCATCACCAAAAATCTCGGTAGCCGTCATCTCGAACGTCTGATTTCCTATGCGCAGTAGCCCATCGCCACCATTTGCATTGACGCGTCGTTCCCAGTATCCATTGTCGGGGCGGGTAGCCGTAATTACGCCATCTGGCATGCCCACCCACGAAAGATAATTAACGAAAGGCGGGAATCCGGCAAGTTTGAACATCATTGGACCTTGAACAGAGTCGTTTAGCGGTGAGAAATCATCGAGCGGCGGAGTGAGAGTTCCACCAATAAATATACCTGGCGTACGACCGAGTCCCTGATTACTAAGATAGGGAGCTGTAGACGCCCATCCTACCACGACAACCAGTAACAGCAGACCAGCTGCCACCCCAGCGATTTTAAGCTTACTCATTGCAAATCCTCCTTATTATATGTAGAAAAAGACTCAGTATATCCAATTTATGGCTGCGTCCAATATAAAGACTCAACCGCTGTTTCCCAGTGACCCACGGACCTGATATCGACCTTTCCATGTACATCGGGAACATGAATTGAATTTCTTTATCAGACACCTGCTTCATGGCTCTCTCTACTTTATCCGTAAGCGGCGCTGATGGCGAAGTAGACTAGTCACTGACATGTCACTACAGTTTGGCTGTTTATTTGGCGACAGTCCCTGACTTATACCTCGAGTGAGAGGTTAAAAATTAATTATGACTAAGACACTCAGCAAGATAGGTATTATTGGACTGGTATTTTACTCAGCAGTTGCCGGAGCACAAACCGCCCCTTCCTTCAACGCAAATTTTGACGGTCTGAAGATAACTCTGTGCGGCACTTCCTCGCCGTTGCCTGCGCCGGGTCGCGCACAGGCGTGCATAGCGGTAGAAACACGTGATCATCTTTATATTGTAGACGCAGGTTCCGGTTCTGCAGCGACAGCGCAGCTAAGCGGCATTCCTTTGGATAAGATGCGTGGCATTTTGTTAACCCATTATCACTCTGATCATATATCCGATATTGGCGATTTCAATCTCAATTCTTGGATAGCAGGCCGACCAGCACCGTTGCAAATTATTGGACCAG
>Ga0209199_1005554_pt1 | contig 10990 bp, 7 predicted proteins | sample COGITO_mtgs_1105_7_FD_184805 | JGI IMG/M metagenome (GOLD analysis project Ga0209199, IMG submission 184805) | Pelagic marine microbial communities from North Sea - COGITO_mtgs_110523 (SPAdes) (version 2) | ecosystem: Environmental > Aquatic > Marine > Epipelagic ...
ACAGATTGATGTTTTAAGAAAGCGATTAACTCTTAATCGTGCTACATCAACTCTAGCTGCAATGGCATTTATTACTAATCTAATTGCAATATATTTTGCTTATATAGAAAATTTTACATCATTTGGAGTTGTCTTCACAGCAGGTTTAGTTATGTTTGGTCTAGCGTTAATTTTGTATATAATTGAATTACAATTAGCCACAAAGGCACTAGATACACACCTACAAGATCTCGCAGATTTGTAGTGATTATTAATTATTTAGCAATAATAATTTTTTAATAATTTAAAAAACTAAAATTGTCTTAGTTGATACTATCTGTCAAAGATATGTTATTGACCCAATCTATCAATGTTGCATACGATAAGGTTTTAATTATGACACATCTTTGGATCAGGGCAGAAGAACGCCCAAATGAAAAACGTGTAGGAGTATCGCCACAAGGTGTAAAATCATTGCTAAAAGCTGGTTTTGAAGTCACAATTGAACAAGATCCAACCCGTGCAATTGGAATTGACGCATATTCTGAAGCACAAATTGCCAAAACTGGCAGCTGGAAAAGTGCACCTCGTGAAGCGATTATTATTGGCCTTAAAGAATTACCTGATGAGGCAACACCACTGCGTCATCGTCATATAATGTTTGGCCATGCCTATAAGTTTCAACCAGAGGGACAAAAACTTTTGGCTAGATTCAAAGCAGGTGGAGGCACACTCTATGACTTGGAATACTTGACCGATGATAAAGGTATCAGAGTTGCTGCTTTCGGGTATTGGGCAGGATATGCTGGAGCCGCAGTTGCGATTAAAAGTTGGGCCGCAGCTCAGCAGGGTAATATCTGCGAACCACTTCATACTTTTACATCAGCTCAGTCTCTAATAAATCATGTAATAAAAGATCTCAATAAACCAAGACCTCGTGTAATAATTATTGGAGCTAAAGGACGTGTTGGAAGCGGTGCAAGAGATTTTTGCAACGCTATTGATGCCTCAGTGACAAGCTGGGACATGGATGAAACAGCCCATGGTGGACCATTTCCTGAAATACTTGAACATGACATTTTCCTTAACTGCATTTTGGCAAACCAGAAAACTCCAATCTTTATTCCCAATGCTGTAAAAACAACCAAACGCAAACTCATGGTCATAGGAGATATCGCCTGCGACCCAGGAAGTTCTTATTCTCCAATAAAAGTATATGACCAGGTAACTAGCTGGCAAAAACCAGTGAAACGTGTCTGGGATAAGCAGATATTAGATGTCACAGCAATTGATAACCTCCCTTCTCTATTACCACGAGAAAGCTCTGAAGATTTTGCAGCTCAACTTTTACCCAACATTATGTCACTTAATGAGATTGAAACCGGTGTTTGGGGAAAGGCTCACGCGATGTTTAAAGAGCACATAAAAGACTTAAAATAAAAATTAGTTCTTAAGAATTATCTCTAATTCCACTCTTGCATTTTCTTTATGGAACTGATCAAATTTATTCATGAAGGATAATAAACCTAATCTTAAATCAGCCTATGCTCTTGAAACTGTACAAGATAATCTTGAACTTTATGCGAATTGGGCAAGTGATTATGAAAATGATTTTGCATCTTCAATGGATTACATTCTTCCTAATCAAGTAGCACAGATATTTTTAAAAATGGGCGGCAAAGGACCTGTTCTTGACATCGGAGCAGGCACTGGTTTGGGAGGTGTAGCTCTTGCAAATCTAGGAATAAGTCCGATTGATGCAATGGATTTATCAGACGCTATGCTAAATGAAGCTTCCAAAAAAAAAGTTTATCGCCATTTTTTTACAGCTGACATTACTCAACCAATAAGAACAAAAAACTCATACCAAGGCATTATTTCCTCTGGAACGTTTACGCATGGCCATGTAGGGCCAAGTGCTATTGATAACTTATTATCAATAGCGAAAAAAGGAACTTTTTTTACACTTTCAATAAATAAAAATCACTGGCTTGAAAAAGGTTTTGCCCAGAAATTTGACACTCTCACTGAAGAAATTGATAAACTATCATTACATGACGTTGACATATATGGTAAATATTCAAAAGGTGACCACCGTAACGATTTAGGAATTGTCACCACCTTTTGGAAAAAATAAATAATTTATTTTTTCCAAAAATACTGTTCATAAAATTATTAAATCTTTTTCATAAAACAGATAGCAGCACCAAATGTTGTTAAAAATCCAGCTAGAGGCAAGATAGTAACAGCATATTTTTTTGGCATGTAATTTTCTTTAAATTCAATACCCTGAGCTGTAAATTCAAAATGCCACATTTCCCAATATTTACCCCGCATACCTTCTACAAGCTCAAACCCATAAATAATTAAAACAATACCAATCACTATAATCATAAGCTTCCAAAACTGACGAATATATAATGCCAATCTACTAGGCAATTTTTCATAAATTAAATTCAAAGCAATATGCTCATTATCTCTTGCTGTTAATGAAAGTGCTATAAACATTAACCAGATGTTACTCAGAACAGTTAACAAATCCCCCCAAACTGGTGGGTTTGCAAATACATATCTCATTACGACATTGTAAATTGTGAATCCAACCATCAATGCAAGGAACAGCGAACACATTGCTTCTAAAATACGATGAACGAAACGATCAAAATTATTTAATATTTTTAACATGGCGTTCAATCAACTCATTAATTGTGGAAGAAACATTGTCAGTTCTGGTATGACAATGATGAAAAACAGAAGCAGAAATAACCCAACCAGATAAGGAATTAATGCAACAGCAACCTCTTCTAATCGTACTTTTGCTATTGTTGCAGAGGTAAAAAAAGCTACTCCTACGGGTGGTGTTACCGAACCAATCAGAAAGCCTACGATAACTACAACTGCAGCCTGGACTTCAGGAAAACCTGCTTTGGCCATTACATCAACTAAAACTGGACCAACAATTATAATATTTACTGCAGAATCCATTACTGTTCCAAGAAGAAAAATGAAAAGTATAAGTGCTATTATGAAAAGTATTGGAGAGCCAGTGAGGCTGAGTAACCAATTTTCAAGATCGCTTATTGCTCCTAATGAAGTAAGCAACCAACTAAATGGTCCCGATGCAGCAATAATTATGAAAACCATCGCCGAATTACGAAATGCTCGACGAAAAGCACCGGAGCATTCTGTCCATTTAATAGTCTTATAGACAAACACACCTGTAAATAGTGCAACCATTGCTGTAATAGCTCCAGCTTCAACAACTGAAGCAATACCGCCCATAACTGATCCAACCAAAACTACAGGAATAAGTAAAGCAAATGAGGAACGGTATAATTCTTTACCTGCTCTTCGAACTGAAAAACTTTCGTCGCTTCTTTCAAAATTATATTTTACTGCAAAGAAGTGGTTTATTAGCATTATAACTGCGCCAATAAGCAAGCCTGGTACAATACCAGCTGCAAATAATGCTGCAACAGAAATTTCAGTGGCATTAGCAAGAACAATCATCATAATGCTAGGAGGTATAATACCACCTATGGTTGAGCTGACGCCTGTAACTGCAGCAGAAAAGGCTGGAGGATATCCAGCTTTTTTCATAGCAGGAAGTACTAAAGCACCTACAGTAGCTGTGTCCGCAACCACAGAGCCATTCATTCCTGCAAAAAACATACTCACTAGTACATTTACTTGCGCCAAACCACCACGCATTCTGCCAATCAATGCTCTACTCAATGCAACAAGACGGTCAGTGATAGTGGCACTTGTCATTAACTCGCCGGTTAACATAAAAAAAGCAATCGCAGTTAATGGAACAGAGTCAATTGCGTTAAACATTTGACTTGGGATAAGTACCAGAGGTACCGCGTCAGTTACCAAAATATAAAAGAAAGGTATTAAGATTAGAGTAAATCCTATTGGGGCACCGCAAAGGATTAGAAACAGTAATAACACAAGTAGAAATATACTTACCATAATAACTCACATATATGAAAATTAAATTGATGAAAAGATCATCTAGTGCTGAGTAATAGCCTAAATGATCTTTTCAAATTATCCTGGATGACTATTTACAGTGCACCAGCTTCTTCTAGCTGAGCAACAAAACTATCCATTCCTTGCTCCAAAAGTACTCTTCTAGCAACATCAGGCTCAAAGGTACCTTTTGCATCTAACCAAGCTCCAATCGCTCCAGCTCTCCATTGAGTTAACTCAGCTTCGGTAGGAACATACCATTCATTGGCAGATGCCTTGATGATATCCTCTCCATTTTTAATCCAAGCATTATCTAACTCATTTACTTTTTCTCCATAAGCATCAGCAGCTTCATGTAACCATTCACGTTGTTGGTCTGACATTGCATTATACTGATTTGCATCCATAGCTAGAATATTTCCAGACCACATTCCGCCAATTTCTGTGAAATATTTTGCAACTTCATGCAACTTAGCAACTTCCTGCCACGGGCTAGCAACATACTGACCCTCAACTACACCTGACTGAAGGCCTTGATATAATTGACTCCAATCATAAGGCGTCGGAACTGCACCCCAATTTTTTACGAGCATAAACTCAACAGGACTTTTTGTAGTACGCCACTTGAGTCCTTTCATATCGTCAGGAACTCGCACTGACTTAGTAGCATTTCCAAGCTGTCTAAATCCACCACTCGAATATACAGAAAGGCAAATATGACCAGCATTTTCTAGTGCCAGTTTACACTGTCTTTCTGCCAGCCAATCATTAGATATTCGTTTTGCGTCTTCGAGTGACTTAAAGATAAAAGGCAAATCGAAGATTGCTAATTCTGATCCAAAATTTCCATAGTTTGCTGTAGAGCTAGTCCACAGTGCTATGAGACCTTGATTAGCTTGTTCACCGCATTTTTGTTCAGCACATAATGTTTTTTGGTAATACGGTTCTATAGTAACCTCTCCACCAGATGCTTTTTCCATGGCTGGTATTAGGGCCTGATCTATGGCATCGCCAATAGGCATACCCAGCCTGCCTGTAGTCCCAAGCTTAAGTGTTAAGTCTGCTGCAGCAATCTGCGCAGAAAAAGTAGTTATAGACGCTATGACGAGCGCCTTGAAAATGTGTTTTGTACTCATGAATTAGATCCCTCATCAATTAAATTTCATGTTTACATCATTCATCGCAACCCTTGCCAAAGAAAGAGACAGATGGTTAGAATGAAAAGGACAGATGGTTTTGCTAAAGACATCAGGTTTTTCAGAGGGTTATTATTAAGATTGAAAAATCCACCCACAGAGATGAAATTGCAGTTTTTATTATAGATCAAGGAGGTCCATTTGAGTTCAACTACGCCAAGGTTTTTGAAACTTCCTGATGCTTCTAATCTAAGTCTGAGGGATCAAATCTGTGAAGTTATCAGTTCAGCTATAATATCCAAATCATTAGCTCATGATCGGGCATTACCATCATGTCGCGATTTGGCAAACCAATTTGGGGTTTCAAGAAATACTGTATTTGCAGCATATAACAAATTGATTGACCTAGATTTTCTTGTTTCCCGTGATAGATCAGGCTATTTCATCAATCCACAAATGGCTAGCCTTAACAACCTTCAAAATGAACTTAGGACTGCTGCCCAAGATGAAAAACCTTGTATTGTAAGCTTTCCACCAAATGAACTTAGTCCTGTGGTTAATCCATTAGATTGGAATTCCTATCCATATCCATTTATCTATAACCAAATCGATCCTGATCTTTTTCCAGTCGCTAGCTGGCGAGAATGCACAAGGCAGGCTTTGGGAAGAACAAAAACTCCAATCTGGGCTAGTGACTCAGTAGAAAGTGATAGCCCACAATTAATCCAGCAACTTCGACAGCGTTTACTTAATACACGGAGTATATACGCAGAAGAAGATGAAATCTTAATAACTTTAGGCTCACAGAACGCTCTGTTTATCCTAGGAACTATTTTTTCTAAATTTGGGAAACCCATTGCTCTTGAAGATCCTGGATTCTTTGGTGCAAGAAATGCTTTTCGTATGTCTGGAAGTGAACTTATTGGTGTACCGATCGATGGTGATGGAATCATACCGACTAAAATTCCAAACGGATGCCAACTAGTTTTCACAACACCTAGCCATCAATTTCCAACAATGATTACGATGAGCCAATCGCGTCGAAAAGAATTATTAAAAGCTGCGGATGAGAAAGATTTTCTTATCATTGAGGATGATTACGAAGCAGAGATGAATTATTTTTCACAATCTTCACATTCAATGATGTCAATGGATACAAGTGGTCGGGTTATTTACGTTGGAAGTCTATCAAAAACACTCTCGCCCGGAATTCGGCTAGGCTTTATTGTTGCACATAGAGATATTATCCGCGAAGCAAGAATTGCGCGCGGTGTAATGATGCGCCACCCCCCTACTATAGTGCAAGAAATTGTTGCGTTATTTTTTCAACTTGGTCATTACGATGCTCATTTAAATAATATTGAGAGGCGCTATCAAAAACGCTGGCAAGCGATGGACATTGCTTTAGGCAAACATCTTAATATGTTAAAACGAACAAAATCCAAAGGTGGCACCTCATTTTGGCTTACAGGTCCTGAAGGATTTGATGCATCAATCCTAGCCAATCGTTTAAGGGCTAAGGGCGTCTTGATCGATCGGGGTCAGGATTACTACTTAAATTATAATGAAAAGCGAAACTTTCGACTTGGATTTGCTTACGTGCCTGTTTCGAAGTTAGAAGATGGCGTTAAAATAATAGCAGAAGAAGTTCGGGCACTATTATGAATACACAAAAATATTATAATCGCATCTGTCCCTTCGAAATGCACCACCTGTCTCTATCCAAGCTCACAAAATCTCAGCTAGTTTGGTTTTATAACTTCTTTACTGAAAACCAAAACTAGGGAATTGACCACTTGACTGACCGTATTGAAGCTAATCCAAATATACATCCGTTCCAATTTGTTGTTCCTGAAGATGATTTGGAGAATATAAAGTACCGTGTAGCAAATTTTCCATGGCATGAAATGCCCGATGATGGAGGGTGGGACTATGGTACTAATCTTGATTACCTTAAAGGACTATGTACATATTGGGTTGACGAATTTGATTGGCCTGCTCAAGAATCTAGAATAAATTCCTTTGCCAATTTTACGGCAATGGTTGATGGAATTAATATGCATTTCATATATGAAAAAGGAAGTGGTGAAAATCCAACACCTCTTCTAATTAGCCATGGCTGGCCAGGGTCTATATCTGAGTTTTATGATTTAATCGAGCCACTTGCCCACCCTGAAAAATTTGGTGGAAATGTGGAGGACGCCTTTACTATAATTGTGCCCTCACTTCCAGGTTTTGGGTTTTCTGGAAGACCATCTAGGCCTTATGGACCTCGCAAAATGGCTACGGTTCTGAATACATTGATGACAGATACTTTGGGGTTCGATAGTTACCTCGCACAAGGTGGAGACTGGGGTGGAGCAATATGTTCATGGTTAGGCTTTGACCACTCAGCAGCGTGCAAAGGCATTCACATTAACGTACTAACAATGCGTCATCCTGATGGGCCACAGACAAATGAGGAAAAAGCTTGGGAAGCGCAGTTTGATGATGATCAAATTATGCAGAATGGTTATCGCACACAACAGGCAACCCGCCCTCAAACTTTAAGTTATGCAATGATTGATAGTCCTGTTGGACTTGCAGCATGGTTGATTGAAAAATTTCATGATTGGGCAGATGTAAAGCCTGGATGTATTGAAAGCGCCTTTTCAAAAGATGAATTACTTACAAACATTATGATCTATATCACTACTCGCACATTCAATTCAGCGTCTTGGATTTACTATGGACGGCGTGAAGAAGGAGGTCGAATTTTATCAGAAGAAGGCCACAGAGTTGAAGTGCCAACGGGTTGTGCAGTTTTTCCTGCAGAAATGCTAAATTGGCCACCCCGATCATATGCAGAAAGAATTTACAATATTACACACTGGACGGAAATGCCTCGAGGAGGCCATTTTGCGGCAATGGAAGAACCACAAATGCTGTTGGATGATATACGTATATTTGCGAGAACTCTTCGTGACCAATACCCTGTAAACTCATTTAAAAAACTTGAAAAACATTTATAATCAATGGAGAAAAAATGACACTTACGCATGCTGAATATAAAGCCATTGCAAACAACATTCGTCCAAATGGACAAGCTTTTATTGACGGTAAATTTTGTGATGCCGCAGATGGTGAAAAATTTGAGACAACCAACCCAGCTACGGGCCAAGTCTTAGCCAATGTAGCACATTGTAAAGTTGCTGATGTCAATCGTGCCGTTGCTGCTGCACGTCGCGTATTTAACGCTGGGACATGGAGCCGTGCAGAGCCTGAAGAACGTAAGGAAGTGCTTTTGAAGGTTGCGGCTTTGGTCCGTGAAAATGCCCACGAACTCGCAGTACTTGAAAGTTTAGACACTGGCAAAACAATAAATGATTGTATGGATGAAATTGGTGGTGAGGTTGTAAATTTCTTTCAATGGTATGCAGAATTAGCTGATAAAAGCTTTGGTAAGATCGCGCCAACTGGTCCAAGTGCACTAGCTTTAATTGTTAAAGAACCAGCCGGTGTCGCCGGAGCTGTATTACCCTGGAATTTCCCTCTCGTAATGGCAGCTTGGAAAATAGCACCTTCACTTGCAGTGGGTTGTTCAGCTGTCATTAAGCCAGCTGAACAAACACCCTTAACTACAATTCGATTGGCTGAACTTATGCAAGAAGCTGGTGTGCCCGATGGTGTTATCAACATCTTGCCTGGATATGGTGAGACAGCAGGTAAGGCTATTGGTTTGCATAATGATATAGACACCGTATCTTTTACTGGCTCCAGCGAAGTTGGTCGAATGTTTATGCGCTACTCTGGTGATAGTAATTTAAAGGGTGTTGGCTTAGAAATGGGCGGCAAAAGTCCATTCATCGTACTTGAGGACGCTATATTAGATGATGAGCTAATCGAACATGCTGCTATGTCTGCATTTTGGAATGGTGGGCAAAATTGCTCTGCTAATATGCGTCAGTTGATAGCTGCGCCACTTGTTGAAGAGTTTACTGATCGCATTATTGATCGAGTGAAGGCATTTAAACTTGGTGATCCTTTGGATCCTGCAACTGATATTGGTTCAATGATTACAAAAGATCATAAAGAAATGGTGATGAGTTATATTCAGTCAGGAGTTGCAGAAGGCGCTGGAATGTTAATGGGTGGAGAAAGCGATTTCCCCGGTCACTTTATTAAACCAACTGTCTTTGAAAATGTAACCCCTGAAATGAAGATTGCTAAAGAAGAAATTTTTGGTCCAGTATTAGGTATCATGTCAGTTAAAAATGCAGACGAAGCTCTAAGAATAGCAAGTGATACAGATTATGGATTACACGCTACTGTATTTACACAAAATATTGACCAAGCATTACATATGGCACGTTCACTTCCATGTGGGACTGTTTCTGTTAATGGTTTTTCTGAAGGTGATATAAAAACGCCATTTGGTGGTTACAAACAATCTGGTTCACTTGCACGTGACAATGGGACAGAGGCTATTGAACAATATCTTCAAACAAAAACAATTTGGGTGCAAACCAAGAATACTTAAACAAGAAAATTAAAAATAGAAAATATCTTATACATCATCACTGCAAATACAGATGGTGGTGTATTTTGATAATTAGTGCACGCATCAGATTTTCTGCTGAACATATCCCCTACTCATCTCAAACTACTTTTCATCCAGTCAACCTAATAAAATCCTTTTAACGGGGATTAACTTGCCGGCCAAGCGAGTGAGTAAATCTAATTTTTAGTCTTGGTTTCATAAAATCCAGATATTATTGATACTATATTTTTTCAAATTCATAAAATAGGAATTAATCATTCAATGTTGGGTTGAAAACAACAATGATGAAGCCTACAATTTGAATGTATAGGATTTACCAATTGGGTGAACTTACACATAAATGTGTATCTCCCTGGTCCTCGACAAAGATACGTCTCAATAAAATAGGATCCCATGTCTAATCGCTTTTTTTCCTCCAAAGATCGACCTGTTCATATGGGCCCTTACCCAACAGAGCTTTTGGCGCGTATTGAACAGTTTCCTGAACTTTCAAATATCCCTAAAGCTTCACAACTAACCTATAACAACAGTGCACATAAGGCCTCCATCATCAACGCTATGCGAGAGCATCAGGCAATGATGGATGCGATCCGAGATGGCTTAATCAACAAGGCAATAGCAGATGCACCAACAAACTTAGTGGAGCGAGCTAACCATCTTAAATCTTTCGGTTACTTCTCTGATGCAGCAGTCGTCGGCACCTGTCTTTTGCCCCAAGAAGCCTTATTAGATACACCCTATTCAAATCCAGATATAGACCGTTTGGCCAATGACCTGAGGACACAACAAACAAAAAGTCTTGCTGCTGGAATTGACACGATCATGGCCAGCCTCAAGGAAGCAATTGAAGCTCCATCCACAAACATTGATGGTCATACACATTGCCTCGTTTTTTTATATGAAAATCCCCGGACGCCAGAAGTAGATGAAGACGGCACTGCTTGGATCCAAGACGCAAACGCACATCGTGCAGGGCTTCTTGCAGCAGAAACAGCCGTAGTTCTATCAAATTATTTACGAGTTCTCGGGTACGACTCTCGCGGGCACACCGTCTCAAGCAGTGATGTAGATCTCAATAAACTTGCAGTCACTGCAGGACTGTTAACTCTAGAGCATGGCGAACTAAAGCATCCCTATATTGGTTCGCGCTTTGGTCTCGCTGCTGTCACCACTAACTTCGCCATAGAACCAGACAAGCCCCTCGCCTCAATGTCAGAACAACCAAAATCTGCCTTTGGAGCTGTTTGGAAATATGGAACTTCATCGATCAAAAATGCCACCAATTCAGTGCCCTATTCTAACCGTCGCTTCGTAGATGGAGCACATCCGTTTGAAAAACTCAAACGTGTCGATATACCAA
>Ga0209199_1005557_pt1 | contig 10985 bp, 6 predicted proteins | sample COGITO_mtgs_1105_7_FD_184805 | JGI IMG/M metagenome (GOLD analysis project Ga0209199, IMG submission 184805) | Pelagic marine microbial communities from North Sea - COGITO_mtgs_110523 (SPAdes) (version 2) | ecosystem: Environmental > Aquatic > Marine > Epipelagic ...
GTTACAGCTGCCGTTTACCATAGATTAAATTCAGCGCGTTTACGCCTCCTGTTTACTTTACAGCACCGGGCAGGCTTCAGCCCCTATACTTCATTTATTAAATTTAGCAGAGACCTATGTTTTTAATAAACAGTTGCCCCTCTCAATATTATGCTACCATTATGGTACTCTTTTTCCCTAAGTTACAGAGTCATTTTGCCGAGTTCCTTCAATATAATTAATTCAAACACCTTAGTATCCTCTACCTGTTTACCTGAGTTGGTTTTAGTACGGTTTATTTTTTTCTTGCATTTAATTTAATTAATTATAAATATTATTTATCAATTATAAATAATTAGATTAAATTTAATTAAACCCATCAAAAATACTTTACATTATTTTCTTAGGGACCGAAATTTAACTCTATGAAGATAATCTTTACATAGAAAACCTTAAACTTTGGGTGATAATGATTTTTAAACAATTATTTTAGCTACTCATACCAACATTTGTACTAATATAAACTTTACATTATAAATTAACTTTATATTACAAATCTACTACCGCTTATTTTTTTTTTAACTTCAAAACAATCAAAAACGTTTATTTAACAATTTGAATTAAATATTATTTTTAATTCAACCGTTTTACTACTTTAACTTTAATAGGTAATTTGTGCGCAGCTGAATTGAATCCAGCATACATTTTTTTAATTGGAACTTTATTTAATTCAAAAATAATTGTACCTTCTTTTACAAAACAAACCCATAAAAATGTAGTACCCACACCTTTACCCATTCTTGAATTTTTACCCTTTTTTGTTATGGCTAAATTTGGGAAAATCCTTATTCAAAGCTTGTTATTTCGACCTGTTACACGTGAAATACAGCGCCTTGCAGCTTCTATCTGTTTAAATGTTAAAAAACCAGAAGAAGTAGCTTTTAAACCAAAAAAACCAAAATTAATTTGAAATGAAAAATTTTTATTATTGATTTTTGGCTTTTTAATATTTAGTAAATGTGTCTTATTATGTAATTTTTTTCAAACAATATTTTTTCTTATTTTTAACATATTAAAATTTAACTATTCAAAACCGTAATGAGATAACTCCAAATTTCGTATCATAATGAGTTAAATTATAAAGTAATTTTGTATTAAAAGTTTGTAGTTTTAACGAACCTTTAATATATGCAATTTTTTTTTTACGCTCTTTACTATCAATTTTACCTGCAATTACCAAACGCAAACCTTTAATTGGTAAAATTTTTTGTCTATATATTTGAGATAAAATTTTTATTATCGAATATAAATAACGCTTATGCACCGTTTTTTTACGCGAAATTTCTTTTGCTATAACCATTACAACTAAATCAAGCCTATTAAATAAAATACCTAAATAAAAAATATTTACAAAATTTCAAAAATAGTCTAAACGTGTATATTTATAAAATTGAAAAAAATCTAAATGTAGTTTAAAATTAAATGCTTTTAAAAGCTTAAAAATATTAATAATGTTAACATTAATAGATTTGTTATAAAATTTCATCAAGTACACCTTTAAATTATACTCAATATTTTTAATTAATACGCTATCACGCTTGAATATCAAATGTTCTTGACGCTTTTTCAACCACTGAAATTTTGAATTCATTGTATTAAATAAAAAATTTCGTAAATAAAAAATTTTTATAAGTTTGTAGTAACAAATATACAAAGATAAACTACTTAAAAATAAATTGAACAAATTAAATTTTTTTGTTAAAAACTTTACACTTGACTTTACTTTAATTAGATGAACAAAAAAAAGGTTAAAATACTTATTAAAATATAACAATTTAAATTGAAGTATCAATTTAATTTTTTTATTTGACTTTAAGATACTAGAAACCAAATCAAAAAAATAAACTAACAATGTAATTTTACATGTTTTGTTAAAATTGTCATTAATAAAATAATAAATTAAATACATTTTTCTTAAAAATAAAAAACCGCTAATTAATTTAAAATAATTAATTGATTGTAATACTTGATTATTAAATGAATACTTTTTAAAACTCCAAAAATACGTAATATTAAGTCTATTTACTATAGAACTTGTTTTTCTACTCATAATAAATTACCTACATTAAATCTAAAATTTAATGCTTAAAGTTTTTTAATAAACTAAAATTAATGTCGCCCACTACTCTATAAGTAATAACTAACAAACCCAAACCTATAGCTGTTTCTGCTGCTGCTATGGTCATGATAAACAAAGCAAAAATTTGACCTTTAGGATCTAAATAATAAGCTGAAAATATTATAAAATTTAGACTTAAACCCAACAACATTATTTCAGCTGACATTAATAAAATTAATGAATTTTGTTTGTTTAAAATAATTCCAATAAATCCAATGAAAAATAAGCTAAATGAAAAATAAAATGATTCTTTTAAAGGTATATAATTTAGTACTTTATAATAATAATAAGCTATTTCAAACATTAAAAATTGGATATAAAATTATAAAAAAGTTAATTAAATTTTGTTGGAAATTTTTGAAAAAAAGCCTCTAAATATAAATCTTTTGTAACTAATTCTGATTTAACATATGTCCAAAGCTTATAAAAATGTAAATCCCGTTTTAGTACTTGTATAGATTTGTAAAACACCAAAAAAGTTGTATAAACTCGGTCATTTAAAAAAGTTAATAAATTAAATTTTAAATAAATATGTTGTTTTTTCATAATATCCAAGAATGGAATCGAACCATTACCAAAAGATTTTCAATCTTCTACTCTACCACTAAGCTACTCAGACTTTATTTTTATTAGAAGGAGTAGGATTTGAACCCACGGTATTAAAAATACACTTATTTTCAAGACAAGCGCCTTAAACCACTCAGCCATCCTTCCTTATAAAAAAATAAAAATTAATCATTAAGATTAAATCTTATTTTTAGTTTTAATTAAACATAGTGTTTCGGTATAAAATTTAGTCTATAAAATTGTCAAGCTCATATATTATTCAATTAATAAGTTTTTACGCTTTTATTACCGGATGGCTGCTTCCAAGCCTACCTTTTAATTATCTTAAATATACTTACTTTTATGCACTTAATTTTATTTGCAGACCTTAACTACTATTCTGGGCTGTTTCCCTTTCAACCTAGAATCTTATCACTCTAAGTTTGTCTATTGTTTTTTGTTTTTAGTATTCTAAGTTTGATTAATTTTAATAAGACGTTAATCCCTCTCCATTAATTAGAGCTCTACCCCTAAAAAAAAAAAAACAATGCACTACTTAAATAGTTTTCGTAGATAACCAGCTATCTCTAAGTTTGATTAGCCTTTCACTCCCAATCACAAATCATCTCTGCCTTTTGCAACAGACTAGAGTTCGGTCAAAAACCTGTTCATGATTAAATCACTTAGTTTCGGGTCTAATTACTTTAACTTTAATATAGTTATGACACTATTTACTTTCATTATGTATACTTAAAATAAATTATACTTGCTAAAATAATTAACTTATTGGTTCATTATGCAAAAAGCACATTGATATTAAATTTTATACAATTGCTTTTTTTATTATATTTCAATTTTCAATGTTCTTTTGAATACACTTTTTCAACAATCCCTCACGGTACTTTTCTTTATCGATTATTTTATTATATTATTATTATAGAAGTTGGAACTCCTTTATTTTAGCCATTACCATTTTAGGCTATACTTAAAAATAAGTTATTAGTTAACTAAATATTAATTTTTATAGGCTTTCCACCTTCTTGGATTTATAAAATTTTTATTTCAATTTCGCTCACCACTACTTTCAAAATCTCTATTGATTTTTTTTCCTATAAATACTTAGATGTTTCAGTTCTTTATGTAATTATATTCCATATACTATGAAAATTTTCATTTAAGAAATTACCATATCAACATAAAACTAAATACTACATGGTACTTTTCGTTTTTAAACACCGTCTTAAAAATAAATATATCAAGTTATTCATATAATAATTTTTATTTCTTTATAAATTTGATTAATATAAAATTAAGCCGAAATGGAATTGAACCACTGACCCTTTGCTTATCAAGCAAATACTCTAACCACTGAGCTACCGGCTCTTTAATATTAAAATAATTTTAATTTAGTAATTTCTCTTTAACAAAATATATTACAAATAAAAATAAAGCAAAATTGAGTTCTTATGGTATCACACATTTATATTATTTTCAAATAAATTACTTTATAATTTAAAATTAGTTAAATCTAATATTAAATTTTTTATTCTCCAACTGCAAGTTCCCTTACAGTTACCTTGTTACGACTTAGTTTCCGTTGCCAAATTAACACACATAGTTACTTTTATTAAAAAGTTAATTTAAATTTTTTATTTTTTTTAAAACTTAATTCAAATATACAAATAAAAAAATAATACTTTTTAACAAAAATTTAACATACTTTACCCAATCCGACTTCAGAAACGCGACGGGCGGTGAGTACAAAACTATAACACTTATTCACTATAGCGTTCTAATCTATAATTACTTGCGATTTCTCTTTTGCATTTTCAAATTTCAGAAAATACAACAAACTTAAACGGCTTTTTTTGATTTGCTCAAATTTTTAGCATCTTATTGACACCGTTTATGTAGCACATCAAGACGAAGCCCAATTTATAAGGGTCATGACGATTTGACGTCATCCGCTCTTCCTCTATTTACTTAATAGTCATAAATTAAATTATTATTTAATTAAACGGGTTACGTCCGTTATTTGGAATAAACCGAATATTTCACAACACGAACTGACGACAACCATGCAACACCATAATTATAACAAAAAATATAATTTTTTTAAAATTGGTAAGATTTTACGCGGATTATCAGATTAAACAACATGCTCCACCGCTTGCAATAGCTCCCGTCTACTCCTTTAAGTTTTGACCTTGCAGCCATACTCCCCAGGTGGAATGTTTAACGTGTTAACTACAATACGAATAAATTTAAACCCATATTTAACATCCAGCGTTTACTGTATAGACTACCAGGGTCTCTAATCCTGTTTGCTACCCATACCTTCGTATCTAAGTGTCAGTTATAATTAGTTAACTGCCTTCGCTTTTGGTATTCCTTGTAATATCTACGGATATTACCCCTACTTTACAAATTCTATTAACTACCTTATAACTCAAGTTATGATAATTAAAATCTCTTTTTAAGTTACTAATACCTAAATTTAAAAGAAAAATTAAAAAAACTACCTACATACCCTTTACACCCAATAAAGATGAATAACGCCTGCCCCTCATGTATTACCGCGACTGCTGGCACATAATTAGCCGGGACTTCTTATTTTAGTAACGTCATTATCATCACTAATGAAAGGATTTTACAACTCGAGCCTTCATCATCCACGAAACATTACTAAATCAAACGCTTGTTCATTGTTCAAATATTCTCCACTGCTGACCTCCATAGAAGTTCGGACCTTGTCTCAGTTCCGATGTGACTGCAAAACCTCTCAGCACAGTTAAGAATCATCAACTTGGTATGCCATTACCATACCAACAATTTAATTCTGTATTGACAAACCTAATAACGAATTAATCTTTTTTATAACTAAATTAAAAGTTTATTATAAGATATTACTTTAATTTTTCAAAAAAAATATTTCTTATTATTAGACACATGATCAATATATTACTCACCCGTTCGCCATTTTTTACATTCAACTTACATGTGTTAAAAAAGTTTCTAGCGTTCATTCTGAACCAGGAATATTCATATTTTTATTATTTAAAATTGTAAAATTAAAAATTTGTATAGTAAAAACTACTTGAATTAATTTTTTGCGTTACTCATTATAGAAACCAGATAAAGAAGGAATTAAATCAATAAAATCTTCGATATCTATAGCCTGTATTACAATTGGCATAAAACCGTGATTAACACCACAGATTTCTGAACATTGACCGTAAAATGTTCCTGCCCGTTTTATATTCAAAATAATTTGATTTAAACGTCCAGGACAAGCATCCATTTTAACACCTAAAGAAGGCACTGCCCATGAATGCAATACATCATAAGAAGTGATTAATACACGTATTGAAACTTCTGTAGGCAATATTAACCTATTATCTACTTCTAATAAACGTAGCTGACCGTATTCTAGGTCTGCTTCTTCTATTAACCTACTATCAAAAGCTATATCAACTGCTTTAATTAAAAAAGTACTGCTTAATAAAGAGTTGGTAAAATTAAAATTTTTAGAATCTAATAAAAAATAAGAATTAGCATCACTAAAATAAAAATTGAAATTTTTTAAACTGTTTAATGCATTAGAATAATAAGCAATTGAATTGCCCATAAAATTAGTAGAAATATTATTTATAAATTCTAATTGTTGACTAATAAAATCTTCTAAATCTCAAGAACGTAAAGAATAAAAGCCTAAATTTAAATTATCTTTTGAACAAATTTGAAAAATTATTTCAGAAAAAACAAAATTGTTTAAAACAAAATTGTTTTTTGAACCACAAGTTAATTCCGGTACTATTATACCTGATCACTCATTACTTAAAGTATAATACAATAAAGTATTACAATAAGCTAATTTAAAATCAGTTAAATTAGTATTTTCATTTAATGATAATGGTTTTAATTTATTTACCAAAAAATCTTCATTTAAACTTTGTAAAAAATTATTAAAAAATAAGCTGTCAAAAGATAATTCAAAAAATACTTTTTGTCATTCAGCCCAGTACATGGTTAAATCAGTATAACTTTTATTATGTTCCATAATAAAACTTTCTATATTAGATAATAGTGAACTAAATAAATCATAACTAAATACCACTGTGAAATTAGTTAAATTTAAAACTGTATTGTCATAAATAGAATTAAAAATATTTTCATTATTTACTTTATTACCTAAAACACTGAAGCAAAAATAATCATAAAAATTGAATTTTGAAAAATTATCACTAAAAAGATTGTTATTCATAAATTCTTTAAAAAAATAATTAAAAGGGTAGTCTGTTAACGAATCTCGTATACTAGTTGGCTTTAAATTTGTAGTTCAAATATTTTGAGCATTATACATTTGTACTGCGTTATCGCTATTTAATATAGTATTTTCATACAATTCTGGGTTTAAATATACCATAGGATTTAAACCTTTAATCACCGAATAACTGATTTCTGAATTAGACTCAATAAAAATTGATTTATTTAAATTTAAACCAGACTTTACTCAGTTGTCAACAGAAGTTTCATTTACAATATTAGTTGTAAATTCATAAGTTCAATATCATTGATTACCTACAACTTTTAAAGTTAAAAAAGGATCTTTTAATTCATCTAACGAATAAATTAAAGTTAATGAAGGTATAGCAATTGATACTAAAATTATTGCTGGTATTGTAGTTCAAACTACCTCTAATGTTGTATTATGAGTTATTTGAGGTAAAATGTGTACTGAAGAACCTTTTTTGTTTAAACCTCCAATAGTAAACCTATAAATACATTCAAGTAACATTCAAGTAACAAAAACACAAATTAAAATCAAATAAAAAGTAATATCATGATGTAAATCAATAATATCTTCCATTATTTTAGTTGCTGGATCTTGAAACCCTATTTGTCAAGGTCTTGGCGCATCTAACAAAAATAAACCTGTAAATGCATATTGTTTTCATGTTTTTGTATTTAAAAAACGTTCAGAGTCTAAAAATCCCATTTTACGTCAATTAACACCAACTCTGTAGCCATGTCGATTTTCTAAAAAATCAACCAATACTAAAGGATTAGCCCACGGAGCTACTTGTGCTTGTTTGTGGTGAGTCATAAAATGATATACACCGTAAAAAAATACAAGTGAAGAAATTAATGAAATACTTGAACCATAAGTAGCTATTTTGTTTCAATATTGGAATGAATCTGCGTAATCTGGTATTCTACGTGGCATTCCAGCCAAACCTAAAAAATGCATTGGAAAAAAAGTTACATTCACCCCTATAAAAAACACATTAAAATGTAAACGACCCAAGTATTCAGAATAATCTAAACCTGTCATTTTACTAATTCAATAATAAAAACCACCAAAAATAGAAAACACAGCACCCATTGACAACACGTAATGGAAATGTGCAACCACATAATAAGTATCATGTAAGGCTAAATCTAAACCAGCGTTTGATAAAACTACACCTGTAACACCACCAACGGTAAAAAGAAAAATAAAGCCTAAAGCAAATAATAATGGTGTATGCCTAGTTAGAATACCTGCCCATAAAGTTGCAATTCAACTAAAAACTTTTATACCTGTTGGTATAGCAATAATCATGGTTGCACCCATAAAGTATGCCCTAGTATCTACGTCCAAACCTACGGTGAACATATGATGTGCTCACACAATAAACCCTAAAGCCCCAATACTATTAATAGCATAAACCATACCTTTATAACCAAAAATACGTTTTTGTGCCAAAGTACCCACAATTTGACTTATAATACCAAATGAAGGTAAAATTAAAATATAAACTTCAGGATGCCCAAAGAATCAAAATAAATGTTGATATAATATGGGATCACCACCACCTTCAGGCTCAAAAAAGCTGGTATTTAAATTTCTATCAGTCAATAACATTGTTATAGCTGCAGCCAATACTGGTAATGATAATAACAATAAAATTGCTGTTACAAATACAGATCAACAATATAAAGGCAACGATTCTCAAGACATACCCCTACATCGCATTAGTGATATGGTAACTATAAAATTTATAGCGCCACCAATTGACGAAATACCTGCTATATGCAAACTGAAAATTGCTGCATCTACAGCCGGACCTGAGTGCGCCCAAGCACTTGCTAATGGTGGGTAAACAGTTCAACCTGTACCTGCACCTACTTCTAAAACACTTGACAATAACAACAATTTAAATGCCGGAATTAATAATCAAAAACTTAAATTATTTAATCTAGCAAATGCCATGTCAGGAGCACCAATTAAAATCGGCACAAATCAATTTCCGAAACCACCAATTAAAATTGGCATAACAAAAAAGAAAATCATAACAAATGCGTGTGCAGTAACTACAACGTTATACATTTGGTAATTACCATCAAACACGTTGTTTCCCGGAGTTTCTAATTCCATTCTAATTAACATAGATAAACCTGTTCCAACAACGCCGGCTAAAGCACCAAATAACATGTATAATGTACCAATATCTTTATGATTACAAGATCATAACCACCTATAGGTAAAATTAGATACATTAACAAAACTATTTTGCGCTGAAAAAAAGATAATTCATTTTGTTTTCAATTTAAAATACATATTAGCTATTACTCGATAAATGTTTAATACTCTTTTAAAATTATTAAAAATATAAAACATGATTATTTGCTATTGACTTAAAAAATGTAAGTTTCTACGTCAAACTGGTTTAAAAATGGAACCTGCATAAAAAGAAAAGGCTTAGCGTCTAAAAAATAAACCAAACCCACAACTAAGAGAAAATACCCAAAAGTTAAAGGTAAAAAATATTTTCATCCAATATCCATTAATTGGTCATACCTAAATCTAGGAAGACTACTCCTAACTCAGATAAATAGAAAACAAAAAAACATTACTTTTAAACTAAATATTAATTCTAACATAGGAAAAAACAATACTTTAATAATTGTAGGTAATTCTCAACCACCAAAAAAAAAAATTACATTAATCGCTGACATTAAAATCATATTGCTATATTCACCTAAAAAAAACATTGCAAATGTAACAGATGAATATTCAACGTTGTACCCAGCTACTAATTCTGCTTCTGCCTCAGGCAAATCAAAGGGTGCTCTATTTGTTTCTGCCAAACAGGAAATAAAAAAGATTATACTTAAAGGCATCAACATAAAAAAAAATCAAACTCCTAATTCTTGTTGTATATATACGATATCAATTAGATTAAATGAGCCAGAACATAAAATAACGGGCAATAAAATAGTACCTATTGAAATCTCATATGCAATCATTTGCGCTCCACTCCTTAACGCACCTAAAAATGCATATTTAGAATTACTTGCCCACCCTGCAAGTAAAATACCATACACACCGAAAGATGATAATAACAAAATAAATAAAACACTAAAATCTGCATCGAAATAACAGTTATTATAATTTAACGGTAAAAAAATTCACCCTCATAAACCTAAAATTAAAGTTATAGCAGGTGCTAATAAAAATAATATAGAATTAGCCCTAATTGGCATTACTATTTCTTTTATAATTAATTTTAAACCATCTGCTAAAGGTTGTAATAAACCCAAATAGCCCACTACTGCAGGACCTGTCCGTCGCTGAACAGAACCCATAATTTTTCTTTCAGCTAAGGTAAAAAACGCAATAGTTCCCAAAATTGGAACTATTGTTAATAAAGAATTTATGATTAATTCAATTGTCAATATTAAATAGTAATTCATTTTTTATTTTTCAACTAAAGCCTATTTTAAAAATTTGCTTCTGTTATCTATATAACTACTATAACTATATCTATTATTATATATAGATTAAGCAGAAAAGAAAAAAAGGAGAAAGCCTTTCTACCCACAGGCGCAAATTCATACACACGACTGCAAAATGAGACCTAAAAAAAAAGAAAAGAAACAACCCCAGCAAACTAATTACCACGGACATTTTAATTCTCCAACACCAATTTTATAACTGATGTTAATAATAATTAATAATCCATCAATAAAAATAAAGTTTTTAAGCAAAAGTAAAAAGCTAAGCTGAGACACCCATTCTACTTTTACTTAAAAACTTTATTTCCATTTAGTAATTATTTTTAAATCAACCAAGTTGTTAACTTCTTTACATAGGATCGTTATACTCACATTTTTGATACTTTTTTACCTAAATGTAGTAATCCGCGGCTTTAATGGTATTGAAGATTTTGAAAATCCCAAGTCCTCATTTTGGCACTTTTAAAAAAGAAAAATCTCTGACATAACTATTATAACT
>Ga0209199_1005561_pt1 | contig 10980 bp, 16 predicted proteins | sample COGITO_mtgs_1105_7_FD_184805 | JGI IMG/M metagenome (GOLD analysis project Ga0209199, IMG submission 184805) | Pelagic marine microbial communities from North Sea - COGITO_mtgs_110523 (SPAdes) (version 2) | ecosystem: Environmental > Aquatic > Marine > Epipelagic ...
TCATGCTAGAAAAAAACGTAGATCAACCTCGAAACCTAGCGAAATCTGTTACGGTGGAATAGTCTAAAAGGTAAGTTTTGTTTTGTCGTTTTTTATTGATGTAATTGTTAAATTTTCTAACATTTACACCATTAATATCCAAATCATTCTTACCCTTTATTATCTTGTATATATCATTACTCACTAATTCTCCTTTATCTTTTACAATATTCAATTTGAAGTTAATTTTGATATTGTGAGTATTTGATTTTTTATCCCATTCTACACCAATCTTATCTATGTAATCATTTAAAAATTTCCGTTTATCCTCAAACTTTGTATAATTACATATTTTATTAAAATGTGATTTAAAACTATCGAACCAATCTTCCCAGACATTATTATTCAACCACAATTCATTTTGTATTTCTAATTGACTGATTTCGTTTTCAATTTTTTCTATTTCCTTTTCAACACTTAATCTGATGTTTTCAAACATTTGGTCACTTATTTTAAGTGTAATGTTTTTAATGGTATTTTCTTCTAATTTTTTATGGATAGTATCAATTTTAACCTTTCTTCTTTTAATCTTACTTAGGTTTTCTTTAATCTTCTTTTTAATAGACTCCTCATTGAATTCCTTGGGTAAATTCTTCTTTCTAAATTCTTCTTTAACTAATTCACTATTCTTAAAAACATTTAAAATATTAACCCAAACAAATTCTTCTAAACCTAATCTATTAATAGATCTATTGTTTTTACATTTTTCAATTCTACTGTCTCTATAACTGTTTTCATTAGTAACACATCTGTAGACATTAATATTCATTTTAGTTTGAACCTTACCTCTCATTAAAGTACCACAACCACAATATAACATGTCTTTAAGTAAGAAATTGTGTTTGTTATTATCTGAATTAGGTCTTCTTCGTCTCTTTTCTAATAATTTCTGAACATAGTCAAATTCATCTTTTTCAATAATACTAACACATTCAAATTTATGTTTATGAATCAATCCTTTCTCTCTACAATATTCTTTGGATTTTCCTTTCAATCCCTTTACTTCATAATCTTTATAACCAATATAAAAGGTATTTGTAAGTATGTTTCTAATTTGAGTAGTTACCCATATTGAATTCCCTCTTTGTGTTTTAACTCCAATCTTCTCTAATCTTTCACTAATTCTTTGAGTTGATAATCCGTTTGAATACCATTGAAATATTTTCTTCACCCATTTACTTCTATACTCATCTTCAATTAATCTTCCCTCATCATCAGTTTTGAATCCAATTGGAACACTACCTCCCCACCATTTTCCATTATTAAGATTAATCCTTTTACCCATTAATCCTTTTTCAAATCTTTGATGGTTTTCAAATTCATTTACTAAAGACAAAACACCAAATAATAACTTATCCATTTTATTGTCAAAGTTGTATTTCTGGTTATTTAAATACAAATCAATACCATTTTTGTAGATGATACTTTTTAGAAGATTGGATGTATCATCATTTCTACTTAACCTACTTAAATCATAAACCCAAACATTTTTTACTAATCTCTTTTTCCAACTATCAATTAGAATATTTAGTAATTTTCTTTTAACTACTTCTCCAATTTCATCATCATCTAAAAAGTCATCTCCACTTTTCCCTTCTTCTCTCCAAATTATGATAAATTTAAACTTATTAAGATGATTTTTAGTCACATATTCAATACCTAATTCTCTTTGATTGTCTAAGGAAGTGTTTTCTATTTGATCTTTTGTGGATACCCTACAATAAACATTAAAGGAATTAACTAAAATTTCAGTAGTTACCTTTTCTTCAAACTCTTTAATATTTCTAACCTCAATAATTTCCATACCCTAATATATGATTTATCTATATCTAAACTTAAATGTAATAATACATTTGGATAGAGTACTAGTTTTCAGTTGGTTTCCTTAAATCTTCTAAATAATTTTATAACCTAACATTAAAAAAACAAAAGATGAGTGAACAAACAAAAGAAGAATTACAAAGATTTACAACATTAGTAAACCCGACTATTTTATCTCATATTAAACTGATTAGTTATTTTACAAATCAAAAATTATATGAGGTAATTAATAGTAGTTTAGAAGAACATATTTCAAAATTTGAAATAAAAAATAAAACATCAATTTCTTCAATTATTGACTTTCAACATAACTTTTCTAAGGATTCAATTAAGGATAATCTACCAAAAGAAGATAAAGTCAATTCTAAGGAGAAAGATAAATAGAGACTAAGTATTAATCTATTTTAGTTATTAAAGAACACACTTATTTGTGTTCTTTTTTTATTTATTCAAGAATCTTAAAATTACTACTCCACAACATTATAAAGTATTACGTTTTTTAACGTTTTTAATGTGATTTTATACATTATCTCTATTTAATCACATACTTATATGATTACATGTTTTTAATGTGTTTAAATCAAGTGTTTTAAAAGGAAAAGGATATTCAGTTTTTAACTAAATACCCCAAATCTTATAGAAATTATTATTTAAGATTGATTTATATCAGAATCAATTTCCAAATTAAAAAAACCATCAAAATCTTCTTCTAACAATCTAATCCATTTATATAAATCATTAACCTCATCAGATTTAACTTTTTCTATCTTTTTCCCATATTTTATCCATTCTCTAATAAGTTTTGTTCCTACTATTTGACAAACTTTATCCATTTTTTTCTCTCCTACTGAATTACAGTCTTTCCGACCATCAAATTCAACTCCAAACATTGTAAAACTCATTTTACTAAATAATTTTCCATTTGTTGTTCTACCAAGTCTTTCTTAAACTTTACATTTTTTCCAACCTTATAGTAAGGTAGTTGATTTGATTTCATCATTGTTTCAATTTTACCCATTGAGAATCCTAAATAATCTTTGAGTTCTGACTTTGACATCCAATTTGTTTCTAAATTCATACTGTTACTTTTTGTTAAACATTATTATATACTTATACATATTGAAATCTAATTCAGAAGTCATATATTTTTTGTGGTTCCACAAAACTTCTTTCATATCTTTATGATGGACCATTAGAATCAAATTTCATTACATTCTTAGGGTTTCACTTACAACCAAACCCCAATTCTTATTATAAATGTATAACCCCGATTTAACCACTCCACATTATCCTCCACACCTCTTTTATTCATTTTAGGGTATAAAAAAAGGATTAACCTTTTCGATTAACCCCGATTATAAATTATTTATAATGTGATTTTTACCCTCTCAAACTCTTAGTGTTTTTATTGATTTTATAATTCTGATAGGTGTTTATAGTACTGATTAAGTTACCAACTTTCAATGTAGAATCTATTTCACTTAATTGGTTTTCTAGTTGTTTATTAGATTCTTCAGTTATATAACTAAGTTCATCGATGGAATTAGATATTTGATTACCCATATCTCTTATTTCATACATTAAACTTTCTAACCCATCTCCGATATTTGTAAGTTTTTGTGATAAATCCTTTTCATGTTTTGAATCAAACATGTTTAATGTATCAAACATTTCATGGATTTCATAAAATGTAATCATATCACCTTCAACTAAGGATACAATCATATTCAATGAGTTAAATAGAATAAGATTATAAGTATGAATTTCATCCTTTAATATCTCAACATACTCATTTAATACCTTTTTATTAGGAGTATCTTTTATGGAATTAAATATGGATTGAATATTTCCTTTTTTAGTTTTTAGATAAGATGATATTTTAACAAATTGTTGAATATAGTTTTTATCAACTTCTACAATACTCTTTTGATGTTTTTTAAGTAACAGATTAAAGTCATTTCCTTCAATTACATCAACTTCACCGTTACCGTCTTTATCTAATTCACTCAATACGTTGTTTTGTGTGACTTTTAAGTCTTTTCGTCTTTCTTTTTCTTGTTGTAGAATAAACACTCTCACACTAAGTCTAAACTGAATGAATTTTTCTAATATTTCTAAGTCTTCTTCTGAAAAATCACTTTTTTTCAAATATTTAGTTTTATCCCAAATTGGATTATAAGGTAAATAATTTTTTTTTTCTTTAGTAGTACCGTTTTGATCTATAAACCCTCCCTTTTCATCGATATTAAACCTACATTCGTTAACTGTTTCATTTGAATCAGTAAAAACTAGAGATTTTCCATAAAGAAAAATTTCTTCAATAGTACTATACCTTAAGGGTTGAAACTTAATTAAATTTTCCTTTTTAGAATTAATGTTTTTAACAATTGAACTTAAGGGATTAAACCAGTTAATGTTTTTTTTGGGGTTAACTTCCTTCTTTTTTATTTTTTTTAAGTCCTCAACACCCATTATAACTCCCCAGTTTTCAAAGATAAACCTACCATTGTGAGAGACATATTTAAATTCTAATGGAGGGTTTGTTACTTTTGCAAAAGACTTATAGTATACCCCACCATCTTGAAATTTCATTTTCGTTCTAGGATCAAATAGATCAAAAAAAGATTGTTTCTCAACGTTATTCCAATCTATTAACTCCCCATTTTTAAAAATCTCATTTTTAGTTTTTTCAATAAATTTAATTATTCTATCATCCATTTTTAAAAATTTATATTCATTTTGAAATCGTAATTTATAATTTTTATTACTACCATACAAAACAATAAACCCATATTTTTTGTTTACCTATTTTATATTAGATATAAGTATATACTCATCGACATAAAGAGATTAAGTTCTAACTAAATATTACGTCCCACAACCATCTAACATATAACTTAGTCGATGGATATCAACGATTATGGGTATAATTACGTATTATATACATTATATCGTATAAGTCATATGTTATATCGTATGGTCATATATCATCGTTTATATCCATTATTATACTGAAAAGAATAATACTATATATCGATACTCAATATTTATCACTTAGTTATCGAAACATTTTTCTCCCCCACATACATAATTACACACATATCATTATCCATTCCACATACCCATATTTAGTTGGTCATATACTAGGAAAAAGTATTAATGAGAATATTATGTCTATTACTTACCTCTTCCTCATAATCCTCAGTTAATAACAAGTCCCCAAATACATTATTAAAGAATATCCAATCTGAATTATTAGAATATTCATTTCTAAATCCTTCATCTTCCCAATCCCCACTCAAACATCCACTACACCAAATATCATATCCTTTTTGTAATGATTGTTTTTGTTTTAATGTGTAATTACTTAAATCTACTTTTTCTACTGTGTTTACTTTGTTTATTGTTTTCATATTTGTTGTTTTTATTTATTATTAATTATATCCATTCCATTTCAACCAAGAATTCCTCAACTGTAATCCCATTTGATTTTTGACTATCCAATAGTTTAGATGTTTGTTTATAAAATTCCTTTTGAATATTTCTCATTCTATATTTATTTTTTCCACTATGTACCCATTTAACTGTTTCATCATAAGATTGGTTATATAATATTTTTATTAACTCAACCATTAATGGTTTTTTAGTATCTGTTTCTAATTGATTTTCCATTGTTTTTGTTTTTGTGTTTTCCATTGTTTCTTTTGTTTTAATTATTATACTCTAATATAAGATTTGTCTATATCTAAAATTAAACACACTACCTAATTAGGATAGAGTGTTCATTTTGTAAGTAATCATTCAGTTTAAGTTCTAATGAGTTTAAATCATACCCATCAATTCTTCCATATTTAAAATCAATTCTACCCATATTTAATTGTAGTTGTAATGATGTTAATTTTGGTAATGTTTTGAATTTTGTTGTTGTTGTTTCCATTGTTTTTGTTTTTAATTGTTTATAGTTTTTGTTTGTTTTTTAATTATACCTCAATATAAGAATACTCTATATCTAAACTTAAACACAAAACTAACATTGGATAGAGTTATAGGGTAAAAAAAACCCCACTAATTAAAGTGAGGTTTAGATTATTTAAATTTTACTAATACTAATAATAACTCAACACATTTCTAACTCCACTACCATACCATTGATTACCATTTTTAGACTTTATATTTTTTTGATTTAACCTATCACTAATTTTAAAATATGAATAACCTCTTTTTCTTAAATTCTTCATATACTTAATCACTTTTAATTCATCAACATTGTCAATTAACCTATCTCCATCTTTAGTTTTACCAAATATTAAATTACCATAAACTAAATCATTTGACTTTTTATATTGTTTCACTTCACTAATTCTATTTCTCAACATTTCAACCTCAAACTGATTTATTGATGATAAAATATTAATTATCAAACCACCCACATTTGAATCATTATTAATTCCCTCTTTTATAGTATGGAATTCAATATTTTTCTTCTTCATTGAATCTATGAATTCAACTACATCACTCATTTTTCTACCTATCCTACTTAAATCATTAACTATTACTCCATCAATATCTTTATTACTTATAATATCTATCAATTTTAAATAATCTTTCCGTTTTGATTTACTCATTCCACTAATACCATCATCACTTAAAATATCAATTAACTCATATTCATTTAACTTACAATATGATTTGATTTTACTGATTTGATTAGGTATTGAATTACCTTTTTCTTTTTGTATCAATGATGATACTCTTACATAACCTATTACTTTTTTCATCTTTTTAAATTTTTATCTTCTACAATTTCTCTATCCTTTAATACTTCCACAATCTCACTTAATGAATTACTGATTTTAGGAATGTATTGTATTAATGTTTCATATAAAATTTTATCATATTGTGTCATAGAATTGATATTAGTTAGACATTTACCTTAATAATTGTCTAAATGTATAAACCCAAATTTGAGTAACCACATTAGATATTGTATGTCTATTATATATTCTACAATAGATTATGATAGATAAAAAAACAATCTCCACTATTAAAATGAAGATTGAATTTTCTACAATTACATACTTCTGTTTATGTAGTATTTCTATACATCAATTATCTCAAATCTTTTGAAGATTGATTTAGAATACTCTCTTTCTTTTATTTTATTTGTTTCCTCACTGTAAAGAAATTCATTGTCATATTGTATTAATTCTCTCATATATAGATTTTTAAATTTTGTTCTCAAATCCTCTATAGTTAATTGACTATAAGGTTGTGTTTCATCATATATTTTTTTTGATTCAATAACACAGTAATCAAAACTATTTTCTATTAACTTATTAATTCTTTTTTCAAATTGGTTTTTATAAACCCTTTTTAATCTTCTATCTAAACTCTTATTCATACCTATTATTTATTTGAAATACATTTTTATTATTGATTTAATAACCATTTGATTAACTAGTTCACAATCTCCATTTTCCCAACCACTCCATTGTTCGTCATCTATATCATCAATTGGTAAATTAACCATATCCATAAATCCATCTAATTGACATACAAACCAATGTTTTAATCTTCCATTCTCATCAGTAACATTACTATCAATAAATTTTTGATACTCATTTAATCTTTGTTTTTGTGTTTTTGTGTTTTTCATTGTTTTTGTGTTTTTCATTATTTCTGTTGTTTTAGTTATTATACTCTAATATAAGATTTGTCTATATCTAAACTGAAGTTGAATTATACTTTAGGATAGAATTATATTCATTTTCAATTCTGGTAAGTGTTTTATTAAACTTTACTGTTTTATTTCCATCTTCACTGATTTTGTAACCATAAATGAATTTATATTCAAACCATTTAATTATTAAATCCTCATAATAATCTTCTAACTGATTTATATTAATTAAACCATTGTTAAAAAATATTTTTAACTGTTTCCAATTTTGTTTTGTTGTTTTTGTGTTTTCCATTTTGTTTATAGTTTTTGTTTGTTTTTTAATTATACCCCAATATAAGAATACTCTATATCTAAACTTAAATGACTATCTTTGTTTGGATAGAAAATAATATTATGGAACAGTTTGATTGGAAGAGTATAGGTGGTAGAGAAATATATGATACACTCCCCACTAAATTAAAAGAAGAAATGAAGTTGTATTGGAGAACAAAAACCCAAATCAAACAACTTAATAAGAAAAAGGATAAACTAAATTCTCAAATAAAGGATATTATTGAAGAATTAAAACAACTTAGAAAACAACAAACCAAATCACTACCTAATATTAGATATGTAAATAAAAACTTCATACCTACTATCTCATTTTCAATAGATAAAAGAAGTAATACCTACTTATGTGTTATTAAAATAAAAGGTACTTCCAAATCATTCTATCTAGGTAAAGAGGATAAAATAAAAAAAGAAATAATGGATAAATTAAATGAAGATTGGTCAGATTATTCTATCAACAAATTAAAGTTTAGTTTAAGAAATATTATTGAAACTGTTATAATGGATTTTATTGATGTTACTAACATATCTTCATTGTGGGATAAGTCAGATTTGAATTTTGAAAATGTATTAGATAAATTTAAATCTAAAGTATCAGTATAAAGATATAACAGAGATTTTGTGTAACCAAAGAAGTATTGGTTACAGATTATCTATAAAATCCCAACTATTAATTTCAGTTTTCCCAATGTGTTTAGACATGTAATAACTAAACCCTAAACTACTATCATACTTCTCAACATCACTTAACCCAATATTCTTCCAATATTGTATTAATCTATATTTGAAATCATATTCCTTTAAATCAGATTTAACTACTAAATGATGATGTATTTTATTAAAACTACCGTCATATTCATTTACATACACACCATCAATATTTTTATCATACTTTGATAAATTATTAAATAGATTTTTAATTTTTCTCCTACCTATTTTCTCATTTCTAATATTATCTCTATAACTCAATCCAACTATATAATCCCATTTTTTATAATTACCTATAAAATTTCCTAATTCACTTCTATACCTATTATTTACCTTATTATTTATATAATTCATATTATTTAATTTTTTATTTTAAAACATAGAAATATTTAAAGATGTACTTTGTGTAAATCCTCCCAATTCCTAAACATACTCCAATATAACTCAACTCTATATCTAAACTCTTATTCAAAAGAAGAAAGGATAGAACTGAATTTTATGTAATAATGTGTACTACTAATAATAAATATGTGATAAAATATCAAAAGTGATTTTTGTAGAATTAAATATTATAATCACTTAAAATTATTTGTGGTATAAGTATATGGATTTGTGGAGAAAGTGTTTTAAATATTGATTTAGAAACATTGATATACATTTATACCATCAACTTCAGTTTCATATTCTCTATTTATTCTCTTTTCTCATAGATATATAAATTACATATTAATTGTACAATTGAGAAGATTCATACATTTTTTTAGTCATTTAAGATTTGTTTTAATCTAAAAATTACATCTTCATCATATCTGATAACCTCAAATCTAATATCATTTTCCACACAATATTCCAATTTTAATTTATCACTTTGTTGAACTATTTGAAGTCCTTTATCACCACCAAAAAAATCATTTGACTCATAGTGTTGTTGACCATTATATTCAATCACTATTCTATTTTTTGGTAAGAAAAAATCACATCTTAGTTTTCTTTTAGATTTTAGATTCTTAAATCTATGTTGAGGAATAAATTCAATTTTCTTTTGGTTCAGAAAATTTGAAATAATTAACTCCCCTTTTGAATAACTACACTTTTGACAACCTCCACCCCCTAGGTGGACTTTAGGGGTTTGAAAAAAATCCCCATGTTTATTACATATAATGATTACCTTTTTATCGAATTTTTGGTAATCTACTTTTGAGTAATCATATAAATTCCCATGAATTCGAATACTATCTTTTACAAAATCTTCGGATGATTTAGATAAAGTATCTATTTTACAGTCAGGACAACCACTACCTTTTGAAACATGGTTATTTGGTGATGTATAAAAATCTCCATGTTTTTTACAAACTAGATTTACTTTTGTTTTATTGTCGTGATAATCAACTTTAGAGTAATCATACTTATCCCCATGAACTTTTATAGAGTCCATTATAAAATTTTCACTTGTTTTTTTCTGTTTATCATGTTGTTCGATAATTGAACATTTTGGACAACCAGTACCTCTTTGGTGGTTATTTGGTGTTGGGTGAAATTCTCCGTGATCTTTACAAACAACTATTACCTCAGTTTTAGAATCAATATAATTTACTTTAGAGTAATCATACTTATCCCCATGAACTTTTATAGAATCTATTATAAAATCTTCACTTGTTTTTTTCTGTTTATCATGTTGTTCAATAATTGAACATTTCGGACAACCACTTTTTCTATATATGTGATTTCCTGGTCTTGGATAAAACTCTCCATGATCTTTACAAATAACTATTACTTTAGTTTTAGAATCAATATAATTTACTTTTGAATAGTCATATTTAAACCCATGAATACTAATACATTTTGAAATAAAATCTTCGGTTGTTAGTCTTTTACTCAAGAGATATAATGTTATTAATTTCTAAAATATACAAAATTATAAAATTTATAAACCATAATATCATTTACAATTGGTTTAAACTTTCGATTTATTCTCTGTTCTCTAATCTTACCCTTCTTATAAATAGAATAGATGTAGTTGTTTTTAAGAATTGAATCAGTTCTAATTGATCTATAACCTTTCTCATATAATATGTAACTAATTCTTCTGTAACCATAACCCTCAATTTCTTTCAATCTCTTAACTTCCTGATATAATTTTTGTTGATAATCTGTATAGTGTGAAGTTTTGGTAAGATTCGATGTTTTTATAGAAATGGTGAAATCTAAGATTAAGGAATTAAAATTATAATTAATATTTTTGGTTATATCCTTAACTTCCTTATTAAGACAATCTATTACTGTGGAGTAGGATTAAGTGTTCGTTATTCTTAGCACATTAAATTGGGGAGAAAGGTTGTGGGCAACAATAACAAACTCATTCTAGACTAAATAAATCATCTACTTTACATTCTAGTTCTTTA
>Ga0209199_1005562_pt1 | contig 10979 bp, 14 predicted proteins | sample COGITO_mtgs_1105_7_FD_184805 | JGI IMG/M metagenome (GOLD analysis project Ga0209199, IMG submission 184805) | Pelagic marine microbial communities from North Sea - COGITO_mtgs_110523 (SPAdes) (version 2) | ecosystem: Environmental > Aquatic > Marine > Epipelagic ...
CATTACCCATAACGATTGATTTGTTATTGGTTTTGTATTAAAAATCTATTTTAAGAATTAGGTTTTAAACTGGGTTTTATTTTTTTAATTTTATTTTTTGATATTATCATTTTGGTATGAAAATGGTATTATGAAAGTTTTGATATTACCATTATGGTATCAAAATGATATTATCAAAGATGGGGGAAAAAAGGGTAAAAAGTCTTTAAAATGAACGTTCCTATATTTTACCTCCATTTTTATATTTTAAATCGTTTTATATATTATTTATTAAATTCGGTGGTTAAAACGGTTTATTAAACTTTTTAGAGTTCTGGGGGGATTTTGTCTGTTTTGTCTTATAAATTTTTGAAGAAATCCCCCTTGAAGTTTAAAAACTTTTATATCCCAATTATCTAAAACGAAACTTAAAAAAAATCTAACAATTGCGATTTATAATAGTTGCGATTTATAACAATTGCGATTTATAATAGTTGCGATTTATAATAGTTGCGATTTATAACAATTGCGATTTATAATAGTTGCGATTTATAATAGTTGCGATTTATAACAATTGCGATTTATAATAGTTGCGATTTATAATAGTTGCGATTTATAACAATTGCGATTTATAATAGTTGCGATTTATAATAGTTGCGATTTTTTATATATTATTTTGAGACAAAATCATTTTTCTATTAATTCTTTCTCTTTATATTCTCTTTCTAATCTGCGTAGATAAGCGGTTCTGCTGTATTTCTGGCGTTGCAATTTCTTATGTTGTGCTAACTCGTCTTCTGTCATAAATTTTGATAGTTTATTTTTTGAATATTTTTCTAAATTCTCATCACATAAATATAATTTTTCCATATTAAATTACATAGATATTTTAATAATATATTATTGGTTGATTTCACAAAGTAATTAACGAAGTATTTATATATGTATTTATAAAAGTATTTATAAAAGTTTTTATGTATTTTCAATAAATATTACTTGATTTACAAACATATAAATTCTATGTCTCCTAACCTATTATTTATCATAAACTTTAAAAACTACTAAAAATTGCCTATAAATTACTATATTTCTCAACTAATGTCTTATAATCAGTCCCCCTACATTCACTCGCACGTTTATAATATTCTATATTGTTATTGTGTTTTAATAGAATTTTTAAAATATCCACTTCGTTTAAATTATAAGGAGTATATTTAGTTATTTCGGTTGTTAAATTACTATTATTTATTAATAATTTGTCTCTTGTATCATATATACTATTGATTGCTTTAATAAATTTCTTATCACGTATAATAAACAACTTTGGTCCATATATATTTGCTGTCTTATATGTTCCAATGTAAATCTTAACCATTGTTTTATAAATAATTAAATAATTGTTATTGTCGTTTTTTATATCTACTTTATGGTCGCTTTTTAATATTTTTAAGTCTAAATCTTGATTTCTTGTGTTATAATTTAATAATATATATGTTATTACATACGCAGTATATTCTTTATCTTTATAGAATTCTTCTAATTTACTATATAAGTCGTTGGCGTCATAAACACTCTCAATCAGCATCTTTCTCGTCTCTTTCTTCTTATTATCATCGTATTTTTTTTTTATTTTATTGTATTCATTATTATAATCCGTAATATATTCATTATCGTCTATATAATGTAGATATTTTAATAATGTTTTATATAATGACATTAATGTCGGTATTCGCTTCTCTTGTTTATACAAAATCTTTATATTGGTATTTGGTTCGTCGTTGATGTCTAATAAATCGTCTAATTTATGTATATTGCGTTCGTGGTTTGTTATAGTTGTTGTACTTAGGTCATTTAAAGCGTATAAGAAACCGTCAATATCCATTATATTATCTGTATATTTCTTTTTATATCAATTTTTATATTTTATCGTTTTATATATTATTTATTTATTTTTGGCGATTAAGTAGTTTTATTAAAGTTTTTAGAGTTCAGGGGGGATTTTGTCTGTTTTGTCTTATAAATTTTTGAAGAAATCCCCCCTGAACTCTAAAAACTTCGGTTTATATTTATTATATATATTTTATTATAAAACGCCCTAAATATGGTTTTAGTTTTCTATAATAATTACTTTTATTTCATTTCCTTCTTCATTTATATTAACTTTACATAAACTATCATATAGTTCATTTTGTATTTCTTTTATATAAGTTTCCTTATTAATATCGTCTGTTTTTCTCTGTTTTAGAGCAGATATTTTTTTAGTTATATGCGTTTTATATTCTTTATAAGTTTTATTGTCTTGTAAGAACAATTTATTATTATTAAAAGTATTAATATAAGTTTTATTCTTCCTGCTTTTATCACTTGTTGTTTTTTCGCTATGTTCGTTGCTTACAATTTGTTCGTTATGTCCTATTAATTTATCTTGTTTTAGATTATGTTTAACTAATTCCACAATATTTTTTAACCATTCGTGAGATGATGCCTGTTTGTCTTGGTGATTGTTTGCTACCATAATATAATTATTTGGTGTATATGGTTCAATTTTTTTAAATTCTTGTAATTTTAATTTATGTTCTTTTTCTTCTTTATCTTCGTAATTTATATAATTGTATGTATCAATATAAATATATTTTCCATTATTGCTTTTATGTATATTAAAAAATGGTTTGAGTTCATTAACAATTAACTTAAAAATCTCTTTTGTATGAGTTTCTTTAAATTTTTCTATGGTTTTCTTATTGTTTTTATTGTATTTTGTTAATAAATTGTTATTATACCATAGTAAATTTTCAATAATTATTTTGTTAAAATCAGTCATATTCTTCTTAGAATTACTCCCAATTTTTAAATTAAAATGTTTAATTAAATCGTCTGTGTGTTTAAATTGTAATTTTAGATGGACTTTTTCACTTGTATAATCAACACATTTTGTCTCAATATTTTTTAAATATTTTATTTGTTTATCAATAATACCTTTCCTCTCTGTTTGAAAATTATATATCCATTCAATATTATTATTCAATCTATCATACATATCAACTAATTTATCATATTGATATAAACCATATGACGAATAAGATGAAGTATTAATATTTATTTTAACCAATTCATTAAATTTATTTACTTCTTTCTCAATCTTATCTTTATCATATGGTGATTTGTCCGCCCATTCGTCGCTCTTCATTAGTTCTTTGTATTGAATATATTTAACTGGTGTTATTAACTCTATTTTTTGATATAATAATGCTTTGTCATATTTATTAGCATCTTTTTTCTCTTTAAAATCGCTTTTAAATTGTTCTTTTAATTCGATATAATTAAGACTGAACCCATGATTAATACAAAAAATTTTAAAGAAGTCTTGAATAAAAATGTTAGATGTTTTCAATTTTTCCAATAAATTATATGTCCTTAATTCGATATAATTGTCGTCTAAATTTTTTGAACTATTATCATAGTCATAATGATTTTGTTCTTTTTTAACAGTTTCAACATCATTAAAATCAGTTAATATTTTAATTGTTTCATTATTATATTTATCTAATTGATGCTTCATATCACTTAGTAAATTAGAAGCAAAATTAAAGTTAAATTTATTATTTGGGCGGTGTGGTTCTCCTGCTATATAAATATTCATCGTTTTATCTTTTAAGTTTCTAACTCTAAATAACATTTGAATTAATGACCTCGCACTAACACTTTTATTATCAGCGATACATATTACCTTATCATAATGTATAATATCAATACTTACGCCTGTTGATAATTTGGGTGAGTATATTAATAATTGTGGTTTATATTTTTCTATATTGTCGTTAATGTTATAAATAAATTCTCTAATTTCTCTATCTCCGTTTAAAACTATATCTTTAACCCCGTTCTTGTAATATGTTAGTTCTTCTTTGGTAATTTTTAATAATGAAGATACTTTATTATTATACATTTTTTCATATGTATTTACATAATCGCTCCTGTTGCTTACAATTACTAAATTTTTATTTATATCTTTATTAATTTGGTTCTCTATCATACTTTTATCATTGAAATAATTGAATGTATAATCATTATAATTATGGTATAATAAATTAAATGATTTAGTTTTTGGCGGGACATCAAACATATTCTCAATCATTAATTTTATTTCTTCTGTAATATCGGCATCCATACAATAAATTCTTTTTGCTTTATTTACTATATCAACGAGCATCGTATATTTTTTTAGTAATGGAGACTCTTCATTATAATTTTTATTATGCTTATCCATCGTAAGAGTTGAATTAAAATGTTGAATGACTGATACAACTTCATCTAATATTAAATATTCTATTTCATTTATTAAATGTATGCTTTCAAAACTGATAATATAATTTTTATGTTTAGATGTGGTTGTTAAATTTAAATCTTTAAAATCTAAATGTGATATAAAATTGACACCATTACGAGAAAGTCTTTTTTTTAATTGACCGTTTAAGGGGTTATTTTCGCTCAAACAAACAATTCCCGTCTTCTTCTCTTCAATAATTCTATCTAATGTCGCCGTTTTACCAGACCCCCATTTCCCATTTAATAATATTAAATTATTGTCTGCGTTATAAACTGCTTCACAAAATTCTTCTCTTGTTTCATATTCTTCATCAAAAATCATTTTATCATTACTATATTGTTCTCTATTATCATATTCTAAAAATATATTTGTGTATTTATCATCATAAGATACATTACCATTTTTTACATTTACTTTTAAACCATTATAATTAAAAGTATATTTATTTATTTTACTTTTTAATTGTGCTGTTATTTGTCTGTTAATATTTACTTTAAAATCGTCATTTAGACTATAAAAATTATTTATATATTCCCATTCTCCATCTGTGATTTTTACGCTACTTTGGTTAATATATAAAATTTCATTATTACTTTTGTTTAGAATATTAATAATATAATCGTCGCTTGTCTTACCCCGTGCATTATCCCAGACAATTAAATTTTTATCAATTGAATATTTTTTTCTCTTGTTTGTGTTTAATTCGATAGACATTTTACAAAAATCTTCTTTACTCATTAAATTATTATACTTGATGTATATTAATACTGCTTTCCATAATATAGAAGAAGACCATAATTTATTATTTGCTTTTTTTAGATAATCAATTATATCATTTTTATTAAAAATGACTGGTTCTTTCGTTTCTTCATATGCTTCTTCAATAAATATCTCTTCTTTAAACATAAAATTTATTTCTACATAGTCGTCTTTATTAAACCATGATACATATTTATCGCATTCATATTCATTATAATTTAATTTATCATATTGGAATTTAATAGATTTCCCAAACTTACAATTACCATTCATAGAAAATAAACGATTTTTTGAATATACTGACGCATCAAAATCCATATCCATTTTATTTAATTCTTCACATAGTTTTTTATTGTTCTCTTGTGTAGTAAAAAACTCATTAGATATAAAATGGATTGATATAATAAATCCCTCTTCGTCCCTTTTTGTATAAAATATAAATGAACCACGAACTAATTTATTATCGTCTGTGTTTTCTTCGCTCATAAAACGAGGAATATAAGAACACAATTTATCATAATATTCCTCAAAATCTTCGTTAGAAAATTTAATATTATCTTTATCAAAATACATTTTTACATCTGGTTTATTGATGACTTCATAAAAGTTATTCTTTTTAGATTTTTTCATATATTCTTTCGCTTCTTCTTGTGTGTCAAAACCAATATATTTTTTAGATGCGTCGCTTGATGTGTCGTATGCTATAACATATTTATATCTCATGGCGTCTTTGTAGTTAGTCATTATATATTATATATATATATTTTCTTTAAGTCGTTTTATAAGAATTATATATATTTTTTTATAATTATGTTTTTAGAGTTCTGGGGGGATTTCTTCAAAAATTTATAAGAGAAAGAGAGACAAAACACACCCAGAAAGTTAAAAACTTTACTAAAACGATTTAAACTAAATAATTATATATTTTGTTTTGTCTCGTAATTTTTCTCCTAAATTGTTTTTATAAATGTTGTAATTTACTTTTTAGAGTTCTGGGTGTGTTTCTTCAAAAATTTATAAGACAACACAGACAAAAAGCACCCAGAAAGTTAAAAACTTTGTATTATTATATTTATAAATGTTGTAATTTACTTTTTAGAGTTCTGGGTGTGTTTCTTCAAAAATTTATAAGACAACACAGACAAAAAGCACCCAGAAAGTTAAAAACTTTGTATTATTATATTTATAAATGTTGTAATTTACTTTTTAGAGTTCTGGGTGTGTTTCTTCAAAAATTTATAAGACAACACAGACAAAAAGCACCCAGAAAGTTAAAAACTTTGTATTATTATATTTATAAATGTTGTAATTTACTTTTTAGAGTTCTGGGTGTGTTTCTTCAAAAATTTATAAGACAACACAGACAAAAGCACCCCAGAAAGTTAAAAACTTTGTCTCATAATTTGTCTCCTAATTCTGTTTCTTAAACACCGAGCGAAGCGAGGGTATATTCTAAATCTTTTTTATCTATGTCTTTAAATATGGGAGACAAACTTATTATTGATAATACTGACGAATTTAAATTTATGTATAAATTAGATAAAGAACTAAACAACAATAATATTAAAATAATAAGAACGAACAAAAAAAATAAAATTTTATATGACCCTTATTGCTGTGTTGATTATGTTATTCTATATAAAAACGAGATTTTATGTTATATAGAACTAAAAAGTAGAAAAAAATCATTAAAATATTATTATGGATTGTTGATTGGTTCAACTAAACTTTATAATATAGACAAGTTAGAATATCATACTTTAATTGTATGGGAAGATTTAACCGATACTTACTGGTGTGAATATTCAAGAGAACTTTTAAAATTACCAGATAAATTATGTAATAATTCTTTATGTAAGACTATACCAAACTTATATATACATAATACATCAATAACATCAAAAATCAACTCTTATATTAGAACGGCGTAAGTCGTTTATGTCGTCATTTATGTATATAAGTTTTTCAAAATCAACTCCATAAATCATATTAGATATTTTATTTTTGTTTTCGGTTAATTCTAAATAGTCCATTATATTATTGATTATATTTTTTTTTAGAATGGGATATAATAAATTATCTTGATAGAATAGGATATAATTTATAGTCGCTTGTATATTCGTTCCAATACTTTTGTTGTGTTTCTGGTTTTTTTCTATCATAACTAATATACTTATCGTCTCCAATAAAAAACCCTAAATATTCAATTTTTTCGTCTTTATAGTGATTACCATATTTTCTGAAAATATGAGATAATTTAATAGGAGACCAATTGATACGGAAATATTCTAAATTAGAACAAAGTCCTTTTAATGAGCGTCCAAAAAACATATGTCTATTGTCTTTAATTTTACAAACAAATAAAATCTTTTTCCCTTTATATTTTTCTTTTAATTGTTTCTTATTTAGAAGTGCGTCGTTGATATTTTCAACATTATACGCCATTACTATATATATATATATATATTTAAATTGTTTTATTTATTTATTGTTTTTAAATCGTTTTTTATCTTATTATTGAATGTAATAATATTATAGATTTTATCAATTTTACGGCGGTCATTAGGGTCAATATTATAATATTGTTTAAAATCGTATTTTTGGAATGTGTCAATATAAGACGGGATATTACGTTTTAACGCCATATTTTTAACAGCATTTAAAGATATAAAATGATTTATATTATTCTCAATATTTATATTATTCATATAAGACGATAATGATAATAAATTATAATGTTCTAAAACATCGCCACTTTTATAGACAACTTTATATATATATTTAATACCCATATATATATATATATACTTAATTCTTTATATTTATTAAAACAATTTAAAATCAATAAATATATATATAATTCTTATAAAACAATATAAAAACTTAAAATATATATATATTATAATGGTAGTATTAAACAAAAAAAATATTTATAAGTATGGGAAAGATATTGAATATTTAAACGAATTATATAAACTTATTACTATAAAGAAGCATCAGTTAAAACATATTGAAATTTTAGAATGTTTAGATGCGTCAATTTTAGATGAAAAACAAAAATATATTATAGTTGATGCTTATTATAAATTTTATAAACATTTTACTGGTCGTAATTCATCCGTTCTATCTAAATATAATTATGATATTGTTAATAAATCATCACATATAGAACCATTAACAAAAAACAAAACAAAAGATTTATTTAATTATGACGAGTTAAATACGATACTTGACACTTTAACAGACAGTGAATATATGTTATTATATTTAATTTTAAAAATTGGTGTAAGAAATACAGACACATTAACATTTTATAACAATACTCATAGCGATATTGAAAACTATTTTATATATGAAGACGATAAACTATTATTTATCCGTAATAGATACAAAAATTATAAAAAATATGGAAAATTAATAATAGAAATAACAGATGAAAGATTTAAAGAATATATTAATAAATTACCAATTAATACTTTTATATTTAAAAATAGAAATGGAGATATGTATGACGCACGGACAATCGCACTTAAACTAAACAGAATTATTACTTTTAATGGGAGTTTATTATTTAACAGAAGAGTGTTAATGGGACAAGCAGAAATATTTAAAGAATTAGAGACAAAATATAAGGACGATGTTGAATATTTAAATATTATTTATAAACAACGCCCAAATATGGATAAAATAATTAAAGTTTAAAACGATATAAAAACAAAATATCTATAATTATTATAATGGATATGGAACATAAGAAAATGATGAATAATATTGCTTTATGGATTGCTCTTAATAAATGTGGTGATAATTTTGATACTGGTTTTTTATTATCAGTTATTGAAAAATATGATGAAGACGGTGTCCTTACTGAAACCCAATATAAAAGTATTAAAAATATTTATGATAAATGTAATATTCTTAAAAAAATGGAATTCTATAATTTAGTCCCTTATAGTGCTATTTATATTAAAAATTTAGTCGTTGAGGAAGAGTTAAAATGTGATGGTTGTTCTTGTGAATTGAATGAGTGGATTTTAGAACCATACGGAGATAATTATGATGATATTTATTGCGTGTCGTGTTTTAATACATCTTTTAACAAAGATAAAGAAGATAAACCGAAACGAATTTATAAACGAAGAAGTAAAATGATTTAATTTTTATATTAGTGTTATTACTTGTGTAATTCTTAATATTTTGTCATTTTCAACTAATACATGTAATGTCTCGCTTCTTTGATTTAGTCTTGGATTAACTAAGATAATATTAAAATGCCCGTTTTGATGTAAGTTTTTAACAACATAAATATTATCATATAAACTTGTTAATGCTTTAAAATTATCGTTTGAAAAATATAAATCTTTTAAAAGTTTCATAATATAAGATTGTTCTTGGCGTGATATATTAAGATATTTATTAAAAGTTATAAATGGAGTAATCGGTTTAAAATTTTTGTTTTTTAGATAATGTTTTATTACTTCTATATATTCATATTCTCTCTTGAACCATTGTTTATCATTATAATTATCCATTTATATATATTCGTTAATTGTTTATTTTTAACTAGTTATATATATATAGATGTTTAAATATTTTTTTAAACCAATTACGCTTGATAAAATTATAAAATCTAAACCTAAACCGAAACCATATACTAAACCAAAAGAATATAAAAAACAAAAATATATATGTTTAAAAAACTAATTATAAAACGATTTAAAGTTAATTTATATGTATAGTATAAATATATGGGTTCTAAATTTGAAGTGGGCGAATATAAATTAAATCATAAAAGTTGTCATCATAAGCGTTCTAATATATGTATAACAAAAAGAACCCCTAAATATATACATTTACATATTAAAGAATATCATGGGTTATGGTATTCTATATATGACGGAAAAGTTAGAAAAAAAATATTCATTGATGATAACAATAACGAATATATAAAAGATATATATTATAGTTGTTGGTCTATATTTACGCCATCTCAAAGAGTTTTAAATATGGATTATGGCTTTGATTGTCTCCAATTAAACTCAATTGATTTAGAAAAAACTATATTAAGAGATGAATATTGTGAGGTATGATTTAGATATAAAATTGATTTAAAATATTTTTTTTTATTATATACAAAATGGAAGTAATAAAAAAACTACCTAATGAATTACAATCAAAAATATTTTTATATAATTCATATGTCCCATTTAAAAAAATTGAATTAAACTACTATGTAAATAATATAAAAGCAGTATATTATAAATCTAATGACGATTTAAGTTATATTGATAAATTACAATTTGATTGCATAGAAGAAGTAGTTTTTAAAATATTTAACAATAGTTTGTATGAAATGTGCCGTATAGGGTATAGTTCTATGGTTCATACAATAACTGATAATATATATTGTTATATATGGGAAAAAAAAAATATAAAAAAATACATAAATAAAAGATTTATATATAATTTAAAATAAAGTTTTTAATCTATTATGAGTTGATTTATAGATATATAGATATTACGGTATATCTTATTCTTCACCACCATCAAAACATAATTGATTGTATTTATTCATATATGGTTTTTTACTACTATAATAAAAAGTCGCACTTTCGTCGTCATAGTCCCTCATATAAAAACCATATATGTTATATCTTTCAAAAAATATTTTTTTAGCATCATCAACGTCGCTTTTTGTTTTACCATTATTCCAAGTATTCTTTAAAATCTCGTCATAGGAGGATTTAAGTTCTTCTATATTAAAAGTTTCCATATTATACATATATAATAAAATATAGTTCATATCAATTTTTTTTATAAATTATATCCTATTCTATCAAGATAATTTATTATATCCCATTCTAAAAAAAAATATAATCAATAATATAATGGACTATTTAGAATTAACCGAAAA
>Ga0209199_1005563_pt1 | contig 10978 bp, 7 predicted proteins | sample COGITO_mtgs_1105_7_FD_184805 | JGI IMG/M metagenome (GOLD analysis project Ga0209199, IMG submission 184805) | Pelagic marine microbial communities from North Sea - COGITO_mtgs_110523 (SPAdes) (version 2) | ecosystem: Environmental > Aquatic > Marine > Epipelagic ...
AGTCCAACAAATATCCCAAGTTGCGATCATTGTTTATGGGTTCCATTTGTTTGCTGACCAAGTGATCACAATGGGTGCTATCATTGCGACTGTGATCCTATCTGGTCGCGCACTTGGACCACTTGCAAAAGTTGGGCAAACGCTTGGACGGGCGAATGCTGCATTTGTCGCTCGGGGTAATTTAAAGAAGTTTTTGTCCGCAGCACGCGCTCACAGTGATGGTAATGGGTCTGCAATCAGGAACACACAGGATGTTGCTGCAGAAATAAACAGTGCAACTCTGCGGTTGTCGGAAATGGGTCGACCACTGTTCAATGGCCTTAATCTTTCTATCAAGAAGGGTGAGAAGGTTGCGATTGTAGGGCGAACAGGCTCTGGAAAGACGTCTTTAGTTAAGATGATTGTTGGCCTTTTGAAGCCTGAGACTGGTTCTGTCACAATCAATGGCTCAGATATAAGGCAGTATCCGCGTGCTGATCTGTTCAGAGCAATTGGGACAGTATTCCAAGAGCCATGGCTGTTTGAAGGTACATTGAGAGATAATGTTGGTTTAGGCCAAGATGATTGTTCAGAAGAACGTATTTTGGAATGTTTAAAAGCGGCTGGTGCTGACTTTGTTGGGGATGGAACGACTGCTGCTTTGGAGTTTGCCATTCAAGATCAAGGTAGCAATTTGTCAGGTGGTCAAAAACAAGCGGTAATGATGGCGCGTGCCCTTGCATTTAAACCAGCTCTTTTGCTGTTTGATGAACCTACGAGTGCTATGGATGGTTTGACTGAGGCAAATATAATTAAACATTTGGCAGAACAGTTAGATGATAGAACACTTGTCATTGTAACCCATAAGATGCCTGTCGTGGCTATGTGTGACCGTGTCATTGTAATGGATCAGGGTAAGATTGTAGGGGATGGCACAAAGGATGCGTACTTTGAGCTTCTGAGAAAACAATCAGAGAAGAAGAACTAAGATGCGTCTTACCCAAAATAACACATCCAGTGGTCGCGAATACTTTCTGATTTCTTTGGTGACTGCCATTTTTGCAGCGTTCTTAGTATGGGCCAATTACACTCAATTGGATTTGGTTACGCGTGGCAGTGGTCGCGTCATTGCTGATGGCCAAAATAAGAATGTACAGTCCCCTGAGCGCGGCACAATAGCCACCTACGCGGTCGAAGAGGGCAGTTTGGTTACCGTGGGGCAAATCATTGCTACCATTAACCCAATCGAAGCTGAGGGCGTCTTGGAGGAGCTAGAAGCTCGCCTTAGCAATCTGAGATTAAAGATGATCCGTTTGGATGCTGAATTGAACGGGAACTCTATTGCGAGCGTTCGCGATAAGGCGGCTGATTATCCAGATGCACTTCTTGATGCTGAAATTGAACTTATGGCCTCTCGGCGCGAAAGCCTGAATGCAAAATTGAAGAATTTGAACCAAGACAAACAACGCAAGGGTAAGGCTCTACTTAGCCTTGAGGCCGAAATTAATGGCCAAGGGGTACTTCAATCGCTTTTGGACAAGGAGATGCTTGAGGTATTGCCTTTGGTTGATGCTGGGGTCTTGGGAAGTTCGGAACGCTTTAGGCTTGAGCGGGAAGAAGCATCAATCCAAACACAGCTTCAGGTGTTGTCAGAGAAGGTGGCTCAGACTGAATTGGAAATTAAGCAGATTGGAAGTCAGCTGGCCGCTGTGCAAATCAATTATAACACTGAAATTTATCAAGAGCGATCTCAGGGTACTGGTGAAATTGCTGAACTGGAAGTTCGTCTTCCTGCGATCCGCCAACGGCTTAATGAAACTGAAATCCGCTCGCCGATTGATGGCATTGTGAACCGCGTGTTTTTCAACTCTCTTGGTGCTGTGGTTTCCAGTGGTGAAGTTGTTGCTGAAATCGTTCCAACAGGGGGGCAGTTACTGATCGAAGCCTTTGTTGATCCAAAGGACATCGCTACAATTGAGCCAGGTCAAGCTGCCAAGATTAGTCTCACTGCATATGATCCATCTAAATACGGTTTTTTACTTGGAACGCTTACGAAAGTGTCCGCAGATACGGTGTTTCGTGAGGAGACAAAGTCATCTGCTTACTCAGTGAGTGTATCAATTGATACAGAGATTTATGAAAGCAAAGATGTGCCAGTTTCAATCGTTCCCGGCATGATTGCACAAGTCGATATTATCCGTGGAGAACGCAAGATACTTGAGTATTTTTGGCAGCCTGTGGCTAAGATGAAAGACACAGCGTTTCGTGAATAAGCCCTTTTTTACGCTAGTATACTTTAAATCTGACCTTCGCCTTTGATTCCTGTAAATATAAAAATATTTATTGGTCCATTAGCACTAATGGCCAATGGCCGTATGGAGATCTGTCTGAGTCTCAACCAAAATAATCAGCTAAATGATCGGATACTTACCTTCTCCATGCCAAGCATTGAAAGTATCATTCAATAGCCGGTATATTTATATTGGGAAGACCAAGAGAGGGTATAATCTGGTTAATCATGCGATTCCAGTTTGTGATGGGCTGCGTTCCGACAAAAACAACGTCTTTGGGCCTTAGTTCCAGGCGTGTCGCAAGAAGGAAGTTGGCCGCATTTTTAGCATCGAGGTGCAGGGCCGTAATAGGCGCAAATTTTTTAAGGTCTGCCCCCCCCCTTATAACATAAATCTGTTTAGGGTTTCCCGTCAAAGATAGCATCCCACCGCTACTCTCCAATAATGCATCTGCAAGAACGGCCTTTTGCTCGAAAGGTAATGTGTAACGAGACTGCCGAATTACTTCACCAATGATGTACACATATTCCCTGGGAATGCTTCCATACTTCATCCTAGAAAGAAGGCTGCTGGCATTATTTGAGTTGGCTTCAGTCGTTGTTTCAATCTCTTGTAATCTTTTTGCTTCAGCCTCCTGACGGAGGCCTAAAGTTCTGTCAAACTTATCGGTAACATCCACAACGATGGTGTCACCATCTTTGAGCAATATTTTGTTAGTATCATTCTGGCTATATATTTCAGGACCAAGAATTTGGTAGATATTATTGTTTCGGTAAAGCCTAACGATGATAAAAGATGCGTCGCTAATAGTGAAACCACCGCTCGCGTATATAGCCTCATCCATGTATAGAGGTCGAAAAGTAATTGGCAATATTCCTGGTGATTTTACGTTACCACTGATAGAGACTTTTTGAGAGTTAAACTCAGTGATTTCAATGCTGAAAGATGGAGCTACACCCCCTTCAAGAAGGCGTTGATAGACAGTGGATTCAGCTTCCTGAAGTGTTAAACCTTCAACAAAAACTCGACCAATGTCTGGAATGGAGACAGTTCCGTCATCCTGAACCCTGAATCCCCGTTGGCTGTTTTGTGATGCAATAAGGCCACTCAACACATCACCAAGGCTCTCCTTCAGCTCCATGTTCAGAGTTAAAACATCACCAACACCAATCGTATAGGTCAGAGGTTCCGGCTTAGGCATGCGCCACTCAATAATGCCAGAGAGCCTTTGGGGGTCAAAAATTGGATCCTGAGGTTTATCACCGTTTTGAGTGCTTTCTAAGTCATCAACAGATATAAAAGCACTTGGCCAACTCTGAGGTGTATAAGGCGAACTATTCGCCTCCAAAACTGTCTCCGGTGTCAGGTGAACGACACGAATATTCGCACTAGCGTCGTCGCGCACCAAGGTGGGCTGATACGCAATATCGCATCCAGTCAGTGTGAATACGATAAAGACTGAGATTGCGCGCTTCATAAACCTTGCAACTAAATTCTGAGTTGATCCGTTATCTACGTATTTGCGTATGTTAAAATCGACCACTAAAGCGCCAAGCGCCACCCACCAGTTTTTCTGATTGTATTCAGCTTTCATAATACTTAGATCCGTATGCGCCGTATCCATATGAGCCTGTATAGCCATAAGTCTTTGTATTGCGTGTGTCGATTTGGTTCAGAACCAGCCCAATTGTATTGACGCCGATGCTTGAAAGCATTTCAAGGCCTTGATTAACCTGCGCGCGAGTACTTTCATTCCACTTAACAATGTAAATATTGGCATCACTAATGCTACCGATCAAGCGAGCGTCTGGAACGGCCAAAATAGGGGGAGTATCTATTATTATATAATCATAATGTTCACGGAGTTCAGTAAGAAGTTTGGAAAAGCGTTTAGAGGCGAAGATGTCAGCTGCGTTCTTATCACTCCTAGTGGAAGTTAGAATATCAAATCCTAACTCTTCCACATAAAGGCTCACTTCATTCAAATTCTTATCATCTGCTAGAAGATCTAGGAGGCTAACTGAATTGTTCCTATCAAATTCGATCGAGTGGACGCGTGTCCTGACATCCGCTTCCATTAAGAGAATGCGTTTACCGAGGCCCGCCATGTTTTGAGCGAGGGCAAAAGATAGTAATGTCTTGCCCTCTTTAGGAACCGAAGACGTCAACATAATGACTTGTTTGACTTGATTTGGGTTGGACAGGAGAATGGATGTGCGCAGATTGCGAACAGACTCTGAAAACATCGAGTTAGGCTTATTCTGAAGGTAGGAAATAGCAGTCTTTCTATTTAGTAGAGGAATGAGGGGCACGCCCGCCAGAACACTGTCACTGCTGTTATCACCCAACTCGTTTACCGATCGAAAGCCTGAAAAGCGCAATTCCCAAAAGATTAAAAGGCTGGCTCCAATCATTAACCCAATGGCACCACCAAGAAATAGAAGTCGGCTTTTTTTTTGGCTGGACGTACCTATTCGAATTGCTTTGGAAAGGAGGCGACCGTCAGCGGTTTCAAGCCCCAACTGAACATTCATCTCTAGCAGACGCGTGAAAAAGCTTTCATAGAGGAGGCGAGCACCCTCTGTCTCACGCTCAAGCTGCTGGAGAACTATTAGTTCTAGAGACTGCCGCTCGATCTGTTTTGCGAGGAGAAATTCCGATGTTTCAAGAGCTGCCAGCTGCTTCTGTTCTCGCTCTGCCTCCTCCTCCTTGTTGAGCATAAAATGCTCTACTTGCTGGCTGAGGTCGTCTAGAGATATTTTATTATTGCGATAATCAGAAACCTCTTGGTTAAGGCGAAAGTCATTTGAAAGTTTAATGATGGCTTGCAGATTACCAGATTCTCTAAATGATCGCAGGATTGTCAAGGTCTCCATTTTCTCTTGAACAATTTCAACTTTCTCCTTTAGGCGCGTGCTCATTTCACGAAGTTGAATTTTTTGTGACTTAAAAACAGTGGGATTGACAAGTTCTGACTGACTAGAAAAATTAGCTAATTTTGTCTTTAACTCCTCAAACTCGTCCTTCAATTCAGATGCACGGCTGGAGAGAAATTCTGTGGCGCCTGCGAGTATTTCCGATTTAATTTGAACCTGATTTTCAATGTAAAGCGTTGCCATTTTGTTCGCCATTAGGGGAGACAGAGTAGCGTCAGTCGTCGTGGCTAGAATATTGATTACCCGTGTGTTCTTGGTGTTTGAGAATGCCATACTATTGAGCACAGAATTGATTACAATCAAACGGATTTCCTCGGGAGAGCGAGGTTTTTTTGGTTTTTCTGGCACAACGCCAAGGAGATTAAAGAGTTGCGTTCTGATTTGGCTGGACAGCCTAGGCTCTCGCAAAAGTGGATTGAAAGTAGCATTGTTGGTGAGGTCAAGCGCATCCACGAGCTTACTGACAAGTTCGCGAGAGCGTAAAACCTCGAGCTCTGTGTTGATACCCGTGTCTGTTATTGGTCCATTCGGCATGAGGCTTTCTATGTCAGTGAGTATTCTTTCAGGCTGGTGCTCTTTTAATGCAATCTTTGCAGTCGCAGTATATTCATGAACGATAATGTGCCTAAAATAGAGGTCTCCAACGCCTACAAAAAAAAGAGCAAATGCTAGCATTATCCATTTGCCCCGCCACAGTGAGGCTACCAGTTTTATTAGGTCAATTTCACCACCTGCAATACTTGGTTCTGGACTGTGGTTAGGGTTGTAGAAGTTCAACTGGAATTAGCCTTGTCAATTTCTTCCATGAAACCTGCAACGCGATCAGATTTTCGTGTCTCATCGATTTTTTGAAAGTTAAGAAGCAAGCCAATCTGGTCTTTCTCTTTGGCCAAACAATTTGATACTAAATTGTTTGAATTTAACCCGACAAGATCCATTTCTGCGTAGCCTCTGGATGTGTTTGCAGCATTGGTTAAATTGGCACCAAGCTTTGAGAGATGTAATAGCGTTGGACCTTCAATGAGATTTTTTTTCCAAACGCAATTCTTTTGTTTGGCTTCACCGATCCAGCCCATATCGAAGGCTACTTGGACTGGAGATCCCACCTGAAAGCCCTGCCGTTCAGTAAGTGTGCGTACAAAATTTCCTGCGTCAAGCAAGCTGTCATGGGTGCCAGCATCCATCCAAGCATAGCCACTGCCCAACCTCTGTACGCTAAGCGCATCATCGCACAGATAGCTTTTCAACAGGCAGGTAATCTCCAGCTCGCCGCGGGCCGAAGGCCGAACATTCTTGGCGCGTTCGGGTGCCGTCTCATCCACAAAATAAAGCCCCGTAACAGCATAGTTTGATGGAGGGACTGACGGTTTTTCGACGATGCGTTTCACTATACCGTTTTTGTCTAAATCCACTACGCCATAGCGCTCAGGATCAGCCACCTGGTAGGTGAAGATAGTTGCACTACTGGTGTTTTTATCCTCTTCTTGCAGGAGTTCAGGCAGGCCGTGGCCAAAGAAGATATTATCACCCAGCACCAGTGCCGCTGGGGCGCCGGCCAGAAAACTTTCTGCCAGAATAAAGGCCTGCGCCAGACCCTCAGGACTAGGTTGCACTTTATACTGCAGGGAAATACCCCACTGGCTACCATCGCCCAAAACGCTGCGAAACTGGTCTGCATCATTGGGGGTGGTGATAACCATGACCTCACGTATACCAGCCATCATCAGCACGGTCAGGGGATAATAGACCATCGGCTTGTCGTAGATCGGCAGCAGCTGTTTAGACACCCCCATAGTAACGGGATGAAGACGTGTGCCTGAGCCACCAGCAAGAATTATACCCTTTCGTTGTGTCACTCACAACGATCCAGAATGACTTCTGTTAAGTTTGACATATCTCTTCACTTCACCTTGGGGCCCGAAGGGCTTTCTACATCCAGAAAAATGCCACGCCCGGTCTTTGTAAGCCACGGTTTGATTAGATAGCAGTTGACGAAAATGAAGACCTCACAATACCAAAAAGGATAGGTCACACTTCCAAAGCGTACTTAGTTAAATATCTTGAGGTAAAATCGAAGAAAGCAGCTTTTGATTGCTGGGCAACATTTTGAAGGCTTTGAATGCTAATCTGCAAATCAGTCGTGTCGCCTTCACGGGCTATCATCTCAATTTTGTTTCCCTTAATTACATACTGCCTCAGCAGAGCTTTGAGAGAAACCCGGCTTTGTTGCACAAAACGGGTTTTGAGCGGACTTTCCCTTTCCCCGGGCGGACTTATCCTACGGGCTCTGCGACTGGTATGCTGGAGGGGCATGCCGAACAACACCTTCATTGAGAGACAAGCCTGGATTGCGGCGTCGCTGAACTCGGGCTGACGCCCCCGCTTGCCTGTCGGCGGCGCATGCCACTACATCTCAGGATCAAACCAGATTGATAGCGAACCGCGCTGCTTCAGGGCCGTGTTGTACGAAGGCCAGTTCCAGGTCTTGTACTTCGTAGGGGACCAACTGCTCATGCTCGCCAGCTATCACACTGGATACACACAAGGTATCCCTCACCCCATTTGTGCAACAAAGCTAATTGGAATATATTTATATACTAAAGTATACATTTTTAATTAAATTGGAAAAATTTATATATCAATGCGGCTACAAGTTGTTCATTATAAATGTCATGAAAAATATATTGATCGCCGACGACCATTTTTTAGTTCGCGACACCATCGCAGCTTATTTGGACACAGTAGATGACTTTACAGTATTCACAGCGCAAGATTTGGTTTCTTCATTTGAAGTTATGGATGGATTAAGATCTATTGATCTTTTGATACTAGATTATAACATGCCTGGTATGAATGGACTTCAAGGGCTCGAACGCGCATTCAAATCGTATCCGGCCTGCAAGGTTGCGCTAATGTCGGGAGTAGCTAACCGCGACGTGGCAATTAACGCAATGAAAAAAAATGCTAGAGGATTTATCCCAAAATCCTTATCTGCCACCTCTTTCATTAACGCAATTAGATTTATTTTAGCAGGAGAGACGTACTTTCCGTTTGAATATGGAGCAACTTCCTCGGATGAGAGAGTTCATGGTGACTTTGCCAAGATTTCCACTCGTGAGATGCAAACACTCGAACAACTATGCATGGGACTTTCAAACAAAGAAATAGCACGGAATCTTGACATACAAGAAGTCACAGTGAAACTTCACATTAAGAATTTGTTTTCTAAATTGGGGGTGTCAAACAGAACTCAAGCAGCTTTATTGGCGAAAGAACGACATATATTTTGATCTAGTTCTTCCAAGAGTGCGTTCCGGTGTAGACGTATCCCTTTTTGTAACGATTAAATCGAGTAAAGTTGATGGTTCCAGATCGCTGTGATGTGTCCGACTTTTTGATGTGAGGCATGGCACCTCTGATCTTTATAAAGTCCACACTTTAGATCCTAATCAGACTAACAGGTGCTGTCAGGCAAATAGGAACACGCATCAGATTGCTGGTGTAGCCTAAATCTATGCGCTCAATAATTGGCACCACTCTGCGAGAGCAGCGGCTCGGTTTCGCTTGAAATTGGTGTGTGAGTAGAGATGGCGTTACCAGACAAAATTACCCCCAAATGAATTCACAAGGCTAATACTAAAGGCCCAAGGTCCGAGACGCGGGGCCCTGGGATTGGGCGGTGCGGTCCGTAGGCCTGAGGCTCAATTGCATGGATTAGATACAGTAACCCCTGATCAACTCTGTTTTGATCTGATGTTTCATCGTGGGTAGCGTTGTGGGAAGGAATTTAAATTAATATTATAATAACATTAAATCAGCTACTTAATGCGTATATATGGCGGACAGACAGTGAGTTTGGTTCCTATCTCATCCACCAAAAATCAGTTAACACTCTGTAATCATTGGATACAGCATACCTTAGTTCACATCAATAAGGCGCATATTGGTCAGTAATCTGGTCAGTACTCTCAGTGCGACGGTTGCTGGCCGTACTGGAGGGTAGCATCACCGTAAGCCCCCCTTGCATGGGCCATAGGGGGCCTACGGGTATTAAGTATATGTGCTCTTACACAGATCAGTGTTTTGGTAGGGTCTGACAAATGACATACATGTGAATGTTGGTTGCTACATGTCTCAGCTGCAAACATGAGTTATTCGTTTTAGAGATGCGAGTAGGTCGTAAATAATGCTTAAGGCATTGTATTATATGTAATAAATTATCCTACAGGATAAAACATGTAAACCATCGGAGCTCATGAGCTTAACTTGATTGCTAACTGATACGATATGGGGGGTATTAGTATTACTCTTTCTCGTATGAGAAGAAGTAAAAGTGTAGGTAGTGTAGGTAGTGTAGGTAGTGTAGGAAATGTACCCCAATCCGAAAAGTCCCCGAAGAATATCCAGTAGAAAGTTTTCAGAAAAGGGTACACAACCTACACAAACTACATCAGCCTACGAAGCAGGGACGGATACCGAACCAACACTGCCCACTGGATGTACGCTTCTGATAAATGCCTTTGAGCTGATCTAAGGCTTTCTTAAACGCTGATGTAGTTTTGGGCTTCTTACCCACGGTTAAGCACCATGTACGATACGCGTTGTAGAACTGTGATGCAGAACAACTCCGTTCTATCCCTAGCTCGCATTCATCCTGAACGAACTGGCTGATACTATCCATGGAGGATCGATATTCTGCAATCTGCTCCTCAATGACGGCAGGTGGAGTCAAGCCTTGCTGCTGCCATGCTAGACACCAAGAGATTGTCGTGAAGTTACGGCAGGTTGAAGTTCTGATGGGGCAAGGCATGCCCCGGATCGATGCAATTCAACCGCTTCACTGATCACAAAAAGCGGTACAAGAAACCACTCACGGGGCACAACTGGCCGCCCAAAACGATCCATAATCTCGATCTCAAGCCGCGCGGTATCACCTGACAATCGTCGTTTGCCTGCTTCAAGAAATTCTTTGGACCAGTTGTAATACAGGCTCTCCACTATGCCTTCGCGACGGCATAGAACGGCGATGCTCTCCTCGCCACGCAATCCGGCCTATGAGCTCACCTGCTTCTCAAAAACCACAGCACCAGCTCATTTAGTTCCAGAAATTGCTCACTGGACTGATAGATCTTTGTTTGCAGCTCAAAATGTGACAGGAGAAACTTTACGTTACGCCTTAAATGGTTGGTGGAGTTAATGGCTGAGATAACAAAACGCAAGTTGATTGCAGGAGCAGTGGGGCTTGGTGTGGCCTCACTTGCACGGAGCGCAACCGCGCAGAACGGCATTTCAGTTACCCAAGCGCCCTTCCCGGTGCGAGGTGAGATCACATCCGGTTTGCAAGCTACAATAACCAATATAAAGACAAGCGATCCACTTTTAGCCCTTACCTTTGATGACGGGCCTCACCCTACGCTGACTCCAAAACTTCTCGATATCCTTGCTGAACGCAATGCAAAAGCCACGTTTTACTTGGTTGGGCGCGCGGTTGCTCACAGTCCGCACATTGTTCGAAGAATGGTCGACGAAGGCCATGAGGTGGGGAACCATTCCTGGTCACACCCCTTTCTGTCTGGATGGTCAAAAGCAGGGTTACTCCGAGAAATAGATTGGACAAACCAGGCTATCTTTGACGCCGCTGGCGTAACGCCCCGCACATTTCGTCCTCCATTTGGAGCAATTAAGTCCTACCAGAGTCTACACCTCTTTCGTGAACGAAACATGCCTACAGTCTTATGGTCAGTGGATCCCGAAGACTGGAGACGACCGGGC
>Ga0209199_1005565_pt1 | contig 10977 bp, 10 predicted proteins | sample COGITO_mtgs_1105_7_FD_184805 | JGI IMG/M metagenome (GOLD analysis project Ga0209199, IMG submission 184805) | Pelagic marine microbial communities from North Sea - COGITO_mtgs_110523 (SPAdes) (version 2) | ecosystem: Environmental > Aquatic > Marine > Epipelagic ...
TAATACATTGTAAATAGAGACCGTTATTGGAGTTTCATTCCCCGATATAAACAAGGTGTTGCTTGTTGGGTTTGGGTAGATAGAAATAGTCAATAGGTTTTCATCTTCTATACTTGCAGTTGGACAAGTACCCCAAACTGGTTTATTACTTTCAATTAATGATGAATTAGTGCTGAAATTATCTGGCTCTGAATCAATATTTGTAACACACCAATTGGATATATCTTGATTGAAAGACGATGCATAAGCAAACATATAAGCCATATCAGTTACACTACTCACATCCCAAGAACTGATACCTTGATTGAAAACTAATGCTGCAGTAAACATCTCTGCCATAGTAGTTACATTACTAACGTCCCAATTTCCAATATCTTGATTGAATTCTTTTGCTTCCCAAAACATATAACTCATATTAGTTACACTACTTGTATCCCAGCCATTTAGTGACTGATTAAAAACTAGCGCTTCATTAAACATAAACGACATATCAGTAACACTACTTGTATCCCAAGCAGTATAAGTTTGCCCATTAACAGTAACTTCTTTAGTATTTATAGGTTGATTAAAAATTGATAAACCAAACATAGACGACATATCGGTAACACTACTTGTATTCCAGTTACTTATATCTCCATTGAAAACTCCATATGTAAACATATAAGACATATCTGTCACTTTACTAATATCCCAATGACCAATGTCTTGATTAAATTCCCCTGTATTTAAAAACATCTGTGCCATAGTAGTTACATTACTAACGTCCCAATTTCCAATATCTTGATTAAAAGCATAAGCGCCGACAAACATTCTGAACATATTAGTTACATTACCAACACCCCAACTACTTATATTTTGATTGAATACGGGGGCTTTATCAAACATAGAACTCATATTAGTAACACTACTTGTATCCCAAGTACTTATGTCTCCATTAAAAGTGGTTTTCTCATAAAATGCATTATTCATATCTGTTATTTGACTCACGTCCCAATCTGGCATTGCACCATATTCACTATCTGAACACATTCCATCTACTGGATTGGTAGTTAAACAAGTGTTTATTGCAGTATCAAAATTAGCATTTGTAATCTGTGTTTGAGAATATCCAAAGAATGAAATGAATAAGAATAAATAAAGTAGTTTTTTCATATTTGAAATATAATAAATATTAGTTTGCCTTTTTTAAGTGGTTTGGAAATAAGTGGATTAAAGAGAAAGATAAACGAATCTGAAAACAACATAACATATGGTTGCTATTAAGATTTTTTTTCTGTGTTTGAGATACCATTCCATTTTATAATTTTTTTTTAAATATACGATAAGAATCAAACAATTACAGAAAGCTATGGGACATTCATCTATAAATGTAAGTTTGACCTACTTAAGGGGACTTGAAATAGCTGAACTAAAGGAGGAAGATATGCCTATAATGTAAAAACCCTAACAATTCTGCAAGGGCTTCTTAAATTATTTTAAGTCTGATTAATTCTTTATAAACTTTCTATTAGTTTGCCCCACACCATCTGATATTCTAATCACATAGACACCGCTTGGCAATGCCTCTACATTGATGTTGTTTGTATTCTTTATAGAAAGTACCTCTTTGCCTAATAAATTGTAAATAGAGACCGTTATTGGAGTTTCATTCCCCGATATAAACAACGCATTGTTTGTTGGGTTTGGATAGATTGAGAAAAGGGTCTCGTTCAATCCTTCTACAGAGAGTGATGCTATTTTGGTGTAGTTCTCAAATGATTTAAACTCGCTTCCCACTACTTCTGTCCATTGGTTAAAATTAGTTTCATATTGAAATATGGTTCCCATTACAGCATAATCAGTATCACTATCTGTAATAATAGTGTATTCTTTTTTTGAATTGGGTTTAAAAACTCCCAAACCAGGAAACCAATCATAATAAATAACTTTTGTTAGAGGTATAATTCTATCATAATCAAAGGTATATTCTTTTTTGGAATTACCATAATCATCATAATAATCTAAATCCAATATTATATTTCCATTGGTATCATATGTTTGTTCTCTTTGCCGATATTGAATAAAAGATTGGGTATCGGTGTCCCAACTATTATAAGTCATCCTATGCCAAGTTATATTTCCATCTGTATCATAGTTCCTTTCAGATACAACACTTATGTACGAAACAAAAGATTGAGTCTCGGTATTCCATCTTCTCTCAAAATATAGTATTATATTTCCATTAGTATCATAAGTGTATTCATATTTGACAGATGGAACAAAGGATTGGTTCTCGGTATCCCAATAATAAGTCAGACGAAGTATTCTATTTCCATTAGTATCATAAGTGTATTCATATTTGACAGATGGAACAAAGGATTGGTTCTCGGTATCCCAATAATAAGTCAGACGAAGTATTTGATTTTCATTGGTGTCATAAGTGACTTCAGTTTTTTCAGCTGGAACAAAAGACTGACTGTCTGTGTTCCAAATATAGCCTACATATAGTGTAAAACTTCCATTGTCGTCATAAGTGATTTCATCTTTAAAAGTTGGAATAAAAGATTGGTTCTCGGTGTTCCAGTCATAGTATAAATTTAGTGTTGCAGCTCCATTAGTGTTACGGGTAATTTCTTTTTTCCTATTTGGAACATTAGACTGACTTTCTGTGTTAAAAATATAGTATAAATATAGTATTGAATTACCATTGTCGTCATTGGTAATTTCAGCAGTGGTAGTCAGAACAAAGGGTTGGTTATCAGCATTATTCCTTGTAAAGTTCGATAAAAGGATTATATTCCCATTAGTGTCATATACTTTTTGATATTTGGATTCAAGATTGGTATGGACTCCAAGTTCAAAACGCATTATCAATCCATTTTCTTCTGTTTTTGATAGAAAATTGCTGTTCCCTTTAGTAAATGTAGTTGGTGTTTTATCAAAATTAGATTGAAAATCTTCTTTATCAAAAGGATTATTTCCATTATTTAATCCACATAAAGATTCTATGGTATGCACCTTAATGTCTGCGTCAAATTGATAGTTTACTGAATAATTTTTTTGTGAATTAGTTATAAACGTTGTAAACAAAATTAAAAGTAAAAGTAATTTTTTCATAATAGTTTTTTTTCAAAAAAATTAGATTGATTTATTATTCAAATATAAGAAACGTAAGTTTAACCTATTTAAGAGGACTTGAGATAGCTGAATTAAAGGAAGAAGATATGCCTATGGTTTAGAGTTTCTTTTGTTTTGCTTTTCAAGAAGCTCTTTGATTTCAGACAACAATTGTATATCTGCGGGAGTAGATACAGTTTGGTCACTCACATCATCTGCTTTTACTTTAAGCTTATTAATGAATTTAACAACAATAAAAACAGTGACCCCTACAATTAAAAAATCAAGGATGGTTTCTGTAAATAAACCATAATCAATAGATACTTGGCTGTTAGTTTCGGAGGTTTCTCTCAAAACTATTTTCTTATCTTGAAAATTAATGCCATCTGATAAAAGTGATAATGGTGGTAAAATAATATTTTTAACAAGCACATTAATCACTGCATTGAAAGAAGCTCCAATAATAATACCAATCGCCATATCTATCATATTACCCTTAACCGCAAATTCTTTAAATTCTTTAACTATTTTCATAATAAGTTTATTTGTATAAAATTAAATTAAATAACTCAAATTATTTAAAAAATAATTAAAATTTTCTAATTGAAACATTTGTTCTACTTGTATGAAAATAGCTGAATTAATGGAAGAGGATATGCCTATGGTTTAGTTGTTGTTTTTTGATTGTTTACTATTTTCAAAAGAAACTCCAAATACTAATCCTAATGATAACCATAATCCAATGTTATCTAAAGAAACTCCAATTAAAAGCCCAGTCATTAACCCTACTCCAATGTAAAATCCTTTCTTTTTTTTCATTTTAATTCAAATATAATCAATGTTAGTTTAACCTACTTACGAGGTTTAGAAATAGCTGAATTCAAGAAGGAGGATATGGCTATAATGTAAAAACCCTCACATTTCTGAAAGGGTTATTTAAAGTGTTTTAAGTCTGTGTTAATTTCTAATAACCTTGTATGAGTATGTTTCCTTACTTGCTTTGTCAAATGTTTTTACAATATACGTTGCTTTTGAAAGGTTGGACATATCAAGATTATTACCTTGTGCTTCCATTATTTTTCTACCAGTTAAATCAAATACTTCTATATTATAATCCTTTTCAGAATTTAAAGAAAGTCTTGAGTTTGTTGGATTTGGAAATAATATTGGAGATGATTTTAAATCAACAGAAGATATTGATAAAGAGGAATTGTAGGCCAAAATATCATATTCAATAGCCAAGAAATAATTACCGGATTCATTTGTAGAAATTTCCCTTCCTGACCATAAAATATCTCCTTTATTAAAACCTTCTGTATAGAAATTAGAATTTAATACATACCAAAATTTATTTTCTGGAACAACCCAAGTATTCCAGGTGTCTTCTCCATTAATTGTGATTGGCTTTACATAAGAATTTTCATCAAAATAATATAAAATACCATTTACACCATTATTATTAGAAGCGTGAGCTACCGTGTTTCCTGGCCCTATAAGGCAGGGACACTCAAGATTTTGATAATTATTTGTAATGTATTGTATAGTCCCATCGCTAGTCAACATATGAAGTATGGTGTTCTGGGGAACAACATAATCGACACCTTCTTGTACTAACTGAGTTCCTGTGATTTCCAAGGGAAGTAAAAAGTTTTGTTGCTGATAATTTTGACTATTTATAATAAAAGGTAGAGCAATAAAAAAAAAGTAATAAAGTAAATTTTTCATAATAAGTTAATTGACTCAAATATAAGAAACATAAGTTTAACCTACTTAAGAGGGTTAGAAATAGCAGAACTAAAGGAAGAGGATATGCCTATGGTTATATCATAGACCAAACATCAACACAACAGAAGCTACGGCCACAATAGCTACTGTGACGTATGAACCTACAATTACGCCAGCAGATTTTAAAAATGAAAATTTTCTAACTTTAACATCGTAAATTTCTTCTATAGCGATTGTTCCTTGTCCATCTTTCGTTTCTAAAATCATTGTTTTATCATTTTTAGAAACTAACTGACCTTTAACACTTGTTTTATTAAGCATCAAAACCTCAACCTTTTGTTTTTTATCGATTGCAATGTTATTGTAATCTACTGTTTTGTAACTAAAACAACTTTGAAATAAAATTGATAATAATAATAATAATAATAATAATAATAAAGAAAAATTTTTCATAATTAATTTGATTTACTTAATTGCAACTTACAACTAATTATGTATTAATAAAGAATAATACTCTATAAATGTATCTCTAACCTACTTAAGAGGTTTAGAAATAGCTGAATTAACTGAAGAAGATATGCCTATGGTTTAGGTATTCGTAATATTATATACTCAAGTAACTTTCAGCACGTTTACCCTCTATTTCTGCTAATTCAATATGAGCATTTTTTAAAGTTTTTATTTTTTTACTTTGTTGTGAAAAAGTAAAAACCCCTTTTAGTAATAAATAAGGTCTTGTTATCATAAAAGTAAAAGTTAATATGTCTGCAATATTTGCAACTACCATATTTAAAATAGATTTTTCTCCTCCTCTTGCATATTTACCAAACCAAACAATATGAAGTCCCAAATATTTAGTAAAACTTACCTTTTCTATAGTTTCTGCTTTCTCTCGATGTTCAACTTGCTTGTCTTTGCAACCCTTTGCTGAAATTTCAAGTGTGTTTTTAAAAAGTTTATTTGTCTTACCTAAAATTTGATTCAACTGATTAATTTCTTTTTCATTTCCACTCTCGTCTAAATCTAAAACATCACAAATATCTTCTACTTTACTATTAAATCTTTTCATCATTTCGAAAAGGTTAGAGGATTCCGTAGGGTCTAAATATCCATCTGCAATATATTCATTTGCCTCATTTTTAATAACTGTATAAACTCCAGAGATTTTGTTAATTAGTGTAGTAGGTTTGAATCCAGTTTGAAAATCAATGGCTTTATCAAATTCAGTTTTTATACTTCTAACTCTTGAACTTGAACGATGGGAATTTGAATTATTTCCACTAACTCTTCTATATGGGGTGGAATGTTTATCTTTAAAAATCTCATTACTAACTACCTTCCCCATATCCCTACCAACTTGGTTTATTGCACTTTTTAAGAAACTCATATTTGTTTATTATTTAATTTAATTTTCTAATGACCTTGCTTTTGAAAGCGCAGTACCCACTAATCCAGCTGGAACAGCTACAACACCTATACCAATAATAAGTACAAAAAAAGTAAATATTTTACCTCCTAAAGTAATTGGATAAACATCCCCATAACCTACAGTTGTTAATGTAACTATAGACCACCAAGCACTATGAAAAACTGACTTAAAAACATCTGGCTGTGCTTCGTTCTCAAAAGAATAAATTCCAGCAGAAGTAATAAATAGTAGAATTATTATTACAATAAAAAACAGTACTAATTCTTCTTTTACTATTTTAAAAGCAACGTTAAATCTATTGAGTGCCTTATTGTATCTTATTAACTTTAGTGCTCTAAATATTCTGAATATTCTGAATGCTCTTAAAAAACGTAAATCTAAAAATCTATTTAGATAGAAAGGGAGAATAGCTAAAATATCTATGACACCATAAAAACTAAAAATATACTTAAAAGGTTTTTTAGAAACAAATACTCTTAACAAATATTCAATAGAAAAAATTACAATACTTATAACTTCGAACCCCTCTAAAATTAATCTATTTTTTTCAGTTAAATTAGGTAATGTCTCAAAGGAAAAAGAAATCAGAGATAATAAAATTATAAATTGGATGAAATAATCAAAATATCTACCTCTTTTTGTTGTGTTATCTATAACAACTTTACGAATATGTTCTTTAACCTTGTTCTTCAAATTGACTAAATTATTTCGAGTATCAGCTAAAGTAGATTATTTTAATTAAAGTAAAAAACAGAACCAAACTATTTATTTAAATTTTCTTTTTTATTAATTCTTTTATCTGCCATAAATAAGATTCTGTCAAATTTATATGTTTAACTCTATGAACAAAGAATAAAAACAGTAGTTACCAATAAGTTAATTAGTTAGGAATTAGTTATATTTGGAAAAAAACTATTATGAAAATAACAAAACAAAACTTAGTAATAGCGGCAATATCAATAATAGCTTTTTCAATTTTTGCATTTAAACCTGCAGAAAGTACTAATGATACTATAATCATTAGGTCTACTCAAGTTTTTTCGGGAAAGAATAAGTCATTTATTAAGATTTATAAGGGTAATAATCAAGTAGATAAAATTGCAATTGACAAATATAAATATGCTGAAGAAGAAAAAAGTTGGGATTTAATTATTTCTAATATTAAAAAAATTGAAGATGAAGGATATGAAGTCATTTCACATTCGGAATTAATGTTTGGGAGTAATGGATTTATAAATACATTTATAATGACAAAAAAATAAAAAGTTTGGTTTGATTAAAAGAGAGAAAGGATTCGATAAAGAGTAGAATTGATTCCTGCTCCGCAGGATCAAACTACGTTTGATTCGTTTAATCGGCTATATTTTATATTTTTCAAACTTGAAAAGTCGGTCTTATATAAAACTCTTTTTTACTATTGGACTTTCTTTAGAAATTATCTATCCTTGTTCATACACCTCAACTATATTCATTCTACGTCAAACACTTACACAATAATTGTAATAATAAATTACTTGTAATAAGCCTTATTTTTAAAGTAAAATATAGAAAGCTATGAAGATATACCAACAAACATTTATACAATCCTTTTAAACTAAGTTTTGTAATTCTAATATTTAATAAATAAATAAATAAATATCTTACTAAGATTTACTTACGTATCTTAGAAGCTTATTTATCATATGTGGTGCAGTTTTGAAAATAATTTATACAATTAATGGTTTTTCTGAATTATTAACGACCTCTTCTCAATACAAAAAGGAATCAACAAAAGGGAAAAAGTTATTATTACTGGATAGATGTAATTGGTTAATTACAAGAATAATTAGTATCAATCTTCATTACAACGAGCCAATTGAGAATTATGTAAATCTTCATTCAAGTCATTTAAAACGTTTTTTAACCAATAGGAATTATAAGGGTATTCAAGACTGTTTATATGGCTTAGGTATCATTCAAAAGAATGGAACTTATTCTACTGATAGATTTTCCAAATCTTTCAAATTAACTGCAAAAGCAATTGATTTAGGTATTATTGAAACCACTATACTTACCGATAAATTTAACCGTCAATATGAAAGGATTAATGACCAGCTAATTGAAAAAACATTATCAAATCCACTTTTAAAAAAGATTGCAATCAATACAGCAAAGTTAAAAGTAGTAGAAAATGAATCTTTTCTCCAAGAGGCTTATTATAACCCTTTAGAACATATCAAAAAAGACAAGTTTGAAGCTATGTCTGATGAAGAATGTGAGGGATTTCTTAACGAACTTGAATTAAAGTTTTCAAAAGATAAAGACTACTTATTTAAAGTAATGAGGTATAAAGAGTATTACAGGGGATTTAAAAGTTTAAATTCTATTGATGACCCTCTACAAGTATTAAAGCTTTATGTGAATTACATCCCTTCTATAGCTAATACAGGAAGAGTTTACCACACTTTTGCATCAATGCCAAGACAAGTGAGAAAGTGCCTAAAAACTAAATCTAATGAGTTAATATGGGAAGTTGATATGAGTTCAGCACAACCTTCTATTATCTTTTTAGAGTGGCTTAAATGGGCTAAAAACAACTACAGTAATAAGTTTAAAGACGAATACGAGTTGTGTCTTAAATTGTTATTAGATGGAGGCATTTACAAGTATATTGAAAGTAATTCTGAATACTTTAATGATTTAAGTTATGAGAAACTTAAAAAGAGTATTCTATCAGCAATTAATGCAGAAAATAAACCAACTACTCCACCAAAAAAAGAATTAAGTAGATTATTCCCAAATGTAATGATGTGGGTTAATGCAATTAAAAAGAAATCGGGATACAAAGAAGTGAGTTTTTTAGGACAAAGTGCAGAAGCTAATATATTTGTTGAGGTATATAAGGAAATCCCAGATGAGAAATTTGCATTAATCATACACGATTGTATTTTAACTACTAAAAAGGATGTTTTACTTGTGAAAAAGCTATTAGAAGATAGAGTTCGAAAACTATTTAGTGATGTAATACTTGAAAATCATAATTTAGATAAGTTATTTAAAACAAGTTTAGTTTCAATACGAGATGAAGAACTGATGGAAAATAAATTAAATAAGTTTTATGATAAGATAAAAGAACCCAAGATAAAAATTGAATAATCAAACTATTAATTTTATAATTAACCTTGAAAAACTGATTAGGTTCATTGAAGAAATGAAAAATGTTTAATTGCTAAAGATTGGGTTAATCAATGAATTTATCGAAATAGAATACTAAGTATTTTTTTTACTTGTTTTACATCTAAAAGACGAATGTGTGCCAAATGTGTGTCAATTGTGTGTCAATTGTGTGTCAAAATCATTAACTAATTTAAAATAAAACCTTAGCTTTACAAAAGTGACAAGTGATATTAATAGCAGTATGGATTGTTTAAAACCCTTATTAACAGTAAGTTTTAAGCAACAAAAAAGCCTCACATTTCTGTGAAGCTTTAAGTGAGCCCTGAAGGATTCGAACCTTCGACCGCCTCCTTAGAAGGGAGGTGCTCTATCCACACAATAGCCTTATATACAAACACTTGTCCATTAAATAATTTTTAATGTGTCAAAAGTGTGCCAGATGAAAGCAAATTATCCAAGAGTAAAAGTTAATGCTGCAAATAGAGTTTATGTAATATTTTATCAAAATAACAAAAGGTATCGGTTGTTTAATGGGTCTAAAATCAATTCTGAAATCTATCCCAACTCCTACCCTATTTCTGAACGTCTTAGAATTGGTAATCTATTAGCTTCAGAAGTATATAAATTTTTATTGAGTGGCTTAACCTTAGAGCAACTTAAAGTATCCAAGCTCATAAAACCTAATATGAAAGATAAGGATTACCTAACAGTAGCCCTAAACAATAAACTCAAAGAAAACTATACCAAGAAATATAAGGAGATGTTACAGTTTATATTTAATAAGCTAATTAAAGAATTGAAAGAATCCCCTATTCAACCTCTACATATTGAAAGAGTATTACATAAATACAATTCAGAAAGTTCCTACAACACTTATAGGCTTAGGTTATGTTCACTAATTAATGAGGCAAGAAAAATAGGTATGACTTCTAATCCTATGCAGGGAATAAAGTCAAAAAGAACAAATGCTCAAATGCACAAACCCTTCGATAATATCAATAAGATACTTGAAGATATTAAAGCATATAACAAACAGTTATACCTTTGCTGTCTAATGACCTATGGATGCCTTTTAAGACCTCATCGTGAAATAAGAGAACTTACTTGGTCTGACTTTTCAGATGACCTTAAATACATTCATTTGTCTGGTAATAGAAATAAATCTGGAAGAAACAGAATCGTTCCAGTTCCAACATATATTAGAGAACTACTTGTAAAAGGAGAACCTCATCATAATATCTTTTCAGGTAAGCCTCAACCTTTAAATCAAGACTATTTTAAGACCCTTTGGAGTCGTTTTAAGAGACAATCAAAGATACTTGAACAAGGACAAACATTGTATTCATTTAGACACTCTGGAGCTATAGAAATCTTTAAGAGAACTGGCTCTATAACCAAGCTACAGAAAGCGATGGGACATTCATCAATAAATGTAAGTTTAACCTATTTAAGAGGTTTAGAAATTGCTGAATTGAAGGAAGAAGATATGCCTATGGTTTAGTTCTTTATAAACTTTCTAACTATCTCTTTTTGCTCGTCTGTAATTTTTATTATGTAAATACCGCTTTGTA
>Ga0209199_1005581_pt1 | contig 10966 bp, 9 predicted proteins | sample COGITO_mtgs_1105_7_FD_184805 | JGI IMG/M metagenome (GOLD analysis project Ga0209199, IMG submission 184805) | Pelagic marine microbial communities from North Sea - COGITO_mtgs_110523 (SPAdes) (version 2) | ecosystem: Environmental > Aquatic > Marine > Epipelagic ...
GGATTCCGATCGACGCAAATAGTCTTGGTAATACGTAACATGGGATATTCCTGTGAATGCCTAGCTCCTTACGACAGAGTCAGGGTCTCAGTTCACAGACAGAGTCACTCGTCTCGGTAAACGACGCGCAAGGGTTCGCCAAAATCGTCGTAGACAATTTCTTTTTTGGGCTTTGTTTTGGCACGTTGAACGGTTTTTGGCGTGCGCTTGAGTTGGGCTTCTCGACGACGGTTTAACGTATCAATGACGTCGTTGACTGGGGTTCGCTGCTGCGGCTTCCCCGTAAAAATGGGTGTATGTATGGCTGATACGGCCTCGTCTACCGCACTGACCCCTTGAGGAACAGCACGTATTTCGCCGCCATCTTTCAGATAGGACCGCGTTTGCCTTTCGAGATGACGACGCATCTCTTGTTTGGATGGGGGCTTTTTCAAATTAACTCACCTCACCGACCAGTATAAGCCCCACTGCGGCGAATAAAAGAACTGCGCTGATTTTGTTTGTGCTTGCTCGTGCCTGCGCAGTTGATACTATCCATGCGCAAGCGCAGACAATGACTGGGGGCAGTATGCAGTGGGTGCGATCAGCTCTGATTTTTCTACTATTAGCAGTGACGGTAATACCCGTTGCATCCATCTTGGTGATTGCCTCATTCGTGGCGCCCTACAGAGTGACCTACTTTTGGATTGGAAGACCCTGGCTGCAGTTTTCGATTGCCACGATTCGATGGGTCGGTGGGGTTGATTGTCGCCTTACAGGCTATCAGAACTTATTAGACGCCGCGGCGGGTAATCGTGTGATTATTTGTAGCAAGCACCAATCCACCTTTGAGACATTCTTTTTTCCAAGCGTCATGACTAATCCGATCGCGTACGTTTATAAAAAAGAGCTCAACCTTGTCCCGTTTTTTGGTTGGGCAATTGGACGACTTCACATGGTGCCGATCGATCGAAGTGCAAAAGGAGATGCCTGGCAGCGGGTCGCTCGTATCGGTGCGCGCCTGATGGATCAAGGGAAGTGGATTATTATGTTTCCAGAGGCGACGCGTGCGCCCCGTGGGGAGCAGCTGCTCTACAAGTCTGGTGCGGCGCGACTGGCCTTAGAAACGGGTGCTGTTATTGTGCCTGTTGCTGCAGCGACAGGTCGGTGTTGGCCGCGTGCGTCTTGGACTTTTGTTCCCGGCACGGTGGACGTCTCGGTGGGTCCAGCTCTGCGCGCAATGAAGGACGAAAGCGCCGTCGAATTCATGGGTCGAGTGGAAGCGTGGATTGAGGCAGAAATGCGGCTCATCGATGCTGAGGCTTACGCCAGCTAAACGCTAACAATAAAAGAGAAGAGGGTTGATATGGGATTTTACAACGATCTAGTCGTGCCGAGACTCGTCACATGTGCATGCGGCACTAAGCCGGTTATTCGGCAGCGACAGAAGGTGGTCCCGCGCGCAACGGGAACCGTCCTGGAGTTTGGTATCGGCGCCGGGCACAACCTTCCGCACTACACGGCCGAGCAGGTCGACAAAGTCATTGGAATTGATCCTTGCAGCACGTCCTGGGAATTAGCGTCACAGCGAGCGAGTGACGCCAATGTTAATGTCGAGTTTATTCAGGGGTCGGCAGAAGATATTCCCCTTGAAGATAACTCGGTGGACTCGGTACTGATTACGTTTACCTTGTGCACCGTGCCCAACCCACAGGCGGCTTTAGCAGAGGCACGCAGGACACTCAAGCCTACCGGTAGATTGTATTTCTGCGAGCACGGTATCGCGCCTGATGAGTCTGTGGCGAAATGGCAGCGACGGATAAACCCAGTCTGGAAACGCGTGTTTGGTGGATGCCATATTACGCGCGATACGCGAGGCCTTCTCCAGGAGGCTGGATTTACTGTCGATGCTGTTGAGCAAATGTACCTTCCGGGAACGCCCTCGATTGCAGGCTTCAATACCTGGGGCGATGCGAGTATTGCTTAGTCGTTGACAGGCCCGTTAGCGGATAGCCGACGCGGTTTTCAAGCCGAGTCTTTTCAACCGTTTTTAATTTAAGAGGTACCCCAGCATGCACCGCCCTGAACCAAACTTTAATGTTGCAGCTCAAGTCATCAAACAAGCGGAGCTCAATCCGAGTGACACAGCCATTATTTTTGAGGGCGCGAAGCGTACTTACGGAGAATTTGCGCAACGCGTCCGTTCGTTGGCTGGACTGCTGCGTGGTGCCGGTGTTTGTGTCGGTGATCGCGTCGGCTTTTTAGGATTTAATCAGCCAAGCTTCATCGAAACGATGTTCGCGACTGTGAGTCTGGGTGCGATTTTCGTACCGCTGAATTTCAGACTGACCGGCGAGGAGCTTGCGTTCATTATTGACGATGCCGGCGTCCATTCGTTGATCGTCGATCCAGACCTGATTCCAGTCGTTGAAAGTGTCAGGGAACGGTTGCCGTGTCGCCGGTTTTATTCGGTCCACGGTGCCCTAGACGGTTTCGCCTGTCTCGAGTCAGGTTTGAGTGTTGCCGCGCCCGTGAGCGAGATCGCGTCCTCGTCACCCCATGACACGCTGTTGATTATGTACACCTCCGGTACAACGGGCTTGCCAAAGGGTGCCATGCTGACCCACGGCAATATTGTTTGGAACAATGTTAACGCCAGTCTTGCGTTCGGAGCGAACAAATCCGATGTCCTCTTGACCGCAGCGCCACTGTTTCATATCGGTGGCTTAAACGTGATGACTATTTCGGCCTTTCAAATGGGGAGTCCGCTGGTCTTACTCCGCCACTTCGATCCTGAAGCGGTGTTAGACGCCATCGAAGAGCACAGTGTGACCCACATGTTTGGTGCGCCGGCTATGTTTTTGTTTATGGCCCAGCATCCAACATTTGCCGCGCGGGATCTGTCGTCAATTGAGATTTTAATCGTGGGCGCCGCACCGTGTCCCGAATCGCTAATTTCGCTGTACGGTCAGCGGGGAATTAGCTTTTGCCAAGGTTATGGGCTGACAGAAACGAGCCCGTTTGCGTCTTTTTTGGGTCCCCAAAAGTGCCTCGAAAAATTGGGGTCAGCCGGACTGCCTCCCGTTCACACGGAACTGCGTATTGTCGATAACGACAATGTGGCGGTCGGCCCCGACGAGCGGGGTGAAATATGCATCAAAGGCCCCAATATTATGAAGGGCTACTGGAACAGACCTGAAGCAACGGCCAATGCCATTGACGAAATGGGGTGGTTTCACTCCGGCGATGTGGGATACATCGACGAAGAGGGTTACCTCTACATTTGTGATCGACTTAAGGATATGGTGATTACAGGCGGTGAAAACGTTTACCCCGCGGAGGTGGAGAGTGTTTTGTTCGAACACCCGGCAATCACCGAAGTGGCCGTTATTGGTTTGCCCGATGAAAAATGGGGCGAGGCTGTCACCGCGGTAGCGGCAGTCACGGGCGGGTCCGATTTGACGTTAGAGGGGTTGCGGGACTTCGCGGTCGCTAAGCTTGCACGCTACAAACTGCCCTCAAGGCTTCATATCGTCGAGGCCCTGCCGCGCAACCCAGCCGGTAAGGTGCTTAAGTTTGAGTTGCGGGAGACGCTGGCGTAACGGTTCAGTGCGATCTATGCCATCAGTAGCGGTTCGATCATTACTTGTGTTGCTCATCAGTACGCTGTTGCTCGCGGGCTGTGCGCAGGAGCGCGTTGAGGACTTGATTACACGCATTGCCACGCCCGTCGATATGTCGGGTCATTGGGAAGTTGATTACGCACGGAGCGACAATTTCCAAGACCAGCTCAATTTAGTATCCCGTCGCATTCAGCGCGAGGCGGCGCGGCGCGCAAAGCTTGCGGAAGAGGGTCGGGGGTTCGCTGGTGGACCACTGCCGGGTCGAACCGAATTGATCACGCTGGCGCGGTTAGCGGAAATCATTACCGAGCCCAATCTCCTTGAAATTATTCAGGGGGATGCCCGTGTCAGGGTCAAGCGAGCGAACAGCTTTGCGTTGGTCTGTGAAACTGATGATTCAGGACTCTCACTAACAACCGATTCGCTGGGCACGCAACATTGTGGCTGGGATGGTGATCAGCTCTTTTTTTCGTTACAGCTGCGAGACGGTTTGGACATCACGCATCGGTTGTCTTTGTCGTCAGATGCCGAAACGGTACTAATGGTCACCGCCGTAGAAACAAACGGGGCCCGATTTCCGTTGGTAGTCAGTCAGTATTTTACGCGCTATGACCCAAGCGCAATGGGATATCGCTGCGAGCGCAGTCTCACTAAGGGAAAAATATGCACCACTCAGTAGGCGCGCGCTCACTGGTATGCGTGCTCTTCGCATTGGCCTTGGTTTGCCCCGTTGTGTTGGCGGCGGCGACGCAGGAGGCCGATGTTCTAACGATTAGTGTGGGCGATTCAGTGGCGAAGCCGCAACAGCCTGGGCTCCCCCTTGATGTCGGTATTGTGGTGACCACAGGCGTTGTCAACAACAGTGGAACCGACATGGAAAGCTCCTTTCGGGAGACTGAAGCCAAATTGGTTGGCACGCGAATGCGACGGGAGTTGGAGGCCCATGAGGCTTGGGGTGTGGTTCGACTTTTCCCTGAGCCTTCAGTCATTCCTCAGGTGACGTTGGAATTAAATGTCCTGATATCGGACGGCGCGCAACTGAGTATTGCGGCATTTGGTTATGACGTGTCGGGTCGGGTACTGTTAGATCGGACCTACAACGATGTGGCGTTGGAGTCAGACTATCTCGGCGAGGGGGCAGATCCCTTCAACGATTTATTTGTGCGTGTTCATGTCGATATGCTGTCTGCGCTGATGACTGAAGCGCCCGCCATTGCTGTGCTTAAATCCGTGTCATTCCTTCGCTACGCACAAGCGCTCGTGCCCGAGGCTTTTTCTGGTTATCTTAGCCACCGCGAGGGGCGTTGGTATTTGACTCGGCTGCCCAGCGGGCAAGATCCCATGGGGATAAGACTTAAAAAGCTTCAAGAGTACGAATTACTGTTCATTGATACCATTGACGAGCAAATCCGCTCGATAGAAGCAGAGGTCGGTGCGGCGTACAGCCTGTGGCGAAGAGCCAGTAAAGAACAGCTTGATTGGCTGGAGTTGCGGCGGAGTCGAGACTCTGACGAGAAAAAATTCACCGATGATTCAGCGTTTACACGTCTTCAGGCGGTTTATGCGGCCTATCGATCATTAAAAATTCATGAGCAGGAGCTATTTGAGTTGGTGCTGGATCTAGAGAGCGAGGCGCGTTCCACGGCCCTGTACGTGGAAAAACAGGTTTTTAAGCTAACAGGGACGCTCGAGCAACAATATCGTGAGTGGCGTTCTACGCTGTTGCGAATTAATGACTTGGAGTCCCTGCGATGACGCCGACATTATCATTTCTGGCGACCTGCCCCGTGGGGCTTGGGCCATTGTTGCTCAGCGAGTTGTCCGACCTTGGTGCTGAAGACCTCAGAGACACCCCGGCCGGTGTTTACTTCTCGGGTTCTATGGCGCTCGCTTATCGGGCGTGTTTGTGGAGCCGGTTAGCAAACCGAATTTTAGTCAAGCTTTCTGAGACGGCCGTTTCAAACACGGACGATGTTTACGCGTCGGCCCGCGGGCTGAAATGGTCAGACCACATGACGCCCAGGACGCGCTTTGCCGTTGAGTTTCGTGGGCAGAGTGCTTACATCAAAAACACTCACTTTGGCGCGCTCAAGGTCAAAGATGGGATTGTTGATTACTTTCGCGAACAGGTGGGCGAGCGTCCTTCGGTGGACGCCAAACAGCCGGACCTTCGCATTGTGGCTCAGCTCAGCAAAGGTAAGTTGACCATTAGTCTCGACTTGTCAGGCGACAGTTTGCACAAGCGGGGCTATCGCCTGGAGGGCGGGAAGGCACCCCTAAAGGAAAATATTGCCGCGGCGGTTTTGTTGCGTGCTGGCTGGCCGGAGAAGTTTAAGGGTGGCGCCTCGCTGGTAGATCCCATGTGTGGTTCAGGGACGCTGTTAATCGAAGCGGCGCAAATGGCGCTTAATATTCCGCCTGGCCTGCGGCGAGAGCGATTTGGTTTTATGGGGTGGCTCGGACACCGCAAAGATCAATGGGAGATGATTGTGGCCGAGAGTCAGTCCCAGGTGAAAGCGGCGCTGCCTGATGGAGTGGAGATACGGGGTTACGACGGCGATGTAAATGCGATTCGACGGGCTGAAGAGAACGCTCGCCGAATGAACCTCAGCTCAGTGGTTCGCGTGCGGGTAAAGCAACTGTCTGAAGTCATAAAACCGACCCATCAGAATATGCAAGGTGGCCTTTTGGTGGTGAATCCTCCATGGGGTGAGCGCTTGAGTACCCCCGGCGCCGCGGGACAACTCTACGCCTCGCTTGGGCAAGTGATGCACTCTGAGTTTGCGAGCTGGGATGCTGCGGTTCTAGCGGCCGATGTGACACACGCCAAGGCCACCGGACTTCGAAGTTATAAAAACTATAAAATGAAGAGCGGGCCCATCGACATAGCGGTCTTTTTATTCTCGTTGAGCGAGACTAATAAACGTCGCGAAGATGCGGCAAGTCGCAGCAATGAGTTTGTCGAAGTGCCATTACCTGACTTGTCTGAGGGTGCTCAGATGGTGGCCAATCGATTGCGTAAAAATCAAAAAAAGCTCGCGAACTGGCTCCACAAAGAGGCAGTTGAATGTTACCGAATTTACGATGCGGACATGCCCGAATACTCTGTCGCTATCGACGTCTACGGTGAGCACGTTCATGTTGCCGAATACGCACCGCCCAAAACAGTAAAAGAGGATGATGCCAATCGCCGTTTTGAGGAGATTCTCGATGCGGTCCAGATTGTTTTTGATATTGCCGATAGGAGCGAGGTGGCGGTAAAGCGCCGTCAACGGCAGCGGGGCCTGAAGCAGTACGAACGAGTCTCACGAAAAAATGAGCGGATTTTTGTTCGTGAGTGGGGTGCAAAGCTTTGGATTAACTTGTTTGATTATCTTGATACGGGTTTGTTCCTTGATCATCGACCGTTGCGAGGTCGGATACAGGCAGAGGCGCAGGGTAAGCGCTTTTTAAATTTGTTTTGCTACACCGGGGTGGCCAGTGTTCAGGCCGGTTTGGGCGGGGCTCGGTTTTCAACCAGTGTGGACTTGAGTAATACTTATCTGGATTGGTTTCGCGAGAACTTGGCGAGTAACGGGCTTGCAGAAGCGAAGCACCGAGCCGTCCGGTCCGACGTGATGACATGGCTGGCGCAAGAGACGTCCGAGTACGACCTGATTTTGCTCGATCCACCCACGTTTTCAAATTCAAAGTCGACGCTGAATCATTTTGACGTCCAACGTGATCATGTTGAGCTGCTTGTGCGATCTATGGCGCGTCTGGCAGCCGACGGCGTCTTATATTTTTCAAACAACCAACGACGCTTCAAGCTAGACCCGCAGATTTTGGAACAGTTCGTGGTTGAGGACATTACACGCGCGACCATTGGTCCTGATTTTGTGCGATCAAGTCATAGTCACACCTGCTGGCGACTGCAACATCGGTCGAGTTGAGCCAAGGAGCAATGCGCGCCTGCCGAGTCCCACGAGCGTCGCACTAAAGGCGCTGTCTCAGCACGGCCGCCAACTTAACCTGTCAGTACGGGTGCGCGCTATCAAGTAGGGCATGGATGACCCTGGCAAGATCAGCGAGTATTTAGCCGGTCGCGTAGGGGGCAGGTGACCAAGAGCGAGTGCGTCTTAGCGGTGGATCTGCAGTGTTTTCGTAGCGTGATCCCGACGCCCACATGCCCGGTAATGTGGTAATATCGCGCGCCGCGATGTTGGGCATCGCAAACAATTCAGTATCGGTGGTAAGACCAACGCCGCTGACGTGGTTTCAAGATAGGATTCAACTATGGGATTGACGCTTTACGATAAGCTGTGGGATGCACACCTTGTTGATCAGCGCGACGACGGTTCCGCGCTCATTTACATCGATCGTCATTTAATTCACGAGGTTACTTCGCCCCAGGCATTTGAGGGCTTGCGCCTCGCCGGTCGGCAGCCAAGAAGGCTGCATGCCAATGTTGCGGTGCCAGACCATAACGTCTCGACTGATCCGAACGAGCGTGCCCTTGCGGGATACTCGGGTGTTGCCGATGCGACGAGTCGCTTACAGCTAGAGACGCTCAATGACAATTGTAATGATTTCAATATTCCGCTGATCGATCTCGCAGACCAAAGGCAGGGCATTGTGCATGTGATGGGTCCAGAACAGGGCGCTACGCTTCCGGGCATGACTATCGTCTGTGGTGACTCGCACACATCAACTCATGGTGCTTTTGGCGCTCTGGCGCACGGAATCGGAACGTCAGAAGTAGAGCACGTACTGGCGACGCAGTGTCTTTTGACTAAGAAAATGTCCAATTTCCGGGTGTTGCTTGAGGGTGACGTCCAACTGGGTGTCAGTGCAAAGGACTTGGCGCTGGCCGTCATTGGTGAAATTGGAACGGCGGGTGCAACAGGATGCGCTGTGGAATTTGCCGGATCTGCAGTGACCGCACTTTCTATGGAAGGCCGAATGACGCTGTGCAATATGGCGATCGAGGCGGGTGCCCGTGCGGGAATGATCGCCGTTGATGAAACAACACTAGAGTACGTGAAGGATCGGCCCATGGCACCTAGGGGCGCGCAGTGGGCGTTGGCGGAGGCATACTGGCAAACACTGCACAGTGATGACGATGCGGTCTTTGATCGAGAGCTCAGACTCGACGCGTCAAAAATTGAACCGCAAGTCACATGGGGCACATCACCCGAGATGGTGTCGTCAATTAATGGTCGTGTCCCATCGCAACAAAGTCTTCCCGATGAGACGAGTAAGAAGTCTCTGGCGCGTGCCCTTGAATACATGGGGCTCGAGGAGGGCATGGCGCTCACTGACATCGAAGTTGACATGGTTTTTATCGGGTCCTGCACGAATGCTCGTATCGAGGACATGCGTGTGGCTGCCAGTATTGTGCAGGGCAGGTGCAAGGCGGCTAACGTTGAGCGTGTGCTCGTCGTACCCGGCTCGGGCCTCGTGAAAGCGCAAGCGGAGGCTGAGGGCCTGGATAAGATCTTCGAGGCAGCCGGTATGGAGTGGCGAGCACCGGGGTGCTCTATGTGCCTTGCTATGAATGCTGACAAGCTTGCGCCGGGCAAGCGCTGTGCGTCCACCTCGAATCGGAATTTTGAGGGTCGTCAGGGCTCTGGAGGCCGCACTCATTTGGTCAGCCCAGCGATGGCGGCGACCGCGGCGGTCGCGGGTCGGTTTGTCCATCCGTCGACATTGGAGATCTGATTATGGCGCCGTTTACTGTTCATGACGGGCTCGTTGTGCCCCTGGATCGCTCCAACGTTGATACGGACCTCATCATTCCTAAGCAGTTTCTTAAATCAATCAAACGCACAGGGTTTGGCCCGAATCTATTTGACGAACTGCGCTATAGCGATGCGTATGACGAGTTAAACCCTGACGGCGCGCGAATATCTAACCCCGATTTTTCGCTCAATAAGCCTGAATATGCAGGCGCGTCGATTCTCTTAAGTCGAGAAAACTTTGGTTGTGGATCCAGTAGAGAGCATGCGGTTTGGGCGCTGTGTCAATTTGGTATTCAGTGCGTCATTGCCCCAAGTTTTGCGGACATCTTTAAAAATAACGCCTTCAAAAGTGGTTTATTGCCGGTCGAACTGCCGGAGGCGCTGGTGGACAACCTGTTTGCTCACGTCAGTACAGGCAAGCCTTTGAATTTAAGCGTCGATTTGAATAACGAGGAAGTGCGTTTGCCCAGTGGTGAAGCAGTACAATTCAGTGTCGATCCGTTTCGACGGCAGTGCTTACTCAAAGGTCTTGATGATATTGGTATTACGCTTGAGCGAGTGGATGCTATCGCCGCGTTTGAAGATAAGCATAGAGGTGTTCAGCCCTGGCTATTTAACGAGGTCGTCGTCTAATGGCGCATGATATTTTGCTGCTTCCGGGTGACGGTATAGGCCCCGAGGTGGTTTCTCAGGCAAGACGTGTTCTCGAGACCGCTTCCAAGCAGTTCACGATTGACATCAACTTCGAGACCGCTGATTTGGGCGGTGTTGCTATCGATAATCACGGAGTTCCGTACCCAACTTCAACCCGCGACCTGGCTAATAAGGCAGATGCCATACTGCTGGGCGCCGTTGGGGGACCTCAGTGGGATCACTTGCCGGCGGGCGACCGGCCCGAACGCGGGCTCCTTGCGATACGTGCCGATCTCGATTTGTTTTGCAATCTGCGCCCGGCGCTGCTGTATCCGCAGCTTGCACAGGCATCAAGTCTCAAGCCTGAACTCGTCGCCGGTCTTGATTTGCTAATAGTAAGAGAACTGACCGGTGGGATTTATTTTGGTGAGCCGAGGGGCGTAACGCGTGACGATCAGGGTTTAAGGCGTGGGTTTAACACCGACGTCTACGACGAGCGCGAGATCGAAAGAATTGCGCGTCTTGCCTTTGGGTTTGCTCAAAAGCGCGGGGGGCGTCTGTGCTCCGTTGATAAAGCCAATGTGCTAGAAGTGACAATGCTATGGCGCGAGGTCGTTTCCGAGGTCGCCGCTGACTTTCCCGATATTGAACTCAGTCACTTGTATGTCGACAATGCGGCTATGCAATTAGTCAGGGCTCCAAAGCAATTCGACGTGATGCTTACGGGTAACCTGTTCGGCGATATTTTATCCGACACGGCAGCGATGCTAACGGGATCGATTGGCATGTTGCCGTCAGCGTCCTTGAATTCAGCGTCTAGAGGGCTCTATGAACCGGTGCATGGTTCAGCGCCTGATATTGCTGGCGATGACACGGCCAATCCGTTAGCGACTATTTTGTCTGCCGCTATGTTGCTTCGGTACTCGCTGAACGAAGACACCGCGGCTCAGGCGATCGAATCTGCAGTTGAGCGGGTGCTGGATCAGGGTTTGAGGACCGTGGATATCGCGG
>Ga0209199_1005583_pt1 | contig 10964 bp, 11 predicted proteins | sample COGITO_mtgs_1105_7_FD_184805 | JGI IMG/M metagenome (GOLD analysis project Ga0209199, IMG submission 184805) | Pelagic marine microbial communities from North Sea - COGITO_mtgs_110523 (SPAdes) (version 2) | ecosystem: Environmental > Aquatic > Marine > Epipelagic ...
CTATGTTTTTACCTTTTAATATTTTATAAAGTTTATTAGTGTTAGCTTCCACTTTAAAAGAATTAGAATATCCTCCATATTTTAAAGTCGCAAAATAACCAGCTTTAGATTCAATAATTTTCACATCTTTATCATTGGGCTTGTGTATATTACTTAAATTAAATTCACTTGGCATTACAAAATCCATTGAATTGCCATTAGAATCACTATTCATATAAACTGGAGTAGTCATTGCAATTTTCTCGTTAGTGTTGTTATTGCCACTTATGTAGCTAAAGAGTTTCCTGAAGTTGTTATTAGAGTCTGATGTAGAAATAACTCTAGCTTTTATTGATTTAGGATAGTATCTAATTTCAAAATCATCAGATTTGTCAATTAAATTATATTTTTGGGTTTCATAGGTTTGAGTAAACATAAATAAAGGAAAAAGAGTTAATAAAATAAATTTATTCATAAGGGACTATTTTTTAATAATTTTTAGTGTATTATTTTTAACTTTTAACATATATATACCATAAGATAATGTACTGAGATCAATAATTTCAAGATTACTTTTAATTTCACCTTTTAAGACTATTTGACCCATACTATTTATTATTAAATACTTTTCATTATGGTTATAATTATTTCTTAAGGTTATAAAATCTATAACAGGATTAGGATAAAAATTAATTAAAGAATTTTGATCATCATTAATACTAAAAGTTTCCAGATTATTTTGATAAATAGATGCTTGTTCAGGATATTCTAAAAGAAGTGGTAAATAGCAATCATCTTCACTAGCAAAATAATTTAACCACGATAAAACAATTTTTCCTACATAATTATTAGCAGTTGAGGGAAACCTACCAGTTGAATGACTTCCATTTTCAATTTCATAAATTGCCTTTGGTGTTGTATTAGGCGTATAATTATAATGAACATTGGCATGATTATCAACAATGGCCACTGTATCATCTTGACCACTAATAATTAAATGAGGAACTGGATGATTTAAATAATCATAATCTACAACTGATTGTTGAATCCAAGGATTTAAACTAATTATAGATTTTAAACTATTGTCCATTGTAGCTGCGATTTGAGCTCCCCCTCCACCCATAGAGTGACCCCCTACTGAAATTTTATTTATATCAATTTTTAGATAAAGAGGTGAAGTTTCTCTGTCATTTTCTTCTTGCAATGTTTGAGCTGCATCTAATAGTGCATTGGCTCTATCTTGTGGAAGATCTGTTAAAGTATTTGTTCCAATAGTCATAACTATAATCCCATGTGAAGCTAAATAAGGGCCCCAGGAATATACCGCAGATTCAGGGCTTACAAAACCTGGCACAAGTATTAAACTTGAAAAAGGGCCTTCAATACCAATCGGGTAATATAGAGTTGAGCCAAGATAATCAGGACCATCTCTCATTCCATCATTTTCCACAATCGTTTCGAAGGTGTATGGACCAGGATTATTAATATTATCTAGAGATGTAGAATCGCAACCTTGGGGGAAAGAGACACAATACGATAAAAGTAGTAATGAGAATATATGAAATCTATAAATCACTATTTTCCTCTTCCAGTTTTCCTTACAGCAGTAGTTTTAAAGGAAGTTTTAGTTTTAAATTTTTGTTTTCCACCTTGCTTATCAAGTGATTTATCTTTATTCTTATTTCCGAAAAATTTACTACTCATAATGTTGGATTTTTATAAATATACTTACATCTAAATTAATCAAAAATAACTACAGTTTGATTAACATATTAACAATTAATGTTCCATTGTTATAAATAGGAGACTCAGATTTTAAATTATATTCAGATAAAACTTCTCTAACTATCTCTTTCATTCGATCACTATTACCAGTTACAATTTCAACTTCTTGAGCTTTATCAATTATACACTTACTAATAAACCTATGTACTTTAGTACTAACATCTCTATAAAATGTTCCATGTAAATCTAATTTGTAGGAGCTATAATTATTCATTTATAATCTAAAAAAATAAAAACAAATTTAGTTAATATAATTTTAGGTATTATTAGCACATCAGAAATAACAACAGCGTACTTTTAAATAAATGAACAAATTGGAGAAATAAATTTAGCGTATTGTTTAATTGTATAAATTTATAAAATGAAAAAATATGCGTTAATTACAGGCTCTTCGTCAGGAATAGGATTAGAAATTGCTAAAATATTAGCTGACAAAGGCTATAATATTATTCTTACAGCTAGAAGAGAAGAAAGATTAATAGAAAATTCAAAATCAATTATTTCTACTTACAATGTAGGATGCGATTATATAAGCTGTGACTTAAGTGAAAAAAGTTCACCTAATAAAATTTATGATTTTTGCAAAAAAAATAATTATGATGTTGAAATTCTGGTTAATAATGCTGGTTATGCAATCCCTTCTTCATTTATCAAAACAAGCATGGAAGATGAAGAAAAGTTTTTGAGAGTTTTAGGTATTTCTGTTATAGCACTTAGCAAATTATTTTTACCATCAATGGTTAAAAATAAAAAAGGTAAAATTATGATAGTCTCATCAGTTGCTGCATTTGCACCTCCAACTTCATTTTTGTCATTATATGGTCCAGTTAAAATGTTTATGAATAGATTTAGCGATTCGATAAACTCTAACTATAACAGTAAGGGTATTACATCAACTGCCGTATGTCCTGGTTTTACGTATACTGAATTTCATACTACTAATGGAGTTCAAAAACAAATGGATAGTATGCCAGGATTTATGAAAAAAAGTGCAAAAAGAGTAGCTAGTGAAGCTATTTCAGATACTTTTAAAGGTAAATCCTTAAGTATTCCTACCAAAACTTACAAACTATTCGTGCTGATATTGAAAGTCACTCCTAAATTTTTATTTCCACTAGTATTTAAAATGCTTTCAAGTACAAAGAATTCTAACTAAAGAAATTAAAGTTTAGAAATTATTTTTTCTATTAGGAATTTATGGTGATTAAAATGAAAATTATAAAAACTCAATGTTAGCTTTAGATTAATTCTTCCGAGTAATGGGTGTCTAAAAAATCCTTTTTTTTCTAAATTTAAATCATATAACTTAGATGTTAAATCATCAAAATACACTCTGGTTTCAATCCAATTTAAATTAAGTTCATTAACATCGATTTGTTTTGGAAAAGTTGCTGTAATTTTTGGAGCTTTTGCTTTATAACCAAGTTTCCAAACAAATGGGGTCAAAAAAGATTTAAAATAAGCAATCAGAGAAACATTATTAATAGTTTCTGGGTAAAGAATTTTCTTAGCTATATATTGATTTGCTAATGATTCTACTAGATAACAATGATAGAGATGTTGAAGAATTGACCAACCATGAGATTGATTATTTAATTCAGATAAGGAAAGCTTAGAAATTGATTTAAAATATGCTAACCGATCAATTTCTAATTTAGAGTCAGAAAATTTATTCATAAAACAAAGAAACAAAATAATTTTATCATAAATATGTAAAGCTAGCTTTACTAAAAGTATTTTTTACTATATTTGTAAAGCATACTTAACATTTATATTAGTATATGAAACTTAAAACACTTAGAATTATGGCAATTATTATTGGAATACTAGGAACATCACTATTTAATAGATTTTTAGAGGGTGGGGCATTATTTATGTCACTAATCCTTATTTGTTTATTACTATCTATTTATTTTATGACAAAAGGATTTTACAGGATTAAAACTAACCCTGAATTATCTAAAAAAATGCTAACTCTAATTAATGACAGCGGAGCACTTGGATTATCCCTTGGTTTTTTATCCGCTTTTCTTGGTTTAATAGCAGGGTTTGATGTTATTGAAGCGTCTGGAAATGCAGAACCTGCGATTTTAGCAGGAGGAATTAAAGTAGCTCTATTATCTCCCATTTTCGGAATTTTTACATTTGTAATTTCTAAGATAGGAGTACTAATATTAAAGCTACTTCAAAAAAATTAATATGAAAAAATTATTTATAGCGCTATTGGAACTAAAAATAAATATATTGAATAAAATATTAAAATTATTTAAAAAAAATTAACAATGTTAGCCATGAGTTTTTCTAAAAAAGAGATATCAATATCAATTGAAATAATATTTTCCATTTTGTTTATTATTATTTTTATGCCATATTTTTATGAAAACAGATTAAACTCATATGATTTTAATTTTATAGCTATAAAAATAATTCAAATTGTAGTGTTTTCTGTTATTTACTTTTCCTTATCATATTCAATACTTGAGCTTACCTACAAAAAAAAAATAATTCAAGATGAAAGAGACGATTTAATAAGCTCAAAATCTTATAAATTAGGCTACATACTCCTAGATCTTGGAATAGTAATCGTGTTAGGCCATCTCATATCAGATTCAGAATTTCAAAGTAATGGAACAATAATATTTCTTGTCATAACTTTACTGTTAGCAGTATCTTTGATAAAGTCATTATTCCAACTGTACTTATATAAAACATCTTAATACTATGGAATTAAAAAATAGTGTTAAAAAATACCGGCAAATAAAAGGACTAACACAAGAAGAATTAGGCTTAAAATCAGCTGTTAGCAGACAAACCATAATTTCCATTGAAAGGTATCGATATAAACCAAGTTTAGAGCTTGGATTAAAAATAGCTTTAGCGTTAGAGACAGATATCAACGAATTATTTTTCTTAGACGTTAAAAAAGAGGAAAAAATTAAATCTACAGACATAAAAGAAATAGAAAATAAACCGATTAAATTTCAAGACTTTAAAGAGAAGGATTGGAAAAAATTATGGGTAAATTTGAAAAAAAAATAATTGATGGATAAAAAATATGATATTGTAGTTTGGGGTGCTAGTGGATTTACAGGCAGATTAGTATGTGAGTATTTATTTAAAAATTATACAAAAAAAAATAGTACACTTAAATGGGCTATAGCTGGAAGGAACATTAATAAATTAGAGGGAATTAGAAAAGAGTATGCCAATGACACAATTCCAATTATAGTTGCAGACAGCAATGATATCGACAGTTTAAATAAACTAACTAAAAGTACAAAAGTAGTATGCACAACTGTAGGTCCTTACGCGAAATATGGCACCAAACTTGTTAAAGCATGTATAGAAAATAAATCTCATTACTGTGATTTAGCTGGTGAAGTTCAATGGATACACAAAATGATTGAAGAAAATCACGAATCTGCAAAAACAAATAAAGTAAAAATTGTCAATTGCTGTGGTTTTGATTCAATTCCATCAGATATGGGTGTATACTTTATTCATAAAGAGTTAAAAAAGATAAATCAATCTATCAAAAGTATTGACATGCGTGTTGCTGGAGTAAAAGGAGGGATTAGTGGCGGAACATATGCAAGTTTGAATAACGTTATTAAAGAGTCTTATGAAAACGAAAACATATATAAAATATTATCAAACCCATACAGTCTAAACCCTTATGGATATCAAAAAGGTGAAGATAGAAAAGATCTTAGAAAAGTTATTTACGATAAAGTTTCAAAAAAATGGATTAGCCCATTTATTATGGCTTCAATAAATACAAAAATAGTAAGACGAAGTAATGCAATAAGTGGGTTCTTGTATGGTAAAGATTTTAGATATAGCGAAGCAACTACAGCAGGAAAAGGGATTAAAGGAAAAGTAAGAGGATATTTAAATTCATTCCCATTAATCTTCGTTGCAGCAAAACCAAAGTCTATTTTAAAGAAAATAGCTAACAAAATACTTCCAAAGCCTGGACAAGGCCCATCTAAAAAAGAAAGAGAGAATGGCTATTACAACCTCAAATTTTATATAAAAACTAATGACAATAATGAAATGACAGCAAGAGTTATTGGAGATATGGACCCTGGTTATGGATCAACATCTAAAATGCTCGCTGAGTCTGCAATTTGCTTAGCAAAAGACGAGTTAAAAGATAGTTATGGAGTACTTACTCCATCAACCTCGATGGGCGAATCATTACTTACAAGACTAAAAGAAAATGCAGGACTCAATTTTAAACTTGAATAAAAAATTAAAACATTATTATTAATAATTATAACTCATTAATTTATAATTATAAAAATATGTTAACAGAATTTTCAACTTTGTCATAACAAAAACAAAACTATACAATTATGAAAAAAATTAAATTAACAGCATTATTATTCGCTATTATTGCGATAAACTTTTCATGCCAAACAACTTCGCCTGACAGATCCATAGGTTTTACTAACTGGTCTGACGATAGTGAAGTTTATAAATGGCATTTAGGTACAGAAAAAGCAGTAGATTTAGTAGTTGAATTAGACAAAGTTTGGTCGTCTCAAGATTACGCTACTATGAGGACCTTTTTTGCGGATACAGCAAAATTCTACCACAGAAACGGCAAGTCTTTTGACAACACTAATGATTTTATTAATTTTATTAGCGAAGGGGCAAGTGCTACAGAATGGAAATTTACTTCTGCATACTCAGTTGATCTTGACCCGTCAAGAGGAGGCGAACATGTTCAAGCAGGCTTTGAACTTTCAACTAAGTCAGGTGATTCAATAATAAAATCTGAGGTACATGAACAATATTATGTTATAGATAATAAAATTGTTCAATGGAGACAGTTTTCACTACCTATGAACTAGTAAAAATTCATATTGATTAAAAAAAGCATCCTATTTGGGGTGCTTTTTTTTATATAAATATTTAGAGTAGGTTGTTAATTTGAATACTGAAATTGTGTTTCTATTGGAACTCCGTATAAAGATTCTAGCTCAGAAATATTTTCTTTATAAAATTTAGTTTCTGGAGGTAAGCTTATATTTTTCCAAAAATTTAAGTCATAAGGTATTTTAAATAAAGTCATATCTTTTTTCTCAGCAATTATTCCAGAGTAATCAAACATTTTTTTATTCTCTTCAACTCCAATGACAAAAACTTCATGCCTGTAATCCATAGGTATATATTTCCTAGGACTTTGACCAGATTGTAATAATAAATTTTTAATTCTAGCTGTTACTTTAACCGCAGCCTTATACTCTCTATTATGATAACTTAAATACAACTTTCCTTCTGAATTCTTCTTGTAAACATAAATAGCATCCATAGATTTTCCAGTCAAAGGAACTTTAGACATTTCTAATTTATATATTGAATAGGTGTCAAAACCAATGAATAATTTTAAAGTTCTTTCGTTTCCCCTATCATCTAAACCTGTACCATTTAGAATTATAACATCTTCACCATCATAATTAGACACTCCAAGTTTTTTCCATTTGTAGGATCCTACTGAAATTGATTTCCTAAGCGGATTATTATATTCCATGTATTTTAAAGCATGATTTTGTTGTTCATTATTAACAAATCTATAATCGGCTGAATTTCTAGTTTGAGTAATGTTAAAATCAGAAATATAAGAATAAGGACCTCTATCATTAACATTTATAAAATGTTCAATGTAATATCTACAAATATTGTCCTCAACAGACCACCTTCTATAAAGTACTTTTAGTTGATGGGATTTATTTAATGTGTTATTTTTAAGGCTTTTAAGAGCTAATTTTACGTAGTCTTCATTGCTTTTTACAAATACATCTGAAAGTTCAGTTACATTTTCTTCTAAAACAATTTTTTTATCCTCTTGTGAAATATATTCTTTTATAGAAATCTTAAAAGTTTTAAAACCTATACTAGAGATTTCCAAAACATCATTTAGCTCTTTATCAGTTACTAAAAAATAAAAAGCCCCTTCATCATTACTAGATGTTCCTAAGTTTTTGGACAGAATACCAATGGCTGCATAGGGAACTCCATAATTATATTCATCGACTATTACACCTTCAACTACTGTTTTATTTTGTGAGTAAATAAAGGAACAAATTATTAAAAAAAATAAAGTAAAATTATATCTCATGGTTTCAAATATAGATAAAAAAAAAGAGCTATTAAATTAATAGCTCTTTTTTATAAATATGATTTAAATTAGAATATATAACGTAAACCAAATTGCATTTGCCATCTAGAAAGTAGGCTAGAATCGTATCCAAATGTATTCTGCAAATCAGTACTGTATGTATATGTAGGTGTTCCATCTGCACCAACGTTAACGCCAATAGGCTGAACTGCATTTGGCTGTTGAACTAGACCCCATTCTGAGCTTATAAAATTACCGATATTTAAGAAATCAACACTAAACTGAACAGTATTAGTTTTTCCATTTTTAACTTTAATATGATAATCTTGTAAAAGCTTAACATCCCAACGACCTACCCATGGAGATAATGCTCCATATCGCTCTGCGTATTGTCCACGTCTACCGTTTAAATACTCATCCTGCATAATGTAAGAATCAAAACCAGCTGCTTGACCAGGACCGCTAAAGGACATTTCATTTATCTCTTCAGTTGTTGGTATATATATTAAGTCATTTAAACCTGAGCCGTCTCCATTAATATCTCCACCATAAGTATAACTAAATCTTCCTCCTCTACTATATTCAAAGAAAGTTGAAATTGTTGTTCCCCACTTATCGTCATCACCATAACTCCATTTTTTACTAGCTACTCCAATAAAACGATGAGTATCTCCGTATTTAGAGTATGATAATACATCTGCGTTAGCGTCACCAACTACTGGGTTAAATGCAAATGCATCACCAGTAATTTCAGCTTCAATAGAGTTTACATCTTTTGAGTCTAAGTAACTGTACGCAAAGCTTGTATACAATCCATTATCAAAAGTTTTTTGTGCTTTAAAAGCAACATTCCAAATTCTACCCTTATCAGAATTACTAAATGTATAACCATTCGCTTGTGCTCCAAAACCTAATCCATCTCCATTAACTAATACGTGATCAGCTGAAGTATAAATTGGTCTATTATCTACACCAGCTAATGTTCCTGAAGGAGTTAATAAACCCCAGTTCTGAACATGTGCTCCATTAGTGTCCTTTGAATAAGAAACATCTGCAGTTAAAATTAATCCATTATCATACTTATGATCAAGTCCTAAGTTAGTTCTCCAAACTTGAGGATACTTATAGTCAGGATCAACCATTTGATGGAACCACCAGTTTGGATTCCCAATTTGATTTCCTAACCAAACAAAAGGAATACGTCCAGAAAATAATCCTGAACCACCTCTTAGTTGCGTAGTGCTATCACCATTAACATCATAGTTAAACCCAACTCTAGGTGAAATTAGCCATGAACTAGATGGCATCTGAGTATTATCTAATAATTGAACAGTGCCATCATTAGGATTAACATAAGGTGTGTTTGGTGCATAATCTCCAGTACCATCTATAACATCTTGAGCTTTCTCATCCGTATCAAAGTATAGAGGTTTGTCCAATCTTATTCCATAAGTTAATTTGAAGTCGTCGTTAACATCCCACTCATCTTGTAAGTAAAAAGCTAATTGACCTACATTGGTTTCAGCTAAAGACCAAGTATCTGCATTTGCAACAGCTTGCGCATTTGCAAGAGCCTCGGACAATAATCCGTTATTACCAGCAGCAACAAAATCACCAACAGAAGCAAATGCTCCAAAAGCACCTACATAACCATTGTCATTTCCATAACCATAAACTCCTAAATTAAATGAATTATCAAATTCAAATTTTTCAAAAGAAAAACCTAATGTATAGGTATGATTAGCTTTAGTGTAAGTTAAATTATTAGAAAACTGAATAACCTTTTGATCTAAAACATTATTTATTGAAAATGGCTCATGTCCTGCAATAATATAATTTGAACCTGCTCCATCTTGAATTGTAATTGCTGGCATTGGAGATGACATTGGGTTTCTAAAATCTTCGAAATGCGAGTATCCAGCTTGGAATTTATTTGAAACTGCATCAGAAATAGATGAGTTAAGCTCTACTTGAACAGAATTTAACTTATTATTTATCTGATAACCAGAGTTTTCGAATTGTAAAACCGATGCATTAGGTCCTCTAAAGCCTAAAGCGGTAGGGTGAGCTGGCTTATCTTTGGAAGCATCAAGCCAATTATAAATAACCGCTAATTGATTCTTTTCATCGATATTCCAGTCTAATTTAAATATTCCCTTAGATGACTCAGTATCGTGCATAAACCCTTCGTAAGAACCTGGATCATATCCTATCCCTAATAATGTGTTTTGTACTAAAATTAAATCACTCTCGTCAACTCTAGATTCATTAATCGAACCAGTACCTCTATTAGGTAACCAAGATTGACCTAAATCTTCTCTTTGATCTTGTTCAAAGTTTGTGAAAAAGAATAATTTGTTTTTAATAATTGGGCCACCTATACTAAATCCTCTTTGAGATTGTGATAGTTTTGGTACAAAAATATCTTCTCCATTAATTTTAGATCCTGTAAGATCTTCATTTCTCATAAAATTATAAACAGTTCCTTTCAGTTCATTAGATCCACTTTTAGTTACAGCATTAACTGTAGCTCCGGTAAATCCAGATTGAGTAACATCGTAAGGAGCAGTTGATATTTGAATTTGATCTATGGCATCTAAAGAGACTGGTTGTGCATCAGTCTGACCACCAGGCGTGGCAGCATCTAAACCAAAAGGATTATTAAATATTGCTCCGTCTAATGAGAAGTTGTTAAATTGATCATTTCTACCTCCAAAAGATCCGTTACTTGCAGTTGGTTCTAATCTTGTGAAATCAGCTGCTGATCTAGAAATTGAAGGCAAAGTAGTTAATTCTCTACGTCCTACACTAGTTTCAGCACCAGTTCTTTCGCTACTAAAAACACTTCTAGAAGTGTTTCCTTGAATTACTACAGCGTCTAGTTGTTCTGAATCAGGAACTAAGCTTAGAGAAACACTCTCTGCTTGCCCTAAATTAAGAAATACATCCGTAAAAGTTTGGTCTTTATATCCAACATAGCTAACAGTAATTGTATAGGGTCCACCAACTCTAAGGTTTACTAAATTAAATCTACCGTCAATGTTAGTAGCAGCACCATAAGTAGTTCCTGTCG
>Ga0209199_1005590_pt1 | contig 10956 bp, 13 predicted proteins | sample COGITO_mtgs_1105_7_FD_184805 | JGI IMG/M metagenome (GOLD analysis project Ga0209199, IMG submission 184805) | Pelagic marine microbial communities from North Sea - COGITO_mtgs_110523 (SPAdes) (version 2) | ecosystem: Environmental > Aquatic > Marine > Epipelagic ...
ATATCAAAGTTTTTCTGCGCAAGAGCTAGCGCCTTGTCCCGAGCATTACTGTCAGGTGTCGGGGTTGCGGTCGTCAGGGCGGCTTTCAGTTGATCAAGGTCATCAGTCATAGGGTCTTTTCCTCATCCCGAGCGATTGCACGCAGGGATTTCTTTACTTCGCTCATTCTCCAAGACACGGTGCCTTCCGAGACTTCCAATAATTCAGCTGCTTGAGCGTGTGTCAGTTCTTCACCGAGAACGAGCGCAACTGTTTGTCTAAGATCATCAGGCAGGCTCGACATCGCTCGGTACAACCACGCCACCTCATTTTGTGCCTGAGCAGCTTCATCTTTTTGCAAGCGGTGGAAATCACCCCAGCCTGCAAGAACCCGGCGGTGGGTAGCCTGTTTTCGAAACCTGTCTGTGACAGCATTTACTACAACCCGGTAAAGCCATGTGGTGAAGTTCGCGTCGCTGCGGAAACTTCTTAGTTTGTAGGGCAGAACAGCACATATATCTTGCGCCAGATCATCCGCATCAGCTTCGCTGCCAAGCATTCTGAACGCTAGCCTATGAATAACATCATAATGACGCGATAGCAGCGCAGCAAAGGCTTCTCCGTCGCCTCGATTAGCGGCCTGAACCAGATTATGATCACTCGTTTTCATTTTCATAGTGTCTGTTAGACGTATGCCAACGGTCAATCCTTGGTGGATTTGGTAAAAAAATAAATAATTTTTAAATTTGGCTTATTATCACTCAATATTTTAAGCAGTATTAGTCGACCTTAGCCGGACAAATAATAACTTTGAATTTTCCCGTAGCGGCAATGTTTTGGAACCCATATGGAACCCAAAGACAAAACATCACTAGTCAAAATTCCGCTAAGTTATTGATTTAAATGGTGCCCCCACACGGACTCGAACCGCGGACCTACTGATTACAAAACATTTACTCTGCCGGATAGACTGGGAAATGCTCACGCTTATTTGATTTACAGGGGGTTTTGTCGGTTAAGTCAGTTTTGTCGCCGGTAGATAAGGAGAAATACGCCAGGTGCGACACAGCACCGATGTTGCGCGCGCGCGAGGCCTGTTGTTCCATTAAGTTCCAAAGCCATGAGTGGGGACAATTGTGGGGACACAAAATACATTATATTTATTTTACGTTTAATATTATATATTTACGCGTGAAATACGGCGGACGGAAAGGCAGCCAAACCCGTACGCAGGGTGTTCAATGTTGCCTGCACGAGGCTCCAACCACCCCAGGCACATTTCACCCGTTTTTGGCAAAGCGCCGCATTTGGCATACCCACCAAAGCGCTGCGTATCTTTCGGTAAGCGCTGTCCGGGCTACGTTTGTCAAAATGTATGGCGATATAATCGCCGAATTGAGTTAAATACTGCGCCTGTTCGATAATGGCGTCCGGATCTTCATGGCACAGCAGGACATAGGCAATTTTTGGCATTGGGTAATCCATAAAACGGTCACAGCGTCGGTTCGAAATGTCTCGCCAGAATGCTGTTGAATATACAGCGTCGCATTGTTTTCTTAGCCTCAGTCTGTAAACTGCCTCGCACGAATAACAAAGCATATTTTACGGAGTAGTTTTGGCATGCCCTATCCTGGCATCTGGATGACCGAAAGCGAACAGATTTTATATCGCGTCGTGCCCAAGGCGGCCTGTTCCTCGATTGGGCAGATATTGTATTATACCGAGCACGGTACATTTTTTGACGGTGATATCCATGATGCCCGGCACGGGATTCATAAATGGGCGTTAGAGCATAGCCAACCGCTGATCAGTCGCGCGGTTGAGAGCCCCGATACATACAAGTTTTCTTGTGTACGCAATCCTTATCAACGGATCCTTTCGTCGTTTTTTGATAAAATTTGTGGTGTGCAACGAAGCGGCGGCCGCTACCGCGAAACACTGGTGCCGTTTTTGATCGAAAACTATGATATCGAGGTTGGGGGCGAGGATGGGAAACAAGCTTTCGACCAAATCCGATCATTCCGGCGGTTTTTGTTGTTTGCCCGGGATACCATACGATGGCATCGTCCGATGGCGCCCGATATTCACTGGTCGTCAATTGCGGATCATCTTGCAACGCTGGTGGTCAATGGGGGCCGGTTCGACAGTATTTTTTGGGTGGAACGGTTTGATGATGGCATGCAGCAGGTACTTGATAGGGTCGAGACCACACATCCTGTCGACCTCGCTGTTGTGCCGCGCTTCAACCAGTCACAAGTGCACGGGCCTAAACGTGCGCATCCGGTGGCCGATTATTTTGATGATCTGTCCATGCATTTGATGTACGAGATGTACCGGCGTGATTTTTATCTGTTCAAATATGATTACTTTGATCCCTCCAACATGATGCCAATGGCCGAGATGGATCTTGATGAAATTCACACCGAATTGGCCAAGTGATGGCGGCTATGGCTTGAGTTTAAAGGCCAGCGGCAGTGAATAACTGGGCAATATCGGCCTGTGGACGTGGCCCTAAATGGCCGATAACCTCTGAGGCTGCGATGCAGCCCATCCGGCCACAGGTTTTCAGGTCTTTGCCGGTTGCGAGGCCAAACAGAAAGCCGGTCGCAAACTGGTCACCAGCGCCAGTAGAATCAATTGCCGTAATTGATTTGACAGGGATATCTATCCGATTTTCTGCCGCTATCACCGTTGCACCCGCCGCACCGCGTGTGCAGACCACAAGGCCACAATCTTGCGCCGCCTGCTGCAGAGCGCTGTTCAGGTCTTCGGTCTGATACAAGGACTGCCATTCTTCATGATTGCCGATGACATAATCGAGTTCGGTGACCAGCGTGCGAAAATCATCGCGGTGTCGGTCCACGCAGAACGGGTCGGATAGTGAAATACCAGCGGTTCCACCCCCATTTTTACAGGCCTGTGCTGCGGTTTTGAACGCCTGTTTTCCTGCGGGTTTGTCAAAAAGATAGCCCTCGAGAAACAAGATCTCTGACTCTGAAACAAGGGCTTGTGGCACATCATCTGGACCTAAATCAGCGCTGATCCCGAGGTAGGTGTTCATTGAGCGCTCGCCATCTGGCGAGACAAATATCATGCTGCGCGATGTGGGGGAAGCATCGCTCTCAACCGCAGGGTTGAGAAAGTCTGTCCCGCCTTTTGCCGTGGCTTCCGCATAAAAAATACCCAGCCCGTCGGCGCGTACGCGTCCGATGAAACCAGTGGAAAGGCCAAGCTTTCCAAGCCCTGCGATGGTGTTGGCCACAGATCCGCCGGGGGTTTGGATGCGGTTTTCCATCGCGCCATACAGAAGCTCGCCTCGGTCCCGTTCTACCAGTTGCATGATGCCTTTTTGTATGCCCATCAATTCTAAAAAGCTGTCATTGCTCTGACTGATCACATCGACGATGGCATTGCCAATGCCTACAACTTGATATGCTGACATAGGTTCTCAAACTCCTGATGGGGGTCGCGATCAGGTTCGATCGGACGTAAATCGCGTGGTTTGTTGCCACAAAGATGACCGGCGGCGCAGATATCGGGGTCTTGAGGCTGATAGTCAACACAATTTTGCGGCCAATTGAGCCCTTGAATTTTTAAGCATAGCTTTGCGCAGGTGCCATTGGGCCCCTATGTTTGTCTGGGCTGGCCTTAGGTAATTGTTGTGGTGTGTATTTGCGCAAAAAACGGGTCGCGGTTGCTAAATTTGTGCCTTATCCTGGATGCCAAACAGATCGCTGGGGATTTTATATGCAACATACTGATACCGGGTATCATTATCAAATGATGCAACGCGCCATTGATATCATCGATCAGCACGATGGGAGTATAACGCTGGAAAATTTGGCGGAAGAAATGGGTATGAGTGTCGCGTATTTCCAACGGCTATTTTCCCGTTGGGTTGGGGTTTCGCCCAAGAAATACCAGCAGTATCTGGCTTTAAGCTATGCAAAAACTTTATTGAGCGAGCGCTTTACCCTGTTGGAGACAGCTTACCTTTCCGGGTTATCCGGCAGTGGGCGTTTGCATGATCTGTTTGTACGCTGGGAGGCGATGACGCCGGGCGAGTTTGCACGTCAGGCAGATAATGTGACAATCCAATGGGGTTGGTTTGACACTCCGTTTGGCGAGGCACTTGCGATGGGTACGCGGCGCGGGTTGTGTGGACTGGCCTTTGTGGAAGAAATCGGCCGAGAACAGGCGTTGGGTGATATGATGGCCCGCTGGCCCTCAGCGCGATATATATCCCATACCGACGGGCGATCAGGACGGCAATCTGCAGGGGTTTCCGGGGAGCTGTCAGACTGGGTTGAGGCGGCTTTCTCAGCACGGGGCGAGACGCCACTCAGCTTGATTGGGGCGCCATTCCAGATCAAAGTCTGGGAAGCTTTGATGCACATTCCCAGCGGTTTTGTGACGAGCTATTCACAAATTGCCAGTGCGATTGGCCACCCTAAAGCGGTGCGCGCTGTCGGTACGGCGGTTGGGCGCAACCCGGTCAGTTGGGTGATACCGTGTCATCGGGCGCTGCGCAAATCCGGTGGGCTAGGTGGTTATCACTGGGGGCTTCGGGTCAAACGCGCAATGCTGGCCTATGAGGCGGCGCGGCAAGAGGCATAAGTGCACCGCTGTCAGGATGTAGCCCAATACAAACAGATGTATTGGGCGTTTAAATATTGCATCTTCGCTTTCAATTCATGCGCTATTGGGTTAAGAGCAATATTAATAAATTTAAGATCGTTTATCGCATTAATTTTGAGGCTTCTTTATAATGACTATTAATTCCCGCAAAGTTGCGCTTATTCCTATGCTGTTTGCCATGGCCGCCTGCATGCAGCCAGCACGTTTGTCTGGAGATGACCAGCGGGTGCATACTAAAAACGGGGCGTTTCTTGGAACGATGATGGGTGCGGCCGTTGGTTTGGTATCCGCTGATAATTCAGACGAACGGCCTGGTAAAGTGGTAAAGGCGGCAATTATCGGTGCGGGCTTGGGCGCATTGGCGGGCACTCTGCTCGATCGGCAAGAGGCGGATTTGCGTCGTGATCTGGACAATCGTGATGTGCAGATTACCAACACTGGGGACCGTTTGGTTGTGACCTTGCCGCAGGATATTTTATTTGCGACAGATAGTACTGCGGTTCGGGCCGATTTGCGCCGGGATTTGCGGGCGCTTGCCGGCAATCTGGACGCGTATCCTAAATCTACGGTCAGCATCATTGGGCACACGGATAATGTGGGCGACGCTAGTTATAATCGTGACCTTTCGAATCGTCGCGCCTATAGCGTAGAACGTGTGCTGGTGGATGCTGGGACATCAATGTCGCGCATTCAGGCGTATGGCCGAGGCGAGCAAGAGCCTCTCGCGTCAAACCTGTCATCCGAGGGGCGCGCTCAAAATCGTAGAGTTGAAGTGGTGATTGTTTCAAATGCAGGGTGAGCGTTTTTGATTTTTCCCACCAAACCCCCAGTTGGCAGAGGCCGCTGTCATACCACTAGAATTAGTGCGGCATATCATCAGTGCCCATATATCTGGGTGCGGATGAAAGCGCACTGAATGGGTTTGCCATACGCGAGGGCATATGCAGAAAAACAGGGACCTGTGGATAAATACAGTCAGACTTTCATGAGTTCTTGACCTGCTTCAAGGGGTGTTTTGACGAGGTTGAGCTTTGCCAGAGCGCCACGCATTGTATTTTGTGCTTGCCCTTGAATATGACCTGTTAAATCTGTAAGAAAGTCCTGTCGAAGAGGTGCGCAGCACCACAGCTGAAGAACGCATACAGGGTCGGATATTCCGGCCCCATTTGTTTTGATGTAAACCTAAGACCAATTTGCAAGACCGGCGGAGACAACCGCTCGGCCAGAAACATAAACGAATAGGAAACCAGAGACCTCATGGCTCAAAACACATCTATGGAGGAATTCGAAGCCCTCCTGAACGAAAGCTTCGAAATGGACACGCCCGAAGAGGGATCTGTTGTCACCGGCAAAGTTATCGCGATCGAAGCGGGACAAGCCATTATCGATGTCGGCTATAAAATGGAAGGCCGTGTTGATATCAAAGAATTTGCAAACCCTGGTGAATCGGCAGAAGTGTCGGTGGGAGACAGCGTAGAAGTCTTCCTGCGTCAGGTCGAGAACTCTAAGGGCGAAGCGGTCATCTCACGAGAAATGGCCCGCCGTGAAGAGGCGTGGGATCGGCTTGAAAAAGCCTACTCGGATGAGGCACGGGTTGACGGTGCAATCTTTGGCCGTGTCAAAGGCGGCTTTACGGTTGATCTTGGCGGCGCGGTTGCATTCTTGCCAGGCTCTCAAGTTGACGTGCGTCCTGTGCGTGATGCCGGTCCGCTGATGGGCCTGAAGCAGCCCTTCCAAATCCTGAAAATGGACCGCCGTCGTGGAAATATCGTGGTGTCGCGTCGTGCGATCCTCGAAGAGAGCCGTGCGGAGCAGCGCGCCGAAGTCATCGGCAACCTGACCGAAGGCATGTCTGTTGACGGCGTTGTGAAAAACATCACTGAATATGGTGCCTTCGTTGATCTGGGCGGCGTAGACGGGCTGTTGCACGTCACAGACATGGCGTGGCGTCGGATCAACCACCCATCTGAGGTCTTGACGATCGGCGAGACAATCAAAGTGCAGGTCATCAAGATTAACAAAGAAACCCACCGGATTTCTCTTGGCATGAAACAGCTGCAAGAAGATCCTTGGAATTTGGTTGCTGGCAAGTACCCACTGGAATCCGTGCACATGGGCCGGGTCACCAATATCACTGATTATGGTGCTTTTGTTGAACTGGAAGCCGGTGTCGAAGGCTTGGTGCACGTCTCTGAAATGTCTTGGACTAAAAAGAATGTCCACCCCGGTAAGATCGTGTCCACCAGCCAAGAAGTCGAGGTTATGGTGCTTGAGATTGACGGCGTGAAACGGCGCGTGTCACTGGGTCTGAAACAAACCATTCGCAACCCTTGGGAAGTGTTTGCCGAGACCCACCCTGAGGGCACCGAAGTCGAAGGCGAAGTCAAAAACATCACCGAGTTTGGCCTATTCGTTGGCCTGCCAGGAGATATAGATGGCATGGTCCATATGAGCGACATCAGCTGGGACGAGCGCGGCGAAGACGCGATTCAGAATTTCCGCAAAGGCGACTTGGTTCAAGCTGTCGTATCGGAAGTGGATGTTGAAAAGGAGCGGATTTCGCTCTCGATCAAATCCATGGGTGGTGACAAATTTGCTGAAGCGACTGGAAGTGTCAAGCGTGGCTCAATCGTGACGGTAAACGTAACCTCTATCGAAGATGGCGGTATCGAAGTTGAGTATGAAGGAATGAAATCCTTTATCCGGCGCTCTGATCTGTCGCGGGATCGTGCAGAGCAGCGTCCGGACCGGTTCTCGGTTGGGGACAAGCTCGATGTGCGTGTTACCAACATTGATAGTAAAACGCGCCGTTTGGGTCTGTCGATCAAAGCGCGCGAAATTGCAGAAGAGAAAGAGGCCGTGGAACAGTATGGTTCGTCCGACTCAGGTGCGTCTCTCGGTGATATTCTTGGTGCAGCGCTGAAAGGCGACAACACCTAGAATACAGCAAAATGCATTGAAAAGGCCCCGCACAGGTTTTTGCGGGGCTTTTTTTGTCTCTGTTGCAAAAACTGTCATCGGTTGGCGCTGTAGTGTTGTTGATTTCAAGTGGGAATTAAGGTAAAAGTGAATCGTGACATTCCTTAAATGTCAGTTATTTGGCTCGGCTGCCTGGTTTAGAATTATCATGTTGGAATAGTGGGTGATTTATAATACCGGGAAGCTATTTAATTTTGCGGCGCAGTCTTGGGGAGAAAATCTAAATGATACGATCTGAATTGATCCAAAAGTTGGCGGATGAAAATCCGCATCTTTTTCAGCGTGATGTGGAGCGTATTGTAAACACGATTTTCGATGAGATAACCGAAACCATGGCCCGAGGTGATCGGGTGGAGTTGCGGGGGTTTGGAGCGTTCTCTGTTAAAAAGCGGGATTCCAGGATTGGGCGCAATCCGCGTACTGGGGCTTCGGTTTCCGTGGCGGAAAAGTATGTGCCGTTTTTCAAAACTGGCAAACTTTTAAGGGATCGATTGAACGGAAGATAAACCATGCGCTACCTGCGATATGGGTTTCTGGGCCTGCTTGCGATTATGCTTATCACGGTTGCAATCGCCAATAGAGGTGTTGTGACACTGACGCTTTTGCCCGCGGAGCTGGGCGCGTTGTTTGGGCTCAATCTATCGATCCAAACGCCGCTGTTCGTTGTTATTTTTAGTGGCATCGTAGCTGGCTTGTTGATCGGGTTTTGTTGGGAATGGTTGCGGGAATATAAATTGCGCGCCGAGGGCCACCGCAGTGCCCGTGAGGTCAACAAGCTGCAGCGTCAAGTGCGCAAGCTTCAGGTTGAAAAATACGACGAAAAAGACGAGGTATTGGCGCTTCTGGACCGGGCAAATTAAAGTAAGGCGAGATCGGTGATCAAAGTAAAATTCTGCGGTTTAAACTCGTCTGCCGCCGTGCAGGCCGCAGCCCGGGCTGGGGCGGCCTATGTCGGGTTTGTATTTTTTTCCAAATCCCCGCGCCACCTGTCAATTGAAAAGGCGCGCGCTCTTGCCCAAGAAACACCTGCCGGCATTGTAAAGGTTGCTTTGACGGTTGATGCAACAGACACTTTTCTGGATCAACTTACTGAAAATGTTCCCTTGGACTTGTTGCAGCTACACGGCCGTGAAACACCTGCACGGGTGGCAGAGGTTAAGGCCCGTTACGGCCTGCCGGTGATGAAGGCTGTCGGGGTGGCACAGGCCAGTGATCTGACCAAGATAGACCACTATGCGGCGGTCTGCGATCAGCTTTTGATTGATGCAAAGCCACCCGAACAGGGTATTTTGCCTGGTGGCAACGGCTTGGCGTTTGATTGGCGGCTGATTGCCGGCCGTAACTGGCCATTGCCATGGATGCTGGCTGGCGGGTTATCTCCCGAGACAGTCCCTGCCGCGCTGCAAATGACAGCGACGCGACAATTAGATGTCAGTTCTGGGATAGAGACCTCCCCCGGCGTGAAGGACCAAGGCCTGATGTTAGCCTTTATGGCCGCGGTACAGCGTCACCAAACACAGACAACGTGAATTTTTGACTGGAAAAACTGTGCGTTGCATCATATTCCAAGTCATACAGCAGCGATAAGGATATAAGATGGCAGACGATCTTTTTAACAGCTTCATGAACGGCCCCGATGAAAAAGGGCGGTTTGGTGATTTTGGCGGTCGTTTCGTTTCCGAAACGTTGATGCCGTTGATTCTCGAGTTGGAACAGCAGTACGAAATTGCCAAGACCGATGAGACATTCTGGGCCGAGATGCACTATCTTTGGACCCATTATGTTGGCCGGCCAAGCCCGCTATATTTTTCGGAACGGCTGACCCAGCATTTGGGCGGTGCGAAAATCTATATGAAACGTGACGAGTTGAACCACACCGGTGCGCATAAAATCAACAATGTGCTGGGACAGATTATCTTGGCGCGAAGAATGGGAAAATCGCGCATCATTGCTGAAACAGGTGCAGGGCAGCATGGCGTAGCAACCGCGACGGTTTGCGCCAAGTTCGGCCTGCAATGCGTCGTTTATATGGGGGCCCACGATGTCGAGCGTCAGGCGCCAAACGTATTTCGGATGAAATTACTCGGCGCCGAAGTGATTCCCGTGACCTCGGGTCGTGGCACCCTCAAAGACGCGATGAATGATGCGCTACGCGATTGGGTGACCAATGTGCGTGATACGTTTTATTGCATTGGCACTGTGGCTGGCCCGCATCCCTATCCGGCGATGGTCCGCGATTTCCAAGCCATCATTGGCAAAGAAGCCAAAGAACAGATGATGCTGGCCGAAGGCCGACTGCCGGATACGTTGATTGCCGCAATTGGTGGTGGATCAAACGCAATGGGGCTGTTTTATCCGTTTTTGGATGACAAAGAGGTTGGTATTATCGGCGTCGAGGCCGGCGGCAAGGGTGTGAACGCTAAGATGGAGCATTGTGCCTCGCTGACGGGCGGGCGCCCTGGGGTTTTGCACGGCAACCGGACCTATCTGTTACAGGATGACGACGGACAAATTCTGGAAGGTTTCAGTATCTCAGCCGGTCTGGATTATCCCGGCATTGGCCCCGAACATGCCTGGTTGCACGACATTGGCCGCGCGCAATATGTCAGCATCACTGATAAAGAGGCGCTTGAGGCATTTCAACTGTGTTGCGAGTTGGAGGGCATTATCCCAGCGCTTGAACCAAGCCATGCCTTGGCCCATGTGATGAAAATGGCCCCGACATTACCAGCAGATCACATTATCTGCATGAATATGTGTGGGCGCGGCGATAAGGACATCTTTACGGTCGCGCAACATCTGGGATTTGACATGGGATAGCCGCCTTTTGTGGTGGTGGCTGGGGCGTCTAATGCGTGCCAGCCGCATGTTTTTGCAAGAATTCAATCGACACAATATCTAATGCGCTTTTATGCGTGGCTTGGATTTTGACCTTTGGAGCGCAGCCTTCGTTATGCGCCTGAAGAAAACGGCTGGCGCAAAGGCACCAGGCGTCACCGGGGTTCAGCCCGATAAACCCATACTCAGGCCGCGACGTCGACAGATCATTCCCGACATATTTTGAATAGGCCAGAAACTCCGCTGTCATGATCGCGCAGACCGTATGACTTCCGTGATCTTCCGCGCAAGTATTGCAACACCCATCGCGGAAAAAACCGGTTACAGGCTGGGTTGAACAGGTCATGATCGGGTCACCGAATACATTCACGGAAGGGTCTTTTTCAATCATAGGGAAAGGTCCGTTTCAAGGGCGCAGGTCGGATGACGCTGTGAATTGCTTGGCAGAACTCAAGCAGTCTTTTATCTGGCCGTCAATGGCCTGTCTGGGCTCATGGCCTGAAGTTGCCCGAGGTTTTGGTC
>Ga0209199_1005594_pt1 | contig 10952 bp, 7 predicted proteins | sample COGITO_mtgs_1105_7_FD_184805 | JGI IMG/M metagenome (GOLD analysis project Ga0209199, IMG submission 184805) | Pelagic marine microbial communities from North Sea - COGITO_mtgs_110523 (SPAdes) (version 2) | ecosystem: Environmental > Aquatic > Marine > Epipelagic ...
GAAAAACCCCCTGAGGCTATATTGCTCATGGAGTTATTTATCGCATCAAATAAACTCATTCCTGCGAGTTTTAATAAGATGGTTTCCAAAATAGTTAAACCAACATAAATCAACCACAACCTTTTAGCAGTGTCGCTAATTCTTGGATGAATCTTATCACCAGTTAACCCAGGAGCTTCAGCAGAAAAAAGTTGCATTCCTCCTATTCCCAGTAAAGGTAAAATAGCAATAGCAAGAACTATAATACCCATACCACCTAACCAATGAGTCATACTTCTCCAAAAGATTATGCTCTTAGGCAAAGCATCTATATCATTAATTATAGTTGAACCTGTTGTAGTATATCCGGACATTGTTTCAAAAAAGATATTTGAAAATGAAGAAATTGACTCAGTTATAAAATAAGGAAGCATGCCTGAGAAAACCATTGTAAGCCAGCCCAATACAACAACAAAATAAGCGTCTCTTTTATTTATTTTTCTTTCATTTTTTTTAGAAACAGTCATCAATAGCCAGCCAAAAAAAATCACAAATGATGATACTATTATCATTTCATTTAAGACACCATCGTTAGTTAAATGACTTACAAATGCAGAAATAAGCATTGCAAAACCATTAAACATTAACAATAATCCTAAAATGTGAAAAATTAATTTTCTATTAAGTTTAGACATTATCTATTTATAAAAATAAACTTTCTACTTTTTTAATACTTTCAGGCTTAGAGCAAACAAGAACTCTGTCTCCTAGTTTAATCTCAAAATCTCCAAGAGCTATAATACCCTCGTTATTTCTTATGACTCCTCCAATAATTCCAGTTAATGGAAAATCTAGATCGATTATTTTTTTATTGAGAACCTTTGAATTTTCATTAACAATAAATTCAACTATTTCAGCATCCATATCGTTTAACATTGCTAATTCAACAATATCACCATTTCTAACAAACTTAAAAATGTCATTTGCTGCAAGTAATTTTTTATTAATTAAACTATCAATTCCTATTGACTGAGAAAGATTGAAATAATCCATATTTTCTACAAGTGCAATAGTTTTTTTGACTTTTTTTGACTTAGCCATCATGCATGACATTATATTTGTTTCAGAATCTCCACTTGTTGCAATAAAAGCATCCATAGTTTCTAAATTTTCATCAACAAGAAGATCTAAATTCCTGCCATCCACGTTTAAAACCATTAGATTAGGTAATTCTTCAGCAATATCATTAGCTTTTTGTTCGTTAATTTCAATTAACTTGATATTCAATCCTTGTAAACTTAAGTCTTTAGATAATTTTGAACCAACTCTTCCTGCACCAAGTATCATTACATTTTTTACCTTTTGCTTTTCGATACCCATTAAATTATAAAGTTCTTTAAGACCTTTTTTATTAGTAATAAAATAAACGTGATCACATTCACAAAAAATAGTATTTCCTCTTGGAATTATAGTAGTGTCACTATTTTCTCTCTTAAGGGCAATTGGCATAAAATGAACACCTGGAAAGACAGATGCAGCTTCCATAACAGTCTTACCAACAAAAGGTGCATTTTTTTCTAGTCTAACCGCCATCATCTTTAATATACCATCATCAAAATCATGACTATTTGTAAAGGCAGATTCGCTAATTATTAGTTTAATTTCATCAGCAGCCAAATTTTCAGGTGAAATGAGCTCATCTATTCCAATTAAATCAAAATCAATTTCATTACAGTCCTTAATAAATTCAGTATTAGAAATTCTAGCAACAGTTCTTTTAGCACCGAGTTGCTTAGATAAAAAGCAAGTAGTAAAGTTAGTAGTCTCAGATGTAGTTAACGAAACTACTAAATCAGAATTCTCAACATCAGCATTCTTTAATACAGAAATTGAAGAAGCATTACCTTCAATTGTTTTAATGTCGAGCTTATTTTCCGCAATGTTTAAACTTGATTTTTTGTTATCAATTAAGGTAATTTCATGGGATTCAAAAGAAAGTAACTTTGCTAAATGAAAGCCCACTTCTCCAGCACCCGCAATTATTATTTTCATAAATACATGGTTGTATTATAATACAAATATACTTGATTTTAAAAAATCAAGTATATTTTTTTAATTATTATCAATCTCAAACATAATTTTCTTTATTACATTTGAAAATATATGAGAACATTTATACTCTTTTTATCACTTTTTTTTCTAACAATAAATAGCTCTGCACAAAAAAATAAAACCACAATTAATAATCTTCAAAATTTTGATCAACAAAAAATACATTTTGGATATTTTATAGGGCTCAACATGTATGATTATAAATTTAAATTAGAGCAAGAAAAGACCATAACGGTTGAAAATAAGTTTGGTTTTAACGTTGGATTAATCGGAGATTTAAAGTTAAATAGAAATTTAAATTTAAGATTTGAACCTGGGCTTTATAAAAATAATTTAAATGTTGTCTACAATGATATAAGTAATGAAATAAGAGAAAAAAAATCAACATATATAAATCTTCCGATTTTATTAAAATATAGCTCAGAAAGGTACCGTAATATTAAACCCTTCATAGTTGGAGGATTATCTTCCTCAATTAATTTGTCCAGTAATCAAAACAGGATTGATGATATTGAAAGCGGATTATACAGGGCAAAAACAGTTTCATTCAATTATGAATTAGGCTTTGGTGTTGACTTGTATTTTCAATATTTTAAGTTTTCACCATCAATAAGGGGAGTTTTTTCACTTACAAATGAATTAATTCCAGATAATCCTACATCATCAGGTGACTTCACTAATAATATTGAAAAATTATTTTCAAGGGGGATTTTTATAAATTTTTCATTTCACTAGATTTTCTAGAAAATTCAGATAAAATAATTCCTAATGAATTTGAAAGGTTTAAGCTTTCGGGGAATCTTTCATTATTGAATCTTGGAATCGTTAACTCAATATCAATTAAGGACCTTAGATTTTCAGAAATACCATTAGCTTCGTTTCCAAACACTACAATTCCTGTATCTGTACTGATTTTGTTTTCAAAAACTGATTGACCATTAATAAATGTTCCAAATTTGTTTAATGACTCTGATGTTAAAAAATTTTTCAAATCTAAGTATGTAATATTAATTCGAGACAAAGAACCCATTGCTGATTGGACTACTTTTGGATTATAACAATCTACTGAATCTAAAGAACAAACTATATCCTTGACTCCAAACCATTCACATGTTCTTATTATAGTACCAAGATTTCCAGGATCATTAATTGATTCTAACCCAACAAGTAATTTATTTTTATTTATGGGCTTTTCGTTTGGTATTTTAAAAATTGCTAAATGATCATCTGGATTAGTTAAATAACTAATCTTTTTGAGTTCTGAACGCGAAACCTGGTTTTCATTATTCATGTCGAATTCAGATGTGTTTATTGAAAATAATTTATGAAGAACAAATTTTGAATTAATAAATTCAAAAACTGATTTTTTTCCCTCAACAACAAACATTTTATTTAAATGACGTTGTTTTTTATGCTTCAAATTTTTAATCAGTTTTATTTCGTTTTTGCTAAGCATTAATAATGATGTATTTTTGATTTATTCTATTTAAGTGAAAAAAACTATAACAAAAATAGCATTATTTGTAATTATCTGTATTACTGCAATTAGCTGTAGTATAACTAAAGATCTAAATCAAGGTAATTTAATACTTAGATCAAATGAAATTTTTATAAATGGATCAAAGTTGAAAACTGATTCATTATCTCCACTTTTAGCTCAAAAAAAAAACAATTATATAATTGGATTTCCTTTAGCAGCTAAATTATTCCAGTCATCTAAAGTAAATAGTGATTCAATATTTAATAAATGGATTAACAAAAAAGTCAATAGAAAAAAAAGACTTAATTCAATACTTTCAAAAAAACAAGTTTTACAATTGAATAGTTATTATGAGAATTTAAATAATTGGAAAAAAAATAATGGAGAAAAATTGGAAATCATTGACTCTGTAAAAACAAATATTTCAATTGAAAATTTAAAATCATATTATAATAACAACGGATATTTTAATTCTAAAATATCTTCTAAAACAATTATTAACCAAAACAATAATAAATTCGGAAAAGTTGTTTACAATATAAAAACTGGTAATCAATACGCTTTAGACAGTGTATCAACAAACATTGAATCTAAAGTTTTAGATTCTATATTTAGTTCAGAAAATAACAAATCAATTTTAAAACCAAATACATATTTTAACACAAAGAAATTTGAATTAGAAAGAAACAGAATTGATAAATTATTTAAGAATTCTGGGATTTATAATTTTCAGATAAATTCTGTTTCTTTTAAAATAAATTTAGACACAACAAATTTAAATTTCAAAATCCCAGTTGAAATAGTAATTAAAGAAAACAACTTAAACAACAGTTATCTAAAACATAAAATAAAAAAAATAAATTTATTTTTAGAAAAAGAAGATTTAAATACTGAAACTAAAAAAATATTTAGTTACGACTCTATTAATTTTTATTCTAATTTTCAATTAGACTACAAACCCAAAGTATTGTCAGATTTAATTCTTGTTAAAAAAAATGATTTTTACAGCGATTATAAAAGAACTAAAACAATTAATTTGTTAAATAAGTTCGATAATTTTCAATACCCCTCAATTAATTACAACTATTTAAATGAATCTAATAAAGAATTAGAAGCCAATATATATTTGGTTCCCAAGAAAAAATATTCATTCAGATTTGGACTAGATCTTAAACACTCCAATATTGAGGATATTGGAATATCATTTGAATCATCATTAATTAATAGAAATGTGTTTAAGTCAGGAGAAAAATTAGAATTTACAACTCGAGCTACCGTAGGTAAGTCTGCAAATACTACTATTTCTGAGTATGGATTTGATGTTAGATTTAAATTTCCTAAACTCTTTCCTTCATTAAATCTAAAAAAATTAGTTCAGTTAAAAAACAAGCCTATTACATATTTAAATATTGGAACATCTAACCAAACGAATATTGGATTAGACAGACAAAATTTTAAATTTGATATAAATTACGACTGGCTTGATAAAAAAAATAGAAAAAATAATCTTAGCTTAATAAATGTTGAACTAGTTAACAATAAAAATATTGTCAATTATTTTAATATTTATTCTAATTCATTTAAATCTATAAATAATATTGCCAAAAACTATAGTTCACCCTCTAATTATTTGGATACTAACAATAACTTAATCATACCAAGCGGAATTGATTCATTTATAACAGAAGTTGTTTCAAAACAATTTGCAGTTACAAACGAAGATTTTAACACAATCAATTATTTAAATGACAGAAAAAACAGACTAACATCAAACAATTTAATAATAGGGTCAAGTTTTTCTTTTTCTAATAAGTCAAGAAATAATATATACAATAATGAATTTTCTGAATTTAAATTAAAAGTTGAACTTGCAGGAAATTTAACAAATCTTACAAGCAATCTTTTAAATGTTTCTAAAGACGAGTTTGGCAAAAACAAAATTTTAGGATTAACATTCTCACAATTTATAAAAACTGAGACTGGTTATATCAAACATTGGCCAATTGGATTAAATTCTATTATAGCTTTTAGATCATTTTTTGGATTAGCTATCCCGTTTGGAAATTCAAATAACATTCCTTTTTCAAAATCATTTTTTGCAGGTGGATCAAACGACAACAGAGCTTGGGAGGTTTACAGACTTGGTCCCGGTAGTAGTGAAGCTTTAAGTGAATTCAATGAAGCGAATATGAAAATATCTATGAATATTGAATACAGATTTAAAATCCTTGGACGAATAGATGGTGCATTATTTACTGATATAGGAAACATATGGAACGTATTTGATGACACAAAAGATTCAAAAAGAAAATTTAATAGCTTAAAAGATTTAGACGAAATAGCAATAGGAAGCGGTATTGGGTTAAGGTATAACATTGGTTATTTTATTTTAAGATTAGACATGGGGCTAAAAACCTACAATCCTGTACTTGAAACCAACCAGAGATGGTTAACTGATTTTAATTTAAAAAAAGCTGTGTTCAATATTGGTTTAAATTATCCTTTTTAGGACCAATAATTCTTTTTAATTTAGCGCACTAATTAAAAAATTAAAATGAGTAATCAAATTAAAGGAGGTGTTGCCACAGGTGACGAAGTTCAAGAGATTTTTAATCTTGCAAAAGCAAAAAAATTTGCATTACCTGCTGTAAATGTAATTGGATCGAATTCTATTAATGGAGTTTTAGAAACAGCATCAAAATTAAACGCTCCAGTAATAATTCAATTTTCAAACGGTGGAGCTGTTTTTAATGCTGGAAAAGGACTTTCTAATGAAAATCAAAATGCGGCCATCAAAGGTGCAATAGCTGGAGCAAAACATGTTCACGAACTTTCAGAAGCTTATAATGTTCCTGTCATCTTACATACAGATCATGCAGCTAAAAAACTTTTACCTTGGATTGACGGATTACTTTCAGCTAGTGAAGATCACTTTGAAAAAACAGGAAAATCTTTGTTCAGCTCACACATGATTGATCTTTCTGAAGAACCGATAGAGGAAAACATTTCTATATGTAAAGAATATTTAAAAAGGATGAGTAATATTGGAATGACATTAGAAATTGAATTAGGTATTACAGGTGGTGAAGAAGATGGCGTAGATAATACTGACATTGATGATTCAAAACTCTATACTCAACCTGAAGAAGTTGCGTATGCTTATGAAGAATTATCAAAAATCAGTGATAAATTTACTATTGCTGCTGCATTTGGAAATGTTCATGGAGTTTACAAACCGGGAAATGTAAAATTAACTCCAAAAATCTTAAAAAATTCTCAGGATTTTGTTTCTAAAAAATATAATGTAGAACATAATACTATAAATTTTGTTTTTCACGGAGGATCTGGCTCTTCAGTTAAAGAAATAAGGGAAGCTATTGATTATGGAGCTATAAAAATGAATATTGACACCGATATGCAATATGCATTTATGTGTGGAATTAGAGATTACTTTAAAACAAATGCAGATTACTTAAAATCTCAAATCGGAAATTCTGAAGGTAATGACATCCCAAATAAAAAGTATTATGATCCAAGAGTTTGGTTAAGAAAAGCTGAAGAAAGTTTTATTTCAAGACTTACTCAAGCATTTGAAGATCTTAATAACGTAGATACCTTGAACTAAATTTGGTTTAGTATATTTGAATAAACATCCATTATATGGCTTGGTTTAAAAGAAAAACAAAAGGAATACACACTTCAACTGAAGAAAAAAAAGATACTCCAGAGGGTTTATGGCATAAAACCCCTACTGGAAAAATTATTGATACTGAAGAGCTAGAAAATAATTCATTTGTTTCACCTGAAGACGGTTTTCATATTAGAATTGGTAGTCAAGAATATTTTAATATTTTTTTTGATGATAATTTCAAAGAAATAGATGAAAATATTAAGGCTAAGGACCCTTTAAAATTTAGTGATAATAAATCATACAAACAAAGAACCAAAGACGCAAGAAAAAAGACAGGCTTAAAAGATGCCATTAAAGTTGCCATTGGTAAATCTGGTGGTGAGAATGTTGTTATAGCATGTATGGACTTTAGGTTTATTGGAGGGTCTATGGGTTCAGTGGTGGGTGAAAAAATAAGTAGAGCAGTTGACATAGCTATTAAAAAGAAAATTCCTTTAATTATAATTTCAAAATCAGGGGGAGCTAGAATGATGGAAGGAGCAATATCTTTAATGCAAATGGCTAAGACGTCGGCTAAACTGTCTCAGTTAGCTAATAATAAATTACCTTACATATCTTTATGTACTGATCCAACTACAGGTGGAACTACTGCATCTTTTGCAATGCTTGGTGACATAAATATCTCCGAGCCTGGAGCATTGATAGCATTTGCTGGTCCAAGAGTTGTCAAAGACACTACAGGAAAAGAATTACCGGAAGGCTTCCAAACTTCTGAATTTTTATTAGAACACGGATTTTTAGATTTTATCAGTCCCAGAACTGAAATTAAGAAAAAAATTAATCTGTATTTTGATTTAATTCTCAACAGACCATTAAGGTCAATTTAAAATTACATTTTTATCAAATATAATCTTATATTTGCCGGGCTAATTAAAATTTAATTAGCTACATAAAAATCATTTAAAATAATATTGGCATGTATTTAACAAAAGAAAACAAAAAAGAAATCTTCAAAGAACACGGTAAATCAGAATCTGATACTGGGTCAGCTGAAGGTCAAATTGCATTATTCACAAAACGAATTAATCATTTAACAAAACATCTTAAAAAAAATAGAAAAGATTATAATACTGAAAGATCTTTAGTAATGATGGTTGGTAAAAGAAAAAGTTTGTTGAGTTATCTAAAGAAAAAAGATATTAATAGATACCGTGAAATAATCAAAAAATTAAACTTACGTAAATAGTTTTTACACAGTTTTTCATTGGTATTCTACTCAAGACACAACACAACTTAATTAATTTAATGAAAAATATGAAAATCAAAACTTATAACGAATCCATCGATTTAGGTGATGGAAGAACAATAACGCTAGAAACTGGTAAACTTGCAAAGCAAGCACATGGTTCAGTAGTTGTTCAAATGGGTAAAGCAATGCTATTATGTACTGTTGTATCCAACTATGAAGCCAGTAATGTTGACTTCCTTCCTCTTACAGTTGATTACAGAGAAAAATTCGCAGCTGCGGGAAGATATCCAGGAGGTTTTTTCAAAAGAGAAGCTAGACCTAGTGACGGCGAAGTATTAACAATGAGATTAGTAGACAGAGTTTTACGTCCACTATTTCCCAAAGATTATCATTCTGAAGTTCAGGTCATGATTCAATTAATGTCCCATGATGAGGATGTAATGCCTGATGCTCTTGCCGGACTTGCAGCATCTGCTGCAATTCAATTAAGTGACTTTCCATTTGAATGTGCAATTTCAGAAGCTCGTGTAGCAAGAATTGATGGTAAATTTGTTATTAATCCTAGTAGAGCTCAATTAGCTAAAGCTGATATAGAAATAATGGTTGGAGCTTCTGCTGATTCAGTAATGATGGTTGAGGGTGAAATGGATGAATGTAGTGAAGAAGAAATGGCAGATGCCATAAAATTTGCTCATGAATCCATAAAAATTCAAATTGAAGCGCAAGAAAGATTAGCTAACGCTGTTGGCAAAAAAGAAGTTAGAGAATACGAAACTAGTGTTGAAAATGAAGAACTAGCTAAAAAAATTCATGATGCTACTTATACTAAATGTTATGACATTGCAAAAAAAGGTACTTCTAAAGCTGAACGTAGTTTAGCTTTTTCAAGTGTTAAAGACGAAATAAAAGCTTCATTTACTGATGAAGAAATTGAAGAACACGGAAAATTAATCAGTAAATATTTTAACAAAACTCAAAAAGAAGCTATTAGAGAATTAACATTAAGTGAGGGAATAAGACTTGACGGAAGAAAAACAGATGAAATAAGAGATATATGGTGTGAAGTTGATTACTTACCATCTACTCACGGATCTGCTATATTTACAAGAGGAGAAACTCAGGCCTTAGCCACTGTTACTCTTGGAACATCACGAGAAGCTAATAAAATTGATATGCCATCTTATGAAGGTGAAGAGACTTTTTATCTTCATTATAATTTTCCTCCATTTTGTACAGGAGAAGCTAGACCATTGAGAGGAACATCAAGAAGAGAGGTAGGACATGGTAATCTTGCTCAAAGAGGTCTAAAAGGGATGATTCCTGATAATTGTCCTTACACGGTGAGAGTTGTTAGTGAGGTTCTTGAGTCTAACGGTTCATCTTCCATGGCGACCGTATGTTCAGGAACAATGGCTCTTATGGACGCAGGAGTTCAAATAACTAGACCTGTCTCTGGAATAGCAATGGGATTAATTTCTGATGGAGATAGATATGCGGTTTTGAGTGATATTTTAGGTGATGAAGATCATCTCGGAGATATGGACTTTAAAGTAACAGGAACTTCTGAGGGAATAACAGCTTGCCAAATGGATATTAAAATAAAAGGTTTATCATATGAAATTTTAGTAAATGCACTTAAACAAGCTAGAGATGGAAGGTTACATATTTTAAATAAAATAACTGAGACTATAGGAAGACCAAATACAGATGTTAAATCTCATTCTCCGAAAATGGTGACAAGTAGAATTCCAAATGAATTCATAGGACCATTCATTGGACCTGGTGGAAAAGTAATTCAAGAGTTGCAAAAAACTACTGGTTGTACAATAGTTATAAATGAGGATCCAGAGACAGAGGAAGGAATCGTGGAAATTCTTGGAACTGATCAAGAGGGAATTGACTCTGTTCTTGCAAAAATAGATTCACTTTTATTTAAACCAGAAAAAGGAAACTCTTACAAGGTTAAAGTAATAAAAATGTTAGATTTTGGAGCAGTAGTTGAATATTTAGAAGCACCTGGAAACGAAGTTTTATTACACGTTAGTGAAATTGCATGGGAAAGAACTGAAAATGTTAGTGATGTACTTAAACTTGGTGATGAATTAGAAGTTAAATATTTTGGTACAGACCCTAGAACTAGAAAAGAAAAAGTTTCTAGAAAAGCATTGTTAGAAAAGCCTGAAGGTTATGTTGAAAGGCCACCAAGAGCTCCTAGATCTGATAACAGAGGAAGAGATAACAGAGGAAGAGATAATAGAGGAAAAAGATAATAACTAATTATTGTAACCTTTTTAAAACTTTTAACGTATAATAAATCTAATACTAAATAATGAGACAATTAAAAATCACCAAACAGGTAACTAATAGAGAAACTGCTTCATTAGATAAATATTTACAAGAAATAGGAAAAGTTGATTTAATTACTGCTGAAGAAGAGGTTGAATTAGCTCAAAAAATTAGAGCTGGAGATGAAAATGCATTAGATAAACTCACAAAAGCTA
>Ga0209199_1005595_pt1 | contig 10951 bp, 10 predicted proteins | sample COGITO_mtgs_1105_7_FD_184805 | JGI IMG/M metagenome (GOLD analysis project Ga0209199, IMG submission 184805) | Pelagic marine microbial communities from North Sea - COGITO_mtgs_110523 (SPAdes) (version 2) | ecosystem: Environmental > Aquatic > Marine > Epipelagic ...
CTTATCGTGCCCAGTTCCGGCACGGTGATTTGAAAATCGGAGAGAACCTCCAGAAGATAGGCCTCAAACTCTTCGTCGGCGCGGTCGATTTCATCGATCAGCAAAACCGGTGGCACCTCTTGCCGGATGGCTTGCAGCAGCGGTCGCTGTAACAGGTATTCTTCTGAGAACAGCCGCGCCTCGATCGTTTTGCCGGTCTCGCCATCTTCGGCCGCGGCGCGGATGGCCAGCAATTGCCGTTGATAATTCCATTCGTATATGGCCTGCGCCGCATCCAGTCCCTCATAACACTGTAGCCGGATCAGCCGTGTGTCATAGGCGCGCGCAAGGGTGCGGGCGATGTCGGTTTTGCCAACACCCGCAGCCCCTTCGAGCAAAAGCGGTTTGCCCAGAGTCAGCGCGATATGAAGCGCCATAGACAGATCATCTGAAGCCACATAGCCTTGCTTTGCCATGTCGCTTTGAACGCGGGTCCAATTCATCTTTGTGCCTTTGCTGCTGCGAAACCGGCCCCGATTATATCGGGGCCGGTATTGCATTATACGTCGTCGTGCAGTCCCAGATCGTTGCCGATCTTCCAAATCCGCCAGTGATCATGGGGCATATGTGCCTGCCGCAATCCAAAGGGGCGGAAGGCGTCATGCACAGCGTTTGAGAACGCGGGCACGCCACCGACGTTGGGGCTCTCGCCCACCCCTTTTGCTCCAATCGGATGATGTGGGCTGGGGGTTTCGGTAAAGTCGGTGGTATAGGTTGGTGTCTCCCATGCGGTGGGGATAAAGAAATCCATCAAAGTGCCGGTTTTGACATTGCCAATCTCGTCATAGGCAATCTCCTGTCCCATCGCGATGGCCAATGCTTCGGTGAGGCCACCATGCACCTGACCTTCGATGACCATCGGGTTGATCCGGGTACCACAATCATCCAGTGCATAGAACTGGCGGATTTCATGGGTGCCTGTATCAACATCGATTTCCATTACGCAGATATATGCGCCAAACGGATAGGTCATGTTGGGTGGATCGTAATAGCTGACCGCCTCCAGACCCGGCTCGACCCCGGGGATTGCCTGGTTGTAGGCCGCATAGGCAATTTCAGTCATGGTTTTAAACTGCTCCGGAGCGCCTTTGACCACAAAGCGGTCGATATCCCACTCCAGATCGCCGTCGTGCACTTCCAACAGATAGGCCGCAATCATCTGCGCCTTGGCGCGAATTTTGCGCCCTGCCATGGCGGTTGCAGCGCCGGCCACCGGTGTTGAGCGGGACCCATAAGTGCCAAGTCCGTAAGGTGCTGTGTCGGTGTCGCCCTCTTCGATGGTGATGCTATCGGCTGAAATACCGATTTCGCTGGCCATAATCTGCGCAAAGGTTGTGGCGTGGCCCTGACCCTGACTGATGGTGCCCAAGCGCGCAATCGCCGAGCCTGTGGGGTGGATGCGAATCTCGCAACTGTCAAACATACCCATACCGAGAATGTCACAGTTTTTAACCGGCCCCGCGCCGACAATCTCGGTGAAATGCGTCAGTCCGATGCCAATAAGCTTACGGGTTTCGCCGCGCTTAAACGCCTCGACCCGTTCGGCCTGCTCGACCCGCAGCGCGTCATAGCCCACTGCTTTGAGGGCTTTGTCCCAAGCGGTGTGATAATCGCCGGAATCATATTCCCACCCCATTGCTGAGGTGTAGGGAAACTGTTCTTTGCGAATAAAGTTCTTGGCCCGCAATTCGGCGGCATCCATGTTCAACTCGATGGCCAAAACTTCGAGCATCCGCTCGATGAAATAGGCCGCTTCGGTCACCCGGAACGAACAGCGATAGGCAACGCCCCCCGGGGCTTTGTTGGTATAGACCCCGTCAACCCCCAGATAGGCCACCGGAATATCATAGGAGCCGGTGCAGATGTTCATAAATCCCGCAGGGAATTTGGTGGGATCGGCACAGGCGTCAAACGCGCCATGATCTGCCGTGACCTCGCAGTGAAGCCCGGTGATTTTGCCGTCTTTGGTCGCTGCAATTTTGCCCTTCATCCAATAGTCCCGGGCAAAGGCCGTCGCCATCAGATTGTCCATACGGTCTTCGATCCATTTAACCGGTTTTCCTGTAACAATGGTGGCCACGATGGCGCAGACATAGCCCGGATAGACCCCGACCTTATTGCCAAAACCACCTCCGATGTCGGGCGAGACGACGCGAATGTTATGCTCTTCGATCCCCGATAACAAAGAGGCCACGGTGCGGACCACATGCGGCGCCTGAAACGTGCCCCAAACGGTCAGCTTGCCGGTTACCTTGTCCATTGAAGCCACGGTGCCACAGGTTTCCAGCGGGCAAGGGTGTGTTCGGTGGTAATAGACCATTTCTTCGGCCACTACGTCGGCGGTATCGATCACCTGTTCGGTGGCCGCTTTGTCGCCGGCTTCCCAAAGAAAAATATGGTTGTGATGTTTGCGTTCGCCATGGGCGCCGCTGGTCTGGCCGGCAAGGTCCTCACGCAGTACGACGGCGTCAGGCTCAAGTGCTTTGAAAGGATCGGTGATTACCGGCAGTTCTTCGTATTCAACCTCGACCAACTCGATTGCATCGGCGTTGATATAGCGGTCTTCGGCGATGACAAAGGCGACTTCTTGACCTTGGAACAGCACTTTACCATCGGCCAGCACCATTTGTTTATCCCCCGCCAGCGTCGGCATCCAATGCAGGCTGAGCGGTTCAAGGTCTTTGGCTGTGAGCACGGCAATTACACCGGGCAGGGCCATTGCCTTGTCGGTGTTGATTGATTTGACGCGGGCATGGGCATAGGGCGAGCGCACGAAATCACCAAACAGCATGTCAGGCATTTTCATGTCGTCGATATAATTGCCACGGCCTTGGGTAAACCGCTGATCTTCGACACGTTTGCGGGAATGTCCGAGACCTTTCAGCTTGGCGCTGCGCTCGGCTCTGTCTGGGCTCAGATCATTCATTCTGCGGCCTCCTTTGCGGAATTGAGTTCGGTGGCTGCCGCCATGATAGATTTTACGATATTCTGGTATCCGGTGCAGCGACACAAATTACCGGCCATTCCAAAGCGCACGTCCTCTTCTGTGGGGGTGGGATTTTCCTGCAGCAGCCGATGCGCGCGGGTGATCATACCCGGGGTGCAATAGCCGCATTGTAAACCGTGATGTTCGCGAAATGATTCCTGCAACACGTTCAATGTGCCGGGCTCGGACAGCCCTTCGATCGTGGTAATGTCTGCTCCCTGCGCCTGCGCGGCAAACACGGTACAGGCCTTGACCGACTTGCCATCCATTTCAATAGTGCACGCACCGCAATGCGACGTTTCACAACCGATATGTGGCCCGGTCAAATTCAGGTCTTCGCGCAGTAAATGGATCAACAACTGGCGCGGTTCAGCCTCTACTTCATGGGCCTGACCGTTTACAGTTAAATTTACCTTCATTTTTGTCATGTCTTTATTCTCCCTATGCCCGCGCCCAGGCGCTGCTGATCGCTCGTGAAATCATCATGCGCGCCGCGTGATATTTGAAGGCAACCGGACCGCGATTGTCTTCACTGGGGTCGATATCATCCAACCCCGCTGCCACTGCGGCCTTGATTGCTGCCGGGCTACAATCTGTGCCAACCAATGCTGCCCCTGCGGTCTGAGACCAGATCGGAGTATCGCTTAGATTGGTCAATGCAATCGACGCACTGGTGCATGTGCCACCATCTTTGGTCAGCATGACAGCCGCCGCTGCTGTGGCATAATCGCCAATTTTCCGTTTTTGCTTTTCATAGGCATAGCCGGCTGTTGAGGCGTCAAAATGGATTGCGGTCATGATTTCTTCGTCATCGCGTTCTGTCATATATGCGCCCTCGTAAAAGTCGCGGGCTTTCACGCCGCGCGCACCATCAGGGCCAAACAGAGTAAAGGTTGCATCCAAGCATTGCATCAGGCCCGGCATATCATTGCCAGGATCGCCATTGGCAACATTGCCGCCTATGGTGCCCATATAACGCACCTGCGGATCAGCGATTTGCAACGCTGCCTCGCGCATAATGGGTGCGGCGACGGCGAGCGCTTGATCGGTGATCAGTTCGTGTTGCGTCACCATAGCACCAATGCTGACCCGACCGTTCTGCACGGTAATACCTTTGAGGCTTTCGATGTCTTGCAAATCGACAAGGTTAGGCACCTCGGCCATGCGCAATTTCATCATTGGTATCAGGCTGTGGCCCCCGGCGATAACCCGGGCGTCATCGCCGTGTGCTTGAAGTATCGCGACCGCGTCCTCAATGCCCTGTGGGCGATGGTAATCGAATGCTGCTGGTATCATGCTGGCTCCTCTCAGACAGTTTCTGAAATAACTTGCTGGCCCTGATAATAGGGCTGCCAAACAGCACGGTCAGAGCTTTATGAATGGAACAAGCCGTGCATCTCGCAAAATGCGAAATACGTGCACGAAATGCGAAGTCTTATATGCCCAAAGTCTCGCGCACACGGATCAGGCAGGAGCGACTCACTGGGACACTGTCCAAAAGTGCGGTATTGCTAAAATAACACACGCCGTTGTCCTTCAGCCGCTTAAAGCTTGTTACATGCATTGGATTGATCAAAAAACTGCGGTGGCATTTGATGAAATGACCGCCGATTAAACGCTTGGTGGCCTCGGAAATAGACCATGTACAAAACAGTTTTTCAGACCCTGTATAGATGAAGGTATAATGCCCCTCGGCCCGCACCGCGGCCACCGAGGCAGGGTCGATAAACAATGTGCGACCGTCTTGTTCATAGGGAATTTGTTGCTGGCTGGATCCGGTTTGCTTTGCGCTCTTTTGTTTCGGGCTGGTGAGCACCACGGGATCAGCCGGTTGTTGCTGGGCTTCTGGCGGTTGATCCGAAGCCGGCGCCTCAGGTGGTATAAACGTAACGCCGGTCAAAAGAAATCCGGCACATAAGACAAAACTGGTCAGAACCACGCCGATTGCTAGCGTCTCGTTATTGATCAATTGCCCTGATGCCTGCGCGCCTTCGATGGCATTAAAACTGGTGCCGGCCATGGCAATGAAATGAACCAGAAACACCGACATTGCAAAGCACAAAGTGCCGAGAACAATATTACGGTGCGCCCGCTGGCCATAGGCCACGCGAAACGCTCCGATACTTAAACCGCAGGACGTGAGAATGGTGATCAGCACGCCCGTGTTGGAATACACCGTACGACACAGCTCTAACCCGGACATACCAATATAATGCATCGCGAGAATACCAAACCCGACGATCAACCCGGCGGTGGTCAGGCTTGCCGGAGTGCGCTGGCGGAAATGCAGGATTAGTAAAGCGCAGCCAACGACCAAGATTGCCACAAGGGCGGACATCAGAGTGATCAAGAAGTTATAGTAAAACTGGATCGGTAATTGCAGCCCAAGCATGGCTACAAAATGCATCGACCAAATCCCGCCACCCATCGCTATGGACGACAGGGCTATGGTGCTTTTGCGTTGTTCCAGCGGTTGTGCAGACAGCCCTTTGGTCAAAGACAGGCCAGTAAAGCCAGCCATAAGCGCTACGCAAAGCGACGCCAGCACAAGCCAAGGATTATGCGAAAAAACTAACACTGAAAAAGACTCCACCCTAAGAAACAGTGTCTCGCATTAAAATTCATTTAACAAGGCTCTATTCTCGGGTTGTTCTTTACTAACATCAATCACCGAGCATATGAACCTTCTGACACAGCCAGTTAAATTATACCGGTAATTCACCATTGTTGAAATTTATCAATTTATCAATTTTTTATCAGATATTTATACTTTTCAGATCGTTCCTAAAATCTTTTTACATCTCGTCTGTTTATAAAGTTGGCCTTCATGGTTTTAAAGGATCGCGTGCCGAGGCCTTCTTTATATTTGTTGAAAGACGCGACGCGCCCCTGTTACAACAGCGCGCGTTCCAAATCTGGCAAACTATCTTTGCCAAAGAACATCTCACCCCTGACAAACAGTGTTGGGGCGCCAAAGACCCCGCGATCTACGGCCTCTTGGGTGGCGGCGATCAAGGCTGATTTGATTTGCGGTTCCTGCGTGCCGGCGATGATCTCTGCTGCAGGAAGGTCTGCAGAGCTTAATACCTCGAAAATCGTTTCGGGATCATCCATTTTGCGCCCCTCAATCCACATCGCGTCAAATGCGATGTCGAGATAGGCCTTTTCATAGGGTTTTCCAGCGGCAAAAATGGCACCGCGCATGAGGCTGATAGTCATAACTGGAAAATGTGCGTTGTGGGGATTGCTGAGACCATAATGTTGCACAAAGCGGGCGATATCTGTGGTTTGATAGGCCAGTTTTGACGGTACATGAATGGGGCTCATATTACCGGTTGCTTTGAACACCCCTCCTAATAACATCGGTTTGTAAATCGCAGTTGCGCCTGTACGGGCTTCGATGTCAGGCAATAGTTTGTGCACCAGAAAGGTGTAGGGGCTGCCGAAATCATAGAAAAAATCAAATGTTTGCGTCACCACGTTTCTCCGTAAGGTCTCAGGTCCATTTCAAACGTCCAGCCGTCGCGCGGCTGATGATAAAGGTGCCAATACGCCTCGGCCACTGATTTGGGGTTCATTAATGTGTCGGCGGGCAGGGTATCGGGGTCTTTGCCGGATTGGACAATTCGGTCGCGGACAAAAGCAGTATCGACGCCGGCATCAATCACCAGATGCGCAACATGAATGTTCTGTGGTCCCAGTTCTTTGGCCATCGATTGCGCCAGAGCGCGCTGTCCCGCCTTGGCTGCGCTGAATGCCCCATAGCCGCTGGTGCCGCGCATGCTTGCCGAGGCGCCGGTCAAAAATATTGCGCCATGTCCTCGTGGCACCATGTAATTTGCAGCCTCTCGCCCGGCGAGAAACCCCGCGAAACAGGCCATTTCCCAAACCTTGCGGAACACCCGTGCGGTGGTGTCACGCAGGGCAAATTTTACATTGCCACCCACGTTGCAGATCACCAGATCCAGTGCCCCAACCTCGGCTTCGATGCGGGCAAAGATGTCTTTGACGCTGTCTTCATTGCGCGCGTCCAGCGTATAGCCGTATGCGCGACCGCCGGCGTTGGTGATCTCAGCCAGCAGTGGTGCCAGTTTATCGCCATTGCGCCGGCCCATGCAGACGGTAAAGCCGCCGGCGGCAAAGCGACGGGCTATTGCCGCGCCGATATAATCACCACAACCAATGACGAAAATAACGGGAGCGGTCATAGCGACCAGGCCACTTTCAATGCGGGACGGTTGCGCAACCGCTCAATATAACCCGGCAGATTGGGCTTATCGGACAGATCTGCCCCAAGTTCGCCGGCCATAATTACCGCGTGTCCGGTCATGATATCGGCGGCAGTGAACTGGCTGGTGAGATATTCGCGCCCCGCCATATGCCGGTCGACTGCAGCCAGCATCTGGTTCAAAAGCTTGGTGGACCGCTTGACGTTGATCTCTGTGCGTCGCTCGGGTGGCAACAAAATCGTCTCGACCACCAGCGTGTTCATCGGGGGCATGATCATCCCTTCGGCATAGTGAAACCATTGCAGATAATCAGGAAAATCGCGGCTGTTTATCGAGGGTGCAAAATGGCCGTTGCTATAGCGCGCCAAAAGGTATTGCAGGATTGCGCCGCTTTCAAACAGGGTGATGTCGCGGTCTTCCAATGCCGGGACGCGCCCCATCGGGTGAACCGCAAGATATTCGGGGTCGCGCATGGCGCGGTCGCCCAGTTCGAACTTGTGGATCTCATAGTCGAGACCCATCTCTTCCAGCAACCACGCGACGCGCACGGCGCGACTGTTTCGAGAATAATACAACTTCATTCGATATCCCTCATTTTAAGTCTCCCCAGCGGGTCAGCGCAGCCCGTGCGACAGGTTGGCCCCATTCTTGTAAAAAATGTCCGCCATTGGCAATTTCCAATGGAGGTGGACAGCCTCTAATTGAGGCCCGTAGTGTTGTCATAACCTCTGGTCCAAGCACGGGATCTTGCATCCCGATTGCCATGAAGCTCTGACCTTGCCATGCGGTGCTGAGATACTCAATGGCCTGCTTGGAGATGTCAGTGCCCTCCATGTCGGGTGTTGTCATCACCATTTCGGGAAAGCGGCGTACGCCGGTCTTATAGCTGGCATCGGGAAATGGCGCATCATAGGCGGCAGCTTCATCCTGGGTCAATGCGGGTACAGAGCGCTGCATCAACCGTCCAATTTGTAAATCGGGATTGGCTCGGCAATAGGTGCGCCAGTTTTCAAAGCCCTCACTTGGGGATGCGCCTGTCGCGAGGGTTGTGTTCATCACCAGAAGTCGGGCGATACGGGACGGTCGGGCCATCGGCAGGGTTAGGCCCAGCAACCCGCCCCAGTCTTGCACAACCAGCGTGATGTTGTCTAAATCCAGCCTGTCGATCAAATCCAGCAGCATCTGACGGTGAAATCCAAACCCATAGGTTGCCGCATCGGTGGGCTTGTCCGATCGGCCAAATCCCAGCAGGTCCGGGGCCACCACTCGGGCACCCGAGGCGGTGAACACGGGGATCATTTTACGATATAGATAGGACCATGTGGGTTGACCGTGCAGGCATAAAAATACCCGTTCACTGTCGGCCTCACCGGCATCGATATAATGCACGCGCAGCCCGTCCACACTTGGCAGATCGGTAAGATACCGAGGCTGATGCGGCCAGCCCGTCAGGTGTTTGAAAGATGTATCCGGAGTGCGTTTAACGCGCATCCATGACTCCCGTGACTGCAGCTCGATATAATAAAGGGCGCCTTGCTTAGCCCCTGCCAATTCTGCGGTGGGATCTGAGGGCTGTCAATCCGGTTTGATTTGATCCGGATGTGCCGCAGCAAAGGCAGGATGGGCGGCACAGGCTGTCTCAATACTGCGGATTTTGGCACATTTTTGATAATCAGTGTCCCATCTGCGGGCATTATACAGTTGGGGGATCAGGCAGATATCGGCGAGGGTGGGCGCAGATCCGATGCAATACGGTGTTTGGTCAAAATCGTCTAAAAGCGTTTCGAATGCGCTCAGACCGGGGCTGATAAAGCGCCGCATCCAGTCCGTTCGCAGCGCTTGGCGACCGGCCTCTTGCACTGCGAATTGCGTCACCGACAGGTTGCACACTGGGTGCACATCAATTGCCAAAGTCTGCGCCAGCGCGCGAATTTTGGCACGCTGAACTGGGTCTTGCGGTAACAGCCCCAAGGTGCGGGTCTCGTCAAGATAGTCTAAAATCGCCAGCGATTGGGTGAAGCGGTTGCCGTCAATGTCAAGCACCGGCACCAATCCTTGCGGATTGCGTGCCAGATGGAGGGTTGATTTTTGATCTTGGGCCACAAGATCCACCGAAACCGCCCGATAGGGGATTTTGGCGAGATTGAGCGCGATCCGCACCCGGTAGCTGGCCGAGGACCGCCAATAATCATAAAGGACAACATCGCTCATGTCGGGGCCCTTTTTGCGGGTGGCAAAGCGGCGTGCAACAAGGCTTGTGACAACACCGCGTGATCGCCGATGTGATTGGCCAAAATCAGGATTAAACGCGCGTTCAGCGCTTCGCTTTCGGCGCGGGTGAGACCGTCATGGGTCGCAAGCAGGGCGGCATAGAAATCATCGGGTGCGGCAATGTTCGGGGTCAGTGTCAACTCCATGTCTCGGGCTTTCTTGCGAGGGCGCGGCGGTGCGCTTGGTGAACCGCGGCGCGGTCAAAATCGGGCCAGCGTGCGGCGATATGTTGATCGGGCCGGATCAGGTAGACAGCGCTGCGTGCTGTTGCCAGATAACGGGTTTGCAAAGCGCCGCTGGGATCGTCTTTGGTATGCAGACACAAGGTCTTTATGAAGGGGTCGATGTCACCGCCCACGGTAGGGGGGGCGGTATTGATGCATAACAGCGTAAAGTGGTTGCCCAAATATTGCAAAAGATAGCCATCAGACAGCAGTACATCCGGGCAGGGCGCACCGGGGCGGCTGCGTCTGGGGCCGCCCATCGTGTCTGGGGTTGTCAATGGTGAGGTGTGATAGCAACACGGCAGGCTGAGACGTCCCGAATTGACCAGCGGTTGGGCAAACGAATATTGCTCGGCCAGCGTGAGCACAGCATCGCGAAACACCTGACTGGCCGGTGATTTCGGTGTGATGAAGTCAGTGGAGCGGGTCGAGTTCTGGATATTTTCTTCGGCGGCAAAAATCCGTTCATCCTCATAGCTGTCGATCAACGCCTCGGGGGCCGTCCCGCCCAGAATGGCGTGCAGTTTCCAGCCTAGATTGTCGGCATCCTGAACGCCGCTGTTGGCACCACGGGCGCCAAACGGGCTGACTTGATGGGCGCTGTCGCCGGCAAAGATTACCCTGCCATGGCGAAAATTTTCCATCCGGCGGCATTGAAACGTATAGATTGATACCCATTCCAGCTGAAAATTTATGTCATTGCCCAACATCGCCTTGAGCCGAGGGATGACATTTTCAGGCTTTTTTTCAGCCTCGCGATCAATATCCCACCCCAGTTGCAGATCAATGCGCCAGACGTTATCGGGCTGTTTGTGCAGCAGTGCGGACTGGCCTTTGTTGAACGGCGGGTCAAACCAGAACCAGCGCTCAACGGGAAAATCTGCGTCCATCACCACATCGGCAATCAGAAAATTATCCTCAAAAATCCGGCCGACAAAATCCAGACCCAGCGCGTGTCGCACCGGACTGGCGGCGCCGTCACAGGCGATCAGCCAGTCGGCCTCAAGCGTATAGGGGCCGTCTGGTGTATTCACCTCAAGCGTGACGTGATCGGCCTTTGGGATGACAGAGGTGACCTGGCTGCCACCGCGCAGATCAAGGGGTGCGCCGTTCTGTTGTAAGGCACGGGTGCGGTCGACCAGTGCAATTTCGAAATAATATTGTTGCAGATTTATAAAGGCTGGCATGCGATGGCCAGCTTC
>Ga0209199_1005598_pt1 | contig 10946 bp, 9 predicted proteins | sample COGITO_mtgs_1105_7_FD_184805 | JGI IMG/M metagenome (GOLD analysis project Ga0209199, IMG submission 184805) | Pelagic marine microbial communities from North Sea - COGITO_mtgs_110523 (SPAdes) (version 2) | ecosystem: Environmental > Aquatic > Marine > Epipelagic ...
GTATGGATGTATCCTCTTGGGTCATTATTTCCACGGAGGGGACTTCCACTGTATATCCGCAAATAGCAGTCGGTATTTCCACCGGTATGCCTGAGTTATGCAAAAGACACCTCAAACGATACCGTCAAATGAATGTCGTCAGCCTCAAGCACTAATTCCCCTGCTGGGGTAGCTGGTTTCATCCGCTGTATATCCGCAAGACGTGATCGTGAAACTAACGTTCGTACTCTGTATTTCCACTGAGGGGTACATTGGCTCAACGACAGCTCAATCCACAGTCCACATTGAACAACGTGGGGCTGCGCGTTCACCCACTACACTCGCCTTATCCATGTTACAGGCTCTAACACGACCATTGCTTGCATGTAGGAACCACCCTTTGTCACCGAACTGGGGCAAGTGCCAAAGGGCATCGCCAGATTGCATAGGAGGAGCGAACTGCGCGTTAGCTGTCCCGTTGGTATTATCCGAGGATAGAGCGCCAATGACAGTGCCTATGCTAACTAGGGCTGCACCGAGCATCATTTGTTTCATTGGAGGGCTCCTGTGAGTGTGGTTGTGTTTCCCGGGTTGTACCACGGAAAAAGCCTTCCAACTATCTCTAGTTAGAAGGCCTTCCGTTGCCGTGAGCAAGTGTACGACTGGAGATCTTAAGTTAAACCCACAGCGTGTTCTTTGGGCGAGCACCCCAAGTTTCCATGGGGGGCTCAATTTTGAAGCGTGAGGTTGAGCTTAAACGATTGCGAAGTTGTCAGCAGTCAAGTCAGCAATATCCGATAAACCAAGACCGTCTAGGGATACAAAGACGTCCATGCTGGCTGCACCGTTGGCTGAGAAGTCGGCATCACTGGTGACAAAGGCCACTTTAACGCCTGCGTCAGCGCCAGTATCATCATGGTATACCACTACGAAATCTGCACCATCCATAGCCGTGGCTGTTGCCTCACGAAGACCGGATGTCCCATCAATCGCTGCAATAACCGCCGTAGTGTCGGCATAGCTTGCACCAGTCAGTAAGATAATATCTGTACCATCTGAGTTAGTCGTTGTGGCAGCATCGGACGTATCGACTTTCAATACTGTAGCGCCGTCATTTAATGTGGTGTCTCCGATCCCATCAAAAGTATCATCCGTGACCGAGATAACATCACCAGCTGATCCAGTCGCAAAGTCTACGATACTCTCATTTGTGGAACCGTTACCATATGCTACGAACACAAATGTGTCCGTTCCTGCGCCACCAGTCATCTGGTCAGTAGTGCTAGCACCATTTGTAATTGTGTCGATACCGTCGCCAGCGTCGATAATTACTTGCTTACCGGCTGCAACTGCGACAGCGTTGATAACATCGTTACCAGCACCTGTTGTAATTTGAGCAGAAACGTCGCCAGTGATGATATTGTCGTTGCCACTACCAGTAACGATTGTAGTCGCTCCAGCAGCAGTATCGTCAATATCTACAGCACCTTCGGCGGATGCACCGGAGTATGTGCCGGCCAAGTCCTGGATAGAAACTGTACCGTCACCAGTGTGCGTGACAGCGCCAGTCAAGATTTCCGAACCAGCTGTCATAGACAGAGACGCTCCACCCTGTACTGTAACATTACCAGTAATATCTTCATCGTTAGTAACAGAAGCGTATGTTACGCCATCACCATTAAAGATTACGTTACCGGTCAAGGCACCATCAAACGTTGAGTTATTGGTGGTGTCTGTTGCAGTCAGAGTGATTGTTGAACCGCCTGTAGCACCGTTAAGGTCAATCAATTTAGCAGAAACATCCAAGGTACCAGAAGCTGTAACTGCAGCAAGGTTAGCAGTACCACCAGCGGTAACGCTTACATTACCGACTGCTGACAAGGCTGCTGAAGCTGTAACACCCTCGGCAGCTCCGGCTGCAGACAATGTAACATCAGCGTCGCTGTCCAATTGTTCGATACTGATTGAACCTGCAGTAGATGTAATCGAGACTGCGCCCAAATCTGTTGCTACATTGTCTTGTCCAATACCATCGGTAAACGTAACATCGTCGCCCGCGTTAATAGTCAGCGTTGCAGTGTTGGCTGCAGTATTGTCGATACCACCAACTGATACTGTCTTAGATGCGGTAATATCAACCGCGCCCTCGATAGTCAGGTCAGTTGCAACGAAGTCTTCCACGCTAGCAGTCAACGAATTTGAAGCGATTGTCGTTGAACTAAAGTCACCGCTATTAATAGTTACTGAGTTGGATGTAAGTGCCTCAGTTACCAGTACACCCGTACCTGTGACGGTGAGGGCATCAAGTGTATTCGAAGCGGATGCAGATACGTTACCCATTGTTAGCGACGCAGCGCCTGTAGCAATGTTAACATCAGTTGAGTTTCCAATGCCCGCATAAGTCGTTGCGATAACGTCGTCCCAAACGAGTGCTGCGGTACCAGCCATAACGATATTAACTGTACCAAATGATGTAAATGTTGTTGTTACATCGGTCGTGGCATCGGCATGTTTTACGTTGTACGTAACTGAGCCACCGGCTGTTGCGCTCGTGATTGCTGTTGTGTGACCAAAAACTTGAGCTACGCCGGTTTCTAGTACAGCGCCCGATGCTACCTTCAGATCACCGGAGGTGCCAGACGTTACATCGGCAATCACGATCGTGTCAGCAGCTAAGCTGGAGAAATCCATTTGCTCGTTGTCCAGCGTACCGCCATCAACTTTCACTGTGAGCGTGGCATCGCCAGTCATTTCGTTGTTAAGTATCGCACCATCAAGGCCGGTGTTAGCCGATTGGTCCACTGTAAGTGTGAGGTTTTCGCTACCCCGCGCCGTGATGTACTCATCATCAAGCGTGCCAGTTGTGGCCGCTATGAAATCGTCGGCTGCAGTCAGAGTAATTGTTGAAGCAGCACCACTCGTTTCGATGATCAGACCGTCTATATCATTATTGCTCGCTTCGGTTGTAAGCGTTGCAGTCATAGCACCAGTCAAAACGATGTGAGCATCGTTTGAAGCACCATCGGTCGCACCACCAGCGTTTACACCAATTGTGGTAAATTCAGTGTCATCGAAAGTAATCTTTTGACCGTCGGAGACTTTGTCCGCTGTCATGGACACTGAGCCGTAAGAGCTCTTCAGCGTGATATTGTTGGCGCCTGCCACTTTGTCCAACACAACTGTGGATGTAGTATTTGTGTCTCGAACGTCGAAAACAATGTTTTCAACACCACTAATAGTCAGGTTGGACGCGTCTGCCACTGTGAGGGACGCTGTATCATTATCAGTGGAGTACACATCTACGAGCACGTCGGCGTCTGCAACAGAACCGAACACGCCAGTGACGGTATCGTCAGCAGATGTGAGGTTTGTTAACAGATCTGTAGATGTGGAATAGTCTGCGGAGACAGCGCCCTGAGGAGCGGACGCAGCATCATAGGCTGCTTTCAACGCAGCGACAGAGGCAAAGCCGGTGCCTTCCACAAGAGTTGCTTCCGCAGAGTTTGTTGCAGCAGTTTCTATTGCGGCGTCGTTCGATGTGATCGCTACGTCTACATTGTTGTGTACTACGCCGTTTGCGTCGGTCAACGCTACGGTGCCCGCATCTGAGGCTGCCGCGGCAGCTTCCATGGCCAATTCAACAGTGCTATATGCTACGCCACCGGTCGTTAGGGCAGCTGCAATGACTGCTGCGTCATTGGTTGTTAAGTCCACTGCTGCTACTGCTTCCGCTTGAGCTGTTGCTGCTGCTGTATTTGCTGCGGCTACTGCTGTGTCGATGTCAGACTGAGCGAACGGTGTAAGATCTACCGCTACATCGTCAGAGCCGCCACATGCTGCGAGCGACAGAGCCATGAGCGATACGCCACCGGCGCGCGCCGCATTCTTGGCGTTCTTGGATTCCCAGGCTTTTACAAGCTTGCTGGTTGCGTTCAACTCAGCACGGCTTGAGTCGAACGACGCGTGTTGTTGGATGGTCATAGTTTATTTCTCCAGACATTAATGTTCACTGCCCTTTTTAAGCATGCGTCATGAATCTATTCAATATATTAAATTATGTTTAAAAAATACTAAGCTAATTGCCAATATTTTATAATTTAATTTAATAAAATATACAATAATATGAACAGCTAATGCGAAAATTCTATAACTCTGGATGCATTGAAGTCTCGGTTTTAATGAGGATTTTAATGAAATTTAGTCTTTCATAAAAAATTTCGCTGCTATAGTGGTAATCAAACGCTACGATTCGAACAGCAGATCTATCAAAAAGGAAGTTGGGCATGAAGTTTCACAATTTGGGCTTAATTACAGCGATGTTTGCGCTATCAGCGTGTGGTGCCCCTCATTATTCAACTGCATCACTCAAGACAGAAATAGATTCATTATCTAAAGTGCCATCTGGTTTATTATCTCAACCAAAACTTGCCAAAAAGCTAACTGGTGACTTTAAAAATGATCTTTCAAAAGTCGTAACCAACTCATCCGAATATAACGTAGCTGTAAGTAATTATAATGTTGCCTTAAACCAAATTTTGGTTGCAGACGCAGTGAGAGAACTCCAAATTTCAGCAAGCGCTAATGCTGGACAAACTGTTAAAGATGGTGCCGGTTTGGCCTCCACCACGGAAACCGGCGCCAGCGCCAACATCTCGGTCAGTCAACTGATCTTCGATGGCGGCTCCAGCATCGCTAGAATAGACCAAGCACGGGCCAATGCCTTCATCGCAGAAATGGAGGTGGAGCGCGCAGCCAATACCACCGCAAAAGATGCGGCGATTTCATGGATTAACCTCGACACGTTGAATAAACGCGACACACGGTTTCAGTCGCTCATGGCCAAAACTGAAAAAATGCTGGCGCAGATGGAAACGCTTGTGTCAAGTGGCATGGTCGATAAGAGTGCCAGCGCTTCCGCAGAGATCGCCGCACGAGCGCTTTCTTTGGAGAAGGCAAATCTTGACGCCCAAATTGCAGCAGCAGCAGCCAGCTACATGAAATTCTTTGGAACTACCCCCAAAGATCTATCAACGCCGCCATCGCTTCTCACAGCCGCAGATCTTGACCATATCCAACGGAACTGGAACCGCGCGCCAATAATTGCACAGACAGCCGCTCAGGTTTTATCTGCTAAACAGAATTTAATCGCGGCACAAGGTCGTGAAAAACCAACTGTTGGCTTCAAAGCCGGCATGGCATCACCAATGGAGAAGGACGAGCGCACGACCTATGCTATCGGTTTAGAGGTGTCGTGGATCATTGGCGACGGTGGACAACGCGAAGCCGATACCGCCGCACAGGCTGCCAACCTGAAGGCAGCGGAGCAACAGCTCAAAGGCGCAAAGTTGGCAGGAAAAAGAGAGCTGGATACGGCTGTAAGCAGACGTACAGCCCTCATCGCCTCACTTGAAACACTCGCCGCGCAAGAAGCTGCGTCTCAAAATGAGCTTGAGATCATGTGGTCGCAACTTGCAACGGGACAAACTACAGTTCGCCAATTGATTCAGACGGAAGAGAAAGCCTACCGCACCTCTGACCAAAGAATATCAGTCGCTTCAGAGCTCCTAAAAATTGACTTCGAAATGCTTGCAAGCGCGGGGCTTTTGTCAAAGAGATTGGGAATTAGCAAAGATAAAACAATAATTAAGGCAGTAAAATGACGGACTTGACCACATCGAAACCTATGAATGATAGCGCTGATGACGCAGATGTGGCCCCGAAAGACGTAACAGAGGGCGATCGCGCCATGGGGGACACGTCAAAGTCGACCGAAAGTGACCTGGTGCTCACTCTCCAGAGGTTCCTTCGGGATCAAGGCGAAGCCTATAGCGAAGCGGCAATACGCGACCTTCCGGCCAGGCCAAGCAGTACGTTTTCACCGGCGGAAATGGTGAGCGTTTTGCGCGAGATCGGCTATATCGCCAGTTTTGGTCGTGTCTCTGTCAACAACGTATCGCAGAGTCATTGCCCATTGATCGGTTTCTGGGAGGACGGCAGCGCGTTCATTTTGACCGAGATTAAACCGGACGGCACCGTCAAATACGCAAGTACCGAAAACAAACTTAAAATTAAGAAAATGTCGAAAGACCAATTTTCGTCCAGGTTTTCTGGTCACCTTATATTAGCTCGGCGTGACAGTAACGCCGAAGCCAAGTCAAGTAAGCGCTGGTTCTACTCGGCCTTTGCACAAGGTAAATGGCTATATATACAAGTGATCTTAGCGGCCACAATGTCCAATTTCCTGGGCGTTTCGACATCAATATTTGTCATGGTGGTATATGACCGTGTTGTGCCCAATGAGGCGATTGAATCGCTAATCGCCCTATCCATCGGTGTGATGATTGCGCTTGGATTTGATTTCTTAACCAAGTCACTCCGCGCAAACTTTATAGACCGAGCCAGCAAACGGGCGGACGCGCGCATGTCGCGGATGGTATTCGACAAACTTCTCACGTTGCGATTGGATGCCGGTAATCAAAGTTCAGGGGGTGTCGCAAGCGTCGTTCGAGAATTCGACACGCTGCGAGAGTTCTTCACCTCTGCAACGCTCGTCGCGATTGTGGATTTGCCCTTTATCTTCTTTTTCATTTATGTGGTCTACTTGATCGGTGGGGATATCGCGATTGTGCCCTTACTTGCAGTACCTTGCGTATTGATCATTGGCATAGCTATTCAACCTATCTTAGCCCACCTCGCCTCAGGATCCATGCAAACAAGCATGTCCAAACAAGCCGTGCTGGTAGAAACCTTGAATGGTTTGGACACGATTCAGGCCACTGGCTCTGGACGCTTGATGAAAAACCGTTTTGAAGTTGCGACAACAGATCAGTCCGAGTTAGGCCTGAAAGCCAGAATTTTTTCTCAGTTTGCCATTAATTCAGCAGCCTCAATTCAACAAATCTCTCAGGTGGCAACAATCTTTTACGGGGTGTTTTTGATCCAAGCACAAGCACTGACTATGGGGGGGCTCATCGCGGCTGTTATTCTAGGCGGACGGGCTCTGGCGCCACTTGGGCAGCTCGCATCGGCGCTGTCGCGGGCCAACTCTGCACGTCAAGCTTTCCGCTCAATTGATAAGTTGATGAACCGGAAAGATGGCGTTGACGACACTGAACAGAGATTGAGTCGCCCAGTCCTTAAAGGCGATATCGAATTTGTGAACGTGTCCTACACCTTTCCTGGTGCGAAAAATGCGCTAATCAAAGATCTGTCCATTAAGATCCCATCAGGTCAAAAAGTGGCGGTTCTAGGGCGCATGGGTTCGGGAAAATCCACCTTTGCGAAACTCTGCGCCGGCTTGATCCAACCCACAACCGGATCTATCCTCCTGGACGGGATAGACTTGCGTCAGATTGATAAATCTGACCTACAACGAAATTTAGGCGTGATGCTACAGGAAACCTGGTTATTCTCCGGCACAGTCCGAGAGAATATCCAACTGGGCTATTACGAATACGACGATGAGCATCTTCTAAAAATCTGCCAACTCTCTGGAACGGACGATTTCATAAAAGGCAATCCAGAAGGCTACGATCTGAAAATTAAAGAACGCGGTGTTGGATTGTCCGGAGGGCAACGCCAATCGATCAACCTCAGCCGCGCGCTACTCCATGAGCCAAATATCTTGGTGCTCGACGAACCAACAAGCTCAATGGACTCTTCAACAGAGGCAGCAATCCTACAGCGCCTTGGCGACTACCTGACGGATCGTACCATGATTGCGGTTACGCATAGAAACACATTGCTCAATTTAGTGACCCGCGTCCTCGTTATGGATCAAGGCAATATTATCCTCGATAAACCGCCCAGTGAGCTGAAAAAATAAGAATAAGAGAGCGTTATGGCTAAATCAAAATTTGAAAAACTTTCCCGAGAAATGGAAGAGCGTGAGGGCTTCGGCAACTCTCTCATCATCTTTGTCATTGCGGCCTTGATTGTCTCGGTACTGGGCTGGGCGTCCATAGCTGAACTAGATAACGTCACGCGCGGCGATGGAAAAATTGTATCAACCACCCAAAACCAGATGGTTCAGTCATCCGAGTCCGGCGTGATTTTGTCGCGCTCAGTTGATGAAAACTCCCTCGTGCAAGCGGATGATGTGCTTTACGAGATCAATCCGATCGAATTGCAGTCAGAATTGGATAAGCTTCAACAACGCGCGGCTACGCTTTTTGTCAGGGAACTTCGGCTACAGGCAGAAAGCCAAGGATTGGAGTTTGCGCCTGACACATCTATGATCTCACAATCCGAGGATACGGCCGCAACCGAAGAGGCCCTACACCTTGCCAAGCGCAAAGAGCTCTCTGGACTAATGTCCATTCTGAATCTCCAGAAAATCCAACGGGAGCAAGATCTAACCGCATCCCAACAGGCCCTAGGGACATCACGCAATATGCTTGGCCTGATCGAGGATGAAATCACCATTATTGAACCGTTGGTGCGCCAAAATATCATGCCCGAAACGCGGCTTTTGGAACTGCGCCGTGATGAACAACGCATGTCTGGCGAAATTCAGGCAGGAGTAGCACGGGTCGCGATCGCACGATCTGCAATATTGGAAGTTGAAAACGAGATATCAAATAGCCTCGATAGCTATAAGCGACGCGCACTTGAAGAGCTTAACACCGTTGTTGCCGAATTAAGTGAGGTTAATACGCTTGTTCCGGCGCTCCAGGAGCGGGTCAAACGCACGGTCATTCGCGCACCCGTAGATGGTATTGTTAATCGGATAAATTTTCAGACGGTTGGAGCATATGTCCGAGCGGGCGATGTGATACTCGAAATTGTGCCAACGGGAGAAGCGCTTAAACTAGAGGCCAAAATAGATCCGAAAGATATTTCCAGCATCCGTATGAATGATTTCGTACGCATCCGCTTGAGCGCTTATGACTCCTCTAAGTACGGCGCTATCGACGGATATGTCACAAGCATAAGCCCCGATGCCATCTCCGATACTTCCGGTGGTGCGACGCGATCATACTACTTGTTAGATATATCCATTGACAGCGGCATTACCTTGGAAACGGGCGAAAAAGTCGTCTTGCTTCCAGGCATGACAGCAACCGTGGATGTTGTGTCCGGAAAGCGCACCGTGCTCAACTACATCTGGCAACCTGTATCAAAAGTGAAAGAGCTGGCCCTTCGTGACTAACTCACAGGATCAACAGATGCCAAACCAGAAAGGTTCTTAAAAATGACAATTGAAGATGAATTGCTCGTTTTGCATGCCGTTGATACCAAATCGATACTCTTTCCGTTTATGAAGAGTATCAGTCGATGGGAGCTGCTTCTAACGATAGCTCAATTAGACGGAAATCCGGATTATGGTATTTGGAACTACATTGATATGCTCCACACTAAAACGGAGAACCCAATGACGCTTTATGCCTTTCTTAAAGTCAAAATTGAGGAAGGAAGCCTTGTAAAAACCAAAAGTGAAAAGAAAAGTCGGAAATCTCTTATCCTGAGCGAAGCGTTAAGCTTGGAGCTAAAACGATTTATGATGAACAGGGAGACACCGCGTTTGCCCGAGGTGACGAATATTTCGTATGACTGAAAATCATGGCAAAAAATCTCGACCCTCTAACAAAGGTCTAAATAGCGTCAAAAATGAAACACATGATCAAAATTAAACGGTTAAGTATTGTTGATACATGGTTCGTTTATTATTTGAAATGAAAAGTAGTGGCGTTTTCAAACACTTTACCTAAGACAACTATTTCTTGGAGAAACAGCGATGAATGTGAATAAAAAAATAAAAAAAGAGGCAAGAATGGACCAGGAACCTACAGCGACCATTACTGTTGATGACGTAAAATATAAACTCAGTGAAATGTCTGACGACGCAAAAGCTCAGCTCTCGAACATCCAGTTTGTAGATCAGCAAATTCAACAGTTGCAAAATGAATGGGCAGTTTCTGATACAGCACGTCTCGGCTACCAGGCCGCGCTTAAAGGCGAGCTGCTTAATATTACAAAAAAATAAGCAGAAATCATGTCGCAGAAAATCAAAATTGATGGTGTTGAACACGACTTGGATAGCCTTAGCGAAGACGCCAAGGCTATATTGGAAAAACTGCAACATACCGATAAGCAAATTCAGGATACAACCAATCTTTGCGCTCTGCTAACTCGAGCAAAAAAAAGCTATATCCAAGAATTAAAACGAGAAATGATCGAAGGAAAGTCAGGCGTCGATATAGCATCGCTCTTTGACTAAACACACAAAGGAAATGAAATGCCAAAAATTACAGTTGATGACGTAGACTACAACACAGAAGATTTGACGGACAATGGCAAAGCCCAACTGGCGAGTCTTCAGTTCTTGGAAGTCCAAATGAAAAAATTGCAAAACGAAATTTCTGTTTATCAAACAGCACGAAATGCATATGTTGCGGCACTCAAAGCGGAACTGACAAAAGCATCCTAACCAATCATTGCCGCGGCGCAGAACAAAATGCTTACGGGATAATGCACTTGAACGCGGCTCTAACGGTGGCTGAAAACTGTCCTTGATCGCCTGGGTTTGAAGTCTTTGGTATTACGATGATGACGAAGTTTCTAAAACGATTTGCACTTCTGATAGCCATTCCATTTTTTATCTGGACTGGCTATTGGACAGCTATGGCTTATGCGGTGGAGCGTGGCATTTCTCTGGCCAGCGATAACCCGCAAGTTTCAGGATCCAACGTTCGGTTTGAGGTTGCCTCTGTCACGGGCTACCCCAAGAATTTCACAATCGGGATCACTGAAATTGAAATCGGAGCGAAAGACAGATTCACATGGGCAACCCAGGAAGTCCTTGTGGAAGCGAAAAGTTATCAGCCAAACAGAATAAATGTAGATTTATCACAACCACACAGCATATCAGGCTCGCTCGGATCGCTTGAAATTGACGCTGAACTCGCAGATTTAAGTGTCTTGTTTAAACCCAACTTACAACTTTCTCTTGGAAGTTTAGAGGCACT
>Ga0209199_1005604_pt1 | contig 10934 bp, 11 predicted proteins | sample COGITO_mtgs_1105_7_FD_184805 | JGI IMG/M metagenome (GOLD analysis project Ga0209199, IMG submission 184805) | Pelagic marine microbial communities from North Sea - COGITO_mtgs_110523 (SPAdes) (version 2) | ecosystem: Environmental > Aquatic > Marine > Epipelagic ...
CGGTGCCGCCTTTACTCAGCCCATTGCCGCTCAAGCCTTTGGTGCGACCTTGGAAGAAAAAGCGATCAAGGTTGAACCCGACTACATGCTCATGGAAGTTGACAACGACACCAACGAGATCGTGTCCTTTGACGAGCGACGGATTCCATTTGACCTTCTCGTCAGCGTGCCGGTGAATATGGGGCAAGATTTCCTGGCAGCTTCTGGGCTGGGCAACGAACTCAACTTGGTCCCGGTTGACAAGTTCACCCAACTTTCCAATAAATACGACAACGTATTCGCTTTGGGGGATGCGAATAATATTCCGGCTTCCAAAGCTGGTTCGGTCGCACACTTTGAAGTAGATATTTTCATTGAAAACTTCATGGAACATATCCAGGGTAAGGAAATGACACATCGATTTGATGGTCACGCGAACTGTTTTATTGAAACTGGTGGCGGAAAAGCGATGCTCATTGACTTCAACTACAACGTCGAGCCACTCCCCGGCAAGTATCCCTACCCGATCGTTGGCCCCATGAGTCTGCTGAAAAAGACTCGCATGAACCACATGGGGAAAATGGCCTTTCGCTGGATGTACTGGAACATCTTGATGCCAGGACACCAAATGCCTGTCCCAGCTCACATGAGCCTGAGTGGCAAAGACACCGGGATGCTGGACGAAGCCCAACTCGCAAAAGCTACCAGTTAAGAATTTCACAATCGAAAGGAAAAGCAATGCCAACAACAGTAATTGAGGGCCACGAAGTCTCCGTGGATGACGAAGGCTTTCTCACCGAATACGACCAGTGGGATCCCGAGATAGCCGGCGCCCTAGCCACCGCGATCGGCGTAAACCTCACCGAGGACCACTGGAAAGTTATCAACTTCCTGCGTGAAGACTTCAAAGTAAATGGTGCGACTCCGACCCTTCGCCGCGTTTCCACTACCGGAGGCGTAGACACGAAGTCACTCTTTGCCCTATTCCCAAAAAAACCAGCAAAGAAGATGTCCTATATTGCCGGTCTACCTAAGCCAGCTGGTTGTGTATGAGCGACATGATTGTTCCTTCCTTCGGCGACGACGAAGGAACAGGTAGAAAACTGGCCATCATTTGTTCAAAGGGCTCGTTGGACATGGCTTACCCCGCATTTATCTTGGGTAACGCTGCTTTGGGAGAAGGCGTTGCCGTTGACCTATTCTTCACCTTTTGGGGATTCGACATTATTAACGAGAAAACGATGGATCACCTGAAGTTTTCACCGGTGGGAAACCCGGCAGCTCACATGCCGGCTGCGCTCAGCCCACTCCCCGGAGTAACCAGCTTTGCTACGCATTCGCTCAAAAAGGCTCTTGCAGACCTAGACGTCCCCGAGGTACGCGAGTTCCTTGATCTGTTAAAGGATTCGGGTGCGAAAATCTGGGCCTGCCAGCTCAGCGCAGACATGAACCATCTCAGCAAGAAAGACCTTTACGAAGGTGTCGACGCGATAATTAATGCCAGCGACTTTATTGAGATGACTGACGGAGCTCAGCTCCTTTTCATTTAGCAACCCACAAGCTACTCGGTCGCACTCTCTTCGGGTGCGACCGTTTCGCTGAGTGAGACCTGTAATGGCACAAATGTCTGCAGCCTGATTGGCTCAGGTATCGGGGTAAGTCCATAGGTCTCGAAGGATCCTTGACCCGACAACCGGATCAAGAATTGGACGGTAGAAAGCGGCAGCGGGTCTTCAGGTGTGTTGCACACCATTGCATGGGCTGTCCCTAAAATTGGCCAACCAATCAGATCCGCTCCTTCGGCAATGACAACCTTTGAAGCCGCCAGGTCGAAATTGCCTTCAATTGGAACGCCGCCTGTTGCGGGCGTGGCCGTGAGTGAGCCTGGAGCTACCGCTACTTCAAGGGCGCCAGAGCCCACCTTTTGCAACTGAGTGTCGTCAGGGTTGATTACGACACCGTTCACCTCTGTCGCAGCCATCGGGATCACGTTATTAATCGCTTGGACGATCGGGAGCACCGCAACAGCGCCTTCCACCGCGATCATTTCACCGATTAGATCAGCTTCCGTTGCAAATTTTTCTCCAAGTTCGAGCACGCCTGACACACCGGAGGGCCACAACTCGGGTACTTCAGCAGTGAGGTAACTCGTCATGGCATCGACTGAACCGGTAGGCGTCTCAACGCTCATAACTACGATTTCGGGCAGCCCTGAAAGGTCGTATCCTGAATTGTCCGCGGCTATTGCAGGATCGTCCCACATCGTGATGCTCCCACTGAGAATTCCTGCAATCACCGTTGGGCTGAGGACCAATCCATCAAGCCCAATAATGTTGTAGGAAAGCGTCACACCGTAATTGAAGACTGGGACCGTAATGACTTCACCGGTGCACTGCTCAGTGAAGTCAACAATCTCGATAGTTGTTGGAGCAGCCGAGGTCACCCGAACACCAGTTGGCATGTCCGTGGTGGTTTCGGTGACGGATTGCTCGGGACACACGCCACTCAAGGTTACATTCACAATGTCAAAACTGCCCATGAATTCTTCGGGGACTGCAACTTCCTGGGATCCGTTTTGGCAGTTAATTTGGTTTTCTAACTGTGCCGCGAGTACGTCTGGTGGCATTGGCGGCGTACACGCACTCACCAGCAACATTGCGCTGAGCGTAGATACGACAGTGAGGGCAACGCCCCAGTGTCTGTTTCGAGACTGGAACATTGCCCTCACCTTAATTTTCGCTTTTACTTATTTGATGTTGTTGACGAGCGTCTTAGCCTTTGCAAGTACCTTGCCGCCTACTGGAACGTAACCCAGTGAGGACGCACGCTGTGGACCACACTTCTGGAGCAGGTAGTCAGCGAATTGACGAACACCAAGTCCATTTGGTCCCTTACCGTCGGTGCGTGCAAGTAGGTAGCTAAAGATCGCAACGGGGTATGCGCCCTTAGCCTTGACCTTGTAGTTCAAGCTCACTAGCCCATTAGCCGCAACGTTGGTCTGATTAGCAAGGTTCTTTGAAGCCGAGGCAGAGGATGGTGCGACAAACTCTCCCATTGCATTCTGCACCCGGGCTGATGGGTAACCCTTGGAGTCTCCAAGATCGACATAACCAATGGCACCATCGGTGGCGATCACGTTTGCCATGACACCGGCATTGCCTTTACCGGCAATACTGTTAGCGGGTGGCTTGCCACCTGGGAAGGCTGTCGAGAAATCGTCTTGAACCTTAGAGAAAATTGATGGCGCCCACGAATTCAAGTACTGAAGCGTGTTATTGGATGTACCCGAGTTGTCTGAACGGTAGGAGACCGTAATCGGAGTAGCCGGGATTGCAGCCGCAATTCGACTATTGCTCCTGAGAATCTCTTTGTCATTCCACATCTTGATGTTGCCACCAAGGATCTTGGCAAGTGTGGTCTGCTTCAACTGAATGGACGAGCCCAATGTGCGGCCTGTCTTCTTGTTCTTCAAATTAATAGGGAAGGTGACAGCTCCACCAATATTAGGGATGTACTCCCAGCCAAATGATGGTTCACCGCTGGAGTACTTGCTGTCAGTTTGGGCATAATCAAAAACTCCCTTGGTGAAGTTTGATTTGCCGGTACCCGAACCGGTGCTGGTGTACTGGATTGTGAAATTTTTCTGTGAAGCGTTGAAGTCCGAAGCACATGCTTGGATCCATGGGTATGGGAATGAGGCTCCACCGCCGCTGATTGTTTCTGCCGCATTTGCCGGAACGGCGCCTACGAGCGCTGACGCAGCCAGTGCAGTAACACCAGCAACGCTTCCTACGAGTGCATTAATTCGACGCGCTTTACGCACTGTGTCTCCTTCATTTGATGGGAATATTTGCTTACATTCAGAAGTTATTCGGCCAATGTGACCTGCTCTAGTCACTTACTTTTCTATTTATAAACATTTAGGTGAACAGTGCATGTACTCAGACACCAGTGGAAACTCCTGTTAACCAAACCGACCATTCACGTAGTCCAGCGTTCGGTTGTCGCGCGGGTTGCCAAAGATCTCCGTTGTCAATCCTTGTTCAACAACGAAGCCCGGCTGGTTTTCCTCTGCGAGGAAAAATGCCGTGTAATCCGAGACACGCACAGCCTGTTGCATGTTGTGAGTGACGATAATGATCGTGATGTCCTTTGAGAGTTCCCTGATCGTCTCTTCGATCTTTAATGTTGATGCAGGGTCAAGCGCCGAACAGGGCTCATCCATGAGGAGTACATGTGGATTGACCGCTAGGGCACGAGCAATAACCAGACGCTGCTGCTGCCCCCCTGATAAGTCTCCAGCCGGTGCGTTAAGTCGATCCTTGACTTCTTTCCACAAACCTGCCGAGATCAAAGTTTGTTCAACAAGCTCGTCGTGGTCCTTGCGCTTGAGGCCAGAGAGCTTCAGGCCCGAAAGCACGTTTCCTCGAATTGTCATTGAGGGAAAGGGGTTCGGCTTTTGGAACACCATGCCGATTGCCAGACGGATGTGCACGGGGTCCACATCCTGTCGGTAGATATCGTCGCCCTCGTAGAGCACCTCACCCGCCAACGCGGCGCCTGGAATCAATTCGTGTAAGCGGTTCAATGTGCGAAGAAAAGTTGATTTACCGCAGCCGGACGGACCGATCAAGGCTGTGACGGTCTTCTTAGGAAAATCAATGTTGACGTTTTCCAAGACTTTGCGCTTTCCAAACCACACGCTGACGCCGTTGGCAGACATCTCAATTTGCTTTGGAGCTTTCTCGGTCCGGGCGATTTCTGCATCTAGCGCTTCCATTGCGATTACTGTCTCTTCCATTTGATTGCCTTTCGAATTGATCACTTGACTATTTATTTGTTCATCGAATTGCGACCGGAAAGCAATCGCGTGAGTGTGAATAGCACTGCAACAATCACCATAAGGACCAACGCCGCGCCCCAAGCCCGCGTTACCGCATCAGGATAAGGCTGGGCAACGTTGTCAAATATGAATGTGGGCAGTGCTGAAATCGGATCGGAGAACGGGTTCACGACTGTTTGATCGTTCTTTAACGCCGTTAACAAAAGTGGCGCCGTCTCACCCACGACACGAGCTACACCCAAAAGCATTGCTGTAATCACACCCGTGCGAGCCGCGGGAAGGACCACGTTGAAGACAACTCGAGATCGCGTGGAGCCCAAAGCCAACGCACCTGTTCTCAAATCTTCGGGAACAAGGCGCAAGACTTCTTCCGCTGTTCGGGCAACCGTGGGAAGCATCAGGATCGCGTAGGCAATCGCGCCCGCTAGTGCGCTTTGCCGCATGACTCCGGTGAGAATGAAAACCGTCAATACGAACAGGCCTGCGACGACGGAAGGGACCCCGCTCATTGCCTGAACAAAGAATCTCACATAGGGCACCGCGCGGCCACGAATTTCCGTTACATACACGGCGCTGGCGATTCCCAGGGGAACAGAAATAATTGTTGCAATACCTACAATCAAAAACGTTCCAACAATCGCATGGCCTACGCCGCCGTAATCAAGGGGAGTGCTGGGACTGATGTACACACTGTTTTGAAAAATAAATGATGGCCTTAGTGCTTCAAAACCCCGAGCAATAATCGTTGCGAGCATGGACCCCAATATGACCGCGCTCAGAATCGTGGATCCAATGGCAAAGACTATGAGACCGGAATCCAAAATCCCATGCTTTCCCTTTGCCACGTAGCCCGCTACTCCAGCGCTCACTAGCTGAAGTGGGAGATAAACGACTATTAGCAGAAGGGGAGCTGCAATTTCTGTGGTGAAGTACAGCACTCCCGCGAACGAAAGCGGAACCGCGGTGCCCAAAAGTGCCGCTAACCAGAAAGAGGTCGGGCGTTTTGACCAAGGTCGTTGTGGCACCAAGTCTTGCTCCCGAATCTCGGGTGCCTCACTCATCAGGGTTGTCATGACTTTAGCCGTTCTGTGCGTCGAACAATAAGGTTCGCCAGCATGTTGACCACAAGGGTCATGAGGAAAAGGAAGAAACCAGCCGCGAGTAGGACATCAACTTCAAAGTCACCCGAAGTCTCACCGAACTTGGACACGATCAAGGTGGCGACGGATCCACCACCTGATTCAATAATGTTGAAGAAATTGATGTCGAAAACAATTTTCAGGACGAAGAACACCGCGATTGTTTCACCTAATGCGCGTCCAAGCCCCAGCATCACGCCTCCAACAATCCCTCCTCGCCCAAATGGCAGCGCCACGTATCGCAACATGGTCCACATTGAGCATCCGAGGGATTCGGCAGCATTGATTAGCTCGGGTGGTGTTCGCTTGAGAACTTCGGATGTAACCGATGTGACAATCGGAATCATCATGATTGCCAACACAACACCTGCAATGAAAGGGGTTCCCGTGAAATTTCCTGATTCGTTGGCAAATATTGGGATCCAGCCCAGATATTGGTTGAGCAGGGACTGCCATTCTTGTGCCGGAGGTACCAACACATAAAAAGCCCACAGACCAATGATCACCGACGGTATCGCCGCCATCAGGTCAACGAGGTTGGTCAGAAACTTGGACACCCGCGTTGGTGCAATAAAAACCATGAAAACTGCCAAGAAAATACTGACCGGCACAGCGATCACGAGTGCGATCACGGCCAGCAAGATTGAGCCGTAGAGCATCCCAGCGATTCCGTATTCGGGCGGAACGCCGATGGTGTCCCAGACCGTTGTCGTGAGAAAGGACAGTCCTTGGTCTTGGATGACGGGGACCGCTTTCGCCCCAAGGAAAATAGTGATTCCAGCCAAAATAATCAATGAAGTAAACGCGGCGCCCGTGATAACCCGGCTGAAAGCCCTGTCAGCTCTATTTGCCTTTTTGCTGTTGCTGAGATCTCTCAATGGGGTTTCTGCGGCCACGACAGGAATCTGTCACTTATAGGTGGCCAAGGAGACCAGATCACATGAATGCTGGAAACTGTTTTGGTGAACGCCAGGTGAACTAGTGGTCGGACCCTGCAATTTGCTCAAGTGCATGAATCACAATTTCACCAAGAACCGCAGCTGCATCTTTTGCGCCACCCGGCGAGCCAGGAACATTCACCACCAGGGAGTTGTCTAGTTGACCCGCAATCCCTCGTGACAGAGCAGCAGTGGAGATTCCGTTTGCGCGGCCATAGTGTCGAATGGCCTCGGCGATCCCGGGAACTTCCCGGTCAATTACTCCCCGAGTGAACTCTGGAGTTTGATCACTGGGTGAAATACCCGTGCCGCCGGTAGTGACTACCAGAGAGTGTCCTGAATTGACGGCGGCCTTTATTTGGGTGGCGACCTCCGGACCATCGGGGATTATCACGTTGGGAGAACACACGAAACCGAGTTCAGTAAATGCCTTGAACAAGATTTCCCCTGAAGTGTCCGCTCGAATCCCTTGTGCACCGCGAGTGGACACGGTAATTATTTGAGCCGTGAAATTACTCATGCTCACTTCGCAACCAGTGGCCCGAACGACCACCCTTCTTTTCCAGTAGCTCAACGAATTCGATTCGAGCCATTCGGTCAACACCTTTGACCATGTCAATCAGTGTCAATGCGCCAACAGATGCTGCCGTAAGGGCTTCCATTTCGACACCTGTTCGGTCCGCGGTCTTAACCGTTACGGTGATGTGTGAACCCGCTTCATCGAGTTCAACACTCACGTCGACACCGTGAATCGCTAGCGGGTGACACAGTGGAATCAGATCACTTGTTTTTTTGGTCGCTGAAATTGCCGCAATCCGCGCAACGGCAAGGGCATCCCCTTTTGGCATGTCACCCGCATTAAGTCGTTCAACGACTTCAGGGCTCAATGACACCCTCGAACGAGCGGTGGCCGACCTTTGCGTCACCGTCTTCGCGGTCACGTCGACCATGTGGGCGTCACCCTGTTCATTGAGGTGCGGGAATGTGCTCACGCTAAATCACTCCTTAAATCAATCACTGAAACGTCGCCATGGTTGGCAACACGGTCAACTCCCACCGGAATCACGATGAGTGCGTCCGCCTGCGCAAGCCCGCCGAGAACATGTGAGCCTTGACCCGTTCCCACTGGTTCGACCTGGCTGTCTTCCACGAAGCGCGCCCTAGCGAATTGCACTTTGTTGACCGGTGAGCGCAATTCACCTTTCAACCTTGCACTTGTTCGGGGACGCTCGAGTACCTTGAGCCCTCGCATCTTGCGAATTGCCGGACGAATGAAAGTCTCAAACGAAATATAGGCGCTCACCGGGTTCCCGGGAAGGGTGATGATCGGGATAGCTGACTCCCCACTTTTCCCAACACTGCCAAAACCTTGGGGCATGCCCGGTTGCATGGCAACCTTGTGGAACTCGGCTGTGCCCAGTTTTATGAACGCCGCCTTGACCGGGTCGTAAGCGCCCATGCTGACTCCGCCAGTAGTCACGATCAGGTCAGCTCGGTGAACTTGATCCTCCAAGATCTCAATCAAGGTGTCTTCATCGTCTTTTGCCGGGGGCAGCCTGTACGCATCTGCGCCACTGTCATTGGCTACCGCGGTAATGAGAAAGCTATTCGAGTCTGAAATCAAACCGAATTTTAGTTCGGTTCCTGGTTCCACCAGTTCACTCCCGGTGGCCACTACTGCGACACGCGGCTTGGGAATCACCGAAATGATTCCGTGCCCAACGGCGGCAATCAAAGCGATCTGTCGTGGACCAAGGGATATTCCCTTTTCCAGAACGATTTCACCGGCCTTGACGTCTTCGCCCTCGTGTCGAATACAGCTTCCCAATTCAATTGGCGAATGAATTGTCACAACTTCGCTTCCACCGTCGGTGCTTTCAATTGGGATCACGCTGTCCGCGCCTGCAGGCATGGGCGCTCCGGTCATGATTCGAATTGCTTGACCGCTGGCAAGAGTCTCGAGTGACTTAAAGCCTGCGGGAATGTCGTCAATCACGGGAAGGATCACCGGTGAAATCTCACTGGCCGCGATTAAGTCTGATGCGATTACCGCGTAACCATCCATTGACGAGTTATCAAATGAAGGGAGGGGCCAACGGGCGTAAATATCTTGGGCAAGAACACAACCATTGACTTCGGAGATTGGTAACTCCATGGGCGGAAGTTCACTCACATTGCCGAGAACTAGTTCAAGGTATTCCGAGACGCTCAGCATGCCGTAACCCTACGCTCTGAAGCGCCCGAGATCGCGGCCATCACGTCATTGAGGGCATTAATGGAGTGACCGGAGACAAATGTGTCAACGAATGGCAATGCTGCGGCCATTCCACCGACCAGTGGTTGATACGAATCAACAGCTTTGCGCGGGTTCACCCAAATAACGTGATGGGACAGCCTGGAAAGGCGAGCCATGTTGACTCCCAAAATTTCAGGGTCTTCAATCTCCCAGCCGTCGGACACGATCACGATCACGGCTCCTCGAGCAAGTCCACGCCGCCCAAAGTCGTCAATGAATGTCTTAATCGAGTTGCCAATTCTGGTACCACCAGACCAGTCGGGTGCCGCTTGCGCTGCTTTCTTGTATGCGATGTCAGGACGAGATGTTGCCAGTGGGCGTGTCAAACGGGTCAAGTGTGTTGCAAACACAAATGCTTCAGCACCTAACGCCTGCACCGCACCTCGCATTAAATGTAAATAGACGCGAGCGTACGGTTCCATGGACCCGGAAACATCCGCGATGAGCACTACCCGTCGTGGCTTTGTCGTGTTCATTCGATTAATCATTCGGATTGGCTCACCACCTGTTCGATGTGAAGCGCGAAGGGTCGCACGGAAATCAATCCGGTTCCCCTTGCGCGCCTTCCTGCTTCGATGCCGAGTCTTTCGCGGAGGGACCAGCGGGAGTTCGTCAACCAGGCGTCTGATTAGGACAAGTTCTTCGGGCGTGAGCTGCGAGAAGTCCCGATCATTCACACGCTCCTGCATACTGACTGCGGCTAGGACACTTATTTCACTTTCGTCTTGATCTTCGACACTGGGAGTGCCGGGTGTTGCGCTCGTCCCCTTGGGACTTGACTCACTTGATTCGGATTCACGCCTATCCCCTGGGTTTTGCTCACCTGACGTTGCGACAGGCACCTCGGTTGACTCAATCGAATCGCTTGCGAAGTCGGAAAAGTCGAACTCTCCACGGAAGACTTGGTGAAAAACCCGATCAAATATTTCGTATTGCCGCACATCACTGCACATGGTGACCTTCGCCAGCCAGTACAAAGCTTCGACCTCCCTGGGCTGGGTCAACTCGATTACACTGGCAAATCTTGCACTTCGTTCCGGGGTTACCGGAATCCCAGCGCGATGCAGTTGATGACCGAATGCTGCACAGAGTTGGGCGAGTGGGGCCTCACTCACCGGAAATCCAGGCCAGCCCTTGCTCGCGGGCGATTTCTTGATCATCGCGGTACTTCAGAACCGAACCCAGTGTTTGGTTCGTGCTTGATTCATCAAGCGTGGTGACGCCAAGAAGCACTGCCGCTTTCACCCAGTCGATCGCTTCAGCCACCCCGGGTGGTTTCTGTAAATCCAGGGTTCGAACCCGCGCAACTGCAGCTGCAACTTGCTCGGCTAATTCCTTACTGGCTTGGGGCGCGCGTAATTTCACAATGTGAGTTGCGTGCTCCAAACTCGGATAGTCAATCCAGTGGTAGAGGCAGCGACGCTTCAGTGCGTCGTGCAAATCACGTGTTCTATTCGACGTCAAAATGACTATGGGTGGCTGTTTCGCTTTGAGGGTTCCCAGTTCAGGAACGGTGACGGTTGATTCCGCCAACATTTCAAATAGGAATGCTTCGAACTCCTCGTCGGCACGATCAACTTCGTCGATTAACAGCACGGCTGGGTTGGGTCCGTCGTGTTCCAACGCCTGCAGGAGCGGACGCTCGATCAAAAACTCTCGACTAAAAAGTGAACTCTCTTCCAGTGACCTACCCTGTGACTCGGCCATGCGGATGCTGAGCAATTGCCGGGGATAATTCC
>Ga0209199_1005608_pt1 | contig 10931 bp, 10 predicted proteins | sample COGITO_mtgs_1105_7_FD_184805 | JGI IMG/M metagenome (GOLD analysis project Ga0209199, IMG submission 184805) | Pelagic marine microbial communities from North Sea - COGITO_mtgs_110523 (SPAdes) (version 2) | ecosystem: Environmental > Aquatic > Marine > Epipelagic ...
AACTGGCGCCAAAGTTCCGGCAGCAACATGCTTTGACACGTCACCGGGTTGTTCGACTAAAACATCCAGTTTTCCGCCGATGACAGCACCATAACGCTGTGCAGGCTTGTTAAATAAAACCTGCTTAGCATTAAAGCCAAAGTGCTCCTCAACCTTAATCTGAGTAATGAGTTCCATTTCTGAGTTTAGATTAGAAACAGAGAGTTTTTTGTCACCCTGTTTGGCATATTTAACAACCTTCTCCCAATCCGGCTTGCCATTAGTTAAGAAGCGTTTATCCCCACCCTTGATGTACATACCTGTTGGAGCCACGTTCATAATAACTAAAGGCGTAAGATCCTTTGTCGGATGGATGTCATGGAAACCTCCCACATACTTTGTGATGAGGCTATCTGTATGCATCAGAAGCGTGTACCCATCCGCAGGGGTCTGCTGGTAGTCCGGTAGGCAATTAATACCGCCTCCACCCGGCTTACTTATCATATTCACTTTGGTGCCCATAATCTTCGACATGGGCCCTTTCATTGCCATTATAGCCTGAGCTGACCCACCAGATTTTCCATAACACATTATAATAGTGATTGGACGCGAGGGATAACCGCCAGGCTTTTTCGGTGCTGCAATTGCTTGGTAAGTTGTCGCACTCAAAAAGCCCACAAGGGACAAGACCCCCAGCAGCATTGGCATTCTGTTCTTAGGCATTTTTTTCTCCCAAATCATCAAAACAAGTTAGAGTAGAACGGCAAACGTTTTCCCATCGAGATCGTTTTTAATTAACGTCCCAAGTTAAGCTAGTTGGATCAAAAATTATTATTTCACGCTGTGATGCTTATTTGAAACTCCACACTCCAACTCGCTCGAATTGTGTAGTTATTAAATTGTGTAGTTTTTAAATTGTAAGGTAAATTACGCGGTAATACCACCCGAAAAATGTGGTCTTCGAAAGTAGAATTTTCTCGTAATGTTTTTACAAGAGATTCAGATGAAAAATTCACGATCACTGATAGAGACAGAGAATTCAGTTTGGCTGTTAAATGGTTTTTGCATGACCAAAGCGTGGTGGTGTCAGACGAATGCGAACTCGTCTCAGTTTGGCGTAGATTGACTGTGATTATGCAGCACAAAGCTGCTGCCATTCGACAAGTGCAGCGTTGCGTTGAACCTTGAATGTATCTCTAGAATTTAAATGCCGTTCTTTGTTGAAGTGGTTGAAAACGGAAGCGTGAATTGAGACGAATTTCTGTAAACTTCGTTCAAGCCGGAACTTGAGCATAGCTCGTTCTCTTCGTCGAAATGGAAGATGTGAATTCTCACAGCGATTGTTCTTCCAGCGGCCAACTTCCTGTCTCGCTTCATTCCCAATAATCTTCATTGCGGCCCGGTATGAACGTAATCTATCAGTGATAATTATCTGAGGCCGACCGTAGCGTTTCATGAGCTTCTTCAGGAAAGCCAAAGCTGCCTTACGGTCGCGGCGCTTGGTGACAAAGGATTCCAGAACTTCACCTTCGTGATCTACGGCACGCCATAGATAATGCAGTTCGCCATTGATCTTCATAAAAACCTCATCGAGATGCCACTTCCAGTTCGCGTAATTCGGGGAAGGGTGGTGCCGTTTTTTGCGGATCTCGCGAGCGAATAACGGGCCAAATCTGTTCCACCAATAACGGACAGTTTCATGACAGATATCGATGCCCCGTTCATGGAGCAGGTCCTCGACATTGCGCAACGAAAGTGGAAACCGCACGTACATCATTACTGCCAGGCGGATGATCTCAGGTGAAGTCTTGAAATAACGGAATGGATTATGATTTTTCATCCAGAAACATTATGAAAATGTCTCGATCTGGTCAAAGTAGGTTTTCCTCTGACAAAGCCCAATCATGCACTAACATTCATAGTGGACCTGCCAATGGGGGCCGATCATTTTGCCTGCAGCATGAACTAAAAACTGAACTCGTTCAGTTTTTTTGAATCTTCGACGTTCTGTTTAAAATGCCTTAAAACATGATGTATTATTTTATGGCGACCAGTATCCGTCGTAATAAGCTGGTACCGTCTGCCTATTTTTTTCCGATCAACAAACCCCATATTGATTAACGTTTGAATATGGCGCTGACATGTTGTCCTCGGCATCTCAGCCCAGCTAGACAATGATGTCCGTCATCATGCAATTGGAACACTCAACGGCCTAATCTAAGAGAGGATCTGGCTCATCTTGTTGATAATATTAAGCGGCGTGTTTGCGGTATTGCAAGCGCCGGGTCTCCATGGTTTTCCGTTTGATCCTTTCTCGTTGTTTTAAAATTGATTGTCCGCGCCCGAAGTAAACATCTGCGGGCGTGAGGTTGTTGATGCTCTCATGGTATCTCTGATTATTGTAGTGATCGACGAAGGCCTCGATCTGCGCTTCAAGGTCTGCTGGGAAGAAGTAGTTATCCAGTAAGATGCGGTTCTTCAATGTTTGATGCCATCGTTCGATCTTGCCCTGAGTTTGCGGATGGTATGGTGCTCCCCTGACGTGCCCCATTTTCTTATCACCCAGCCATTCAGCCAACTCACCAGAGACGTAGCTAGAGCCATTGTCAGATAACAGCCTGGGTTTATGGGCAATATGGGCATGGTCACACCCAGATGCTTGTAAGGCCAATTCCAGCGTATCGGTAACATCGCTGGTCTTCATGGTCGTGCACAGCTTCCAGGCAATGATATAGCGCGAGTAATCATCAAGGATCGTTGACAGATACATCCAGCCCCAACCGATGACCTTCAGATAGGTGAAGTCGGTCTGCCACAGTTGATTGATGGCTGTTGTCTTGTCTCTGAACTCATCAGCAGCCTTGATGACAATGAATGCGGGGCTGGTAATCAGATCAAGAGATTTAAGCAGCCGATAGACGGAAGCCTCTGAGACAAAGTATTTTTCCGTGTCTGTGAAGCGCACGGCCAATTCGCGCGGGGACAGCTCCGGCACTTCCAGCGCCAGGTCAACGATGCACTGACGAATATCATCAGGAATACGGTTCCATATCTTGGATGGATGAGGCGATTGATCTTCCAAAGCCTCTGGCCCACCGATCTGATAACGGTCGTACCAGCGATAAAAGGTGGTACGGGGAATGCCTAGTTTGTCCAGCGTCTGCTTGACGGGGAGGTGGGATTGCTCAACAAGGCGGATGATCTCAAGCTTTTCAGATGCGGGATATCTCATTCGTCGTCTCCCCCATCCGCGATCATGCTTTTTTTAAGCAATCTCAGCTCCAAGGTCTGCTCGGCAACGACTTCCTTCAACTCACGAGCTTCACGGCGCAGCGCGGTCACTTCGCCAGTCGAAGCTGCCCGTGCCGTATCACCGGCAAGCCGGCGCTTGCCTGCTTCCATAAACTCCTTCGACCATTTGTAATAGATACTTTGGGCAATGCCTTCGCGGCGGCACAACTCTGCAATGGTTTCCTCACCCCGCAATCCGTCCAGCACAATACGGATCTTTTCCTCTGCTGAATATTGTTTGCGAGTTGCCCGACGAATGTCCTTAATTGCTTTGTCGGCACCCGTCTGTCTTGTCTGCGATTTCTGTCTCATCTTCATTCCCCTTCGGGTCATTACGATGAACCAGAAATCCTCTCTTATGCAATCCCGCTAATCTGTCCCATAGGCGCTGACGTCAAACAGTCGGATTGACATCGAATTTCTCACCTACTGATTTAAGAGTAGCGTTTTCTTCAGTTGCCGCCTCCGCAACTTTCATCTTAAATTAATTGGTATATTTTGATTTTGCCATTAAATAATATTCCCTCTGTTTTTAACTAGCTAAATTTCACTAAAATAGCATTCTCCCTAATCAACAAGAAATTTTCTCTATCAAACTTTCCTGACTGAATACTTTCTATAATTTTATCTGACTGTCCGTCGTCATATAGAATTCTGAGCAGGTAGCGCCAACTGCGTTTGAGTGCTGTATGACCCTTATTCCAGCTGTGTGAATGCGACTAGGCAGCAGCAGCGGCAGTGGCGCGGTTGTTCGTCTCAATCTAACCCAACCAATAAGAAAAAAAAGGTCGCAATCCAGAACAGGAAAGAATAAACCCAGGTTATGATGGGGCTGCGCGCGAAGCGGGTTTGAGCCCTAACGTTGCCGTAGCCCTTCACGCTTCCAACCCCCATGTACATGAACCACTGAAACACTTTCCCCGGAAATAGAAATATTGCCAGCAGACCCTTAGTCGTCGTGCCAGCAATGTTGTCAGATGCCATGTTGCCGTTCCTTTAAGAAAACAGTTTTGTAAAAATTTGAGTTTGCATTCATTTCAAATTAACATCACCTTGGGGAAAAGCCTATGTTGTTTTATCTTTCTTTCGTAGTGGTTCTGACATGGATGGTTGCGGAACTCGGAACCGTCAAGTTTCGTCGCTTCAAATCCAGTGACGACTTCAGCTTGACCCAGGATGAGCTTGTTGAATTGGGGGATTTTCAAAGGGAGGAGCAGGTTGTCTCAGGCAATCTTGCCCGAGCATCTAATAAGGTTGCCTCGCTTGAGAAAATGGGGCTTGGCTTAAGAAGAAATAAAAACGGTGATTTTGACGGTCGCAGCAAACTGGGAAAGAAACTGAATCGGGAACTACCCCGAGCGAGAGCACTGGCGTTTCAACATCAAAACCAATTTGACGCAATAGAGGAGCAAATCAGCCAATTTGACGAACTTCCTAAATCCCGGGCTGAGATTTGGGTTAAAGCCGAGAGTTTTAGAGTGGCGAACCGAATCATCCTGGTAGTGTTTACAACGGGCCTTATTTTCTACGCTGTTTCTGGTTATCCAATCGCCAATTATTGGGTGGTGGTTGTCTTAATCTGGGCGATGCTACTTTACTTTACAAGTAAGGTTCAACAAGCTTCATTGAATACAAAGCTTGGTATCTAAATACACAACGAAAATAGGAGGCAAAAATGAACGAGAATATAATCCCCGACGTGGTGCTTACCGATAATACAAGCCAGCGACTGCCGTGTGCGCTGGTTTTGGATGGTTCCGGATCTATGTCCGGCGACGCAATACGAGAACTGAATGACGGGCTCAAAGTCTTGGAAAATGAGCTAAAGAACGATGATACCGCGGCGCAAAGGGTACAGCTTCTGGTCATCCGGTTGGGTGATGATGATCAGGTACAGATTGTCACGGATTGGACGGATGCCATGGATTTTTCCGCGCCGACAATAGAAGCAAATGGTCGCACGCCGCTTGGTGTGGCTATGCGCGTAGCCTTGGACAAGATCGAAGACCAAAAGGAAAACTATCGGTCACACGATATTCCCTATAACCGGCCCTGGATATTCCTGATTACCGATGGTGCGCCGACCGATCTGGATTGGGAAAGTGCCGCCGATGATTGTCGGCAGGCTGAAGACAACAACAAGGTAGTAATTTTCCCTATCGGGACCGCCGAGGCGGATTTCGAGGCGCTAAAGAAGTTTGCCAACCGCGCACCGATAAAATTGGATGGTCTTAAATTCCGCGAGTTGTTTGTATGGCTGAGTCGAAGCGCGTCTTCGGGCTCCCAGGCAGCCCAGGACAGTCAAATACAGCTGCCGGCCATGGGCTGGGGCACAGTTTCCACTTGATCTTGTACAGCGCAAACATGGGCGATAAATTCATTCCTGACGTTGTCCTAAGGGACAATACGAGCCAGCGACTTCCGTGCATGATTGTGCTTGATGGCTCTTCATCCATGTCTCGGAAGCCAGATGGGGTCAGTGCCGTTAGCGAGTTGAACGCCGGCTTGAAAGTCCTGGAACAAGAACTAAAAGCTGATGACGTGGCCTCCCAGCGTGTTCAATTGAAGATACTTCGAATTGGTGGAAGTGACGAAGTCCAAGTGGTTACTGATTGGACCGACGCCATGGATTTTGAGGCACCTGAGATCAGCGCCAAGGGAACCACGCCGCTAGGTGCCGGCATACGCACCGCGCTGGAGGCGATCGAGCAGCAGAAGGAAAACTACAATAGCCACGACATTCCCTACAATCGACCTTGGCTGTTCATCATTACCGACGGTGGCCCCACCGACCGAAAATGGGAAGATACTGCCCTTGCGTGTCGAATGGCTGAAGCAGAGGGGAAGGTCGTAGTATTCTTGATCGGAACCGGTAGTGCCAATTTTGAAAAACTGAGCCGGTTTTCAAGACGGGCGCCGTTAAGGATGGAGGGCCTCAACTTTAACGAACTATTTGTTTGGCTCAGTTGTAGCGCATCGTCCGGATCGCAGACCGCGCTGGAATCCGAATTTACTCTACCAGAAATTTCCTGGGGGGAAACGGCGTGAGCTCGGACACCCAATGGAGGGCTGGCGGTATCTCGGTGGTGGGGTTCTCGCATATTGAAGACGACGTCCCGTGTCAGGATGCGAATGCCTACAAGGTTCGGGATGATGGCTGGCTTGTGGCCGCGGTATCCGATGGCGCTGGCAGCGCCAAATATAGCCACATTGGCGCAGATGCCTATGTTTCTGCAGTCGTCAACAGATTTGCCGAGGACCCCGGTTTGCCGGATCAGTCCGAGGACGGGATTGTTTCCGATCTCAAAGAAGTAATTGACGCCACAACTCGAAATCTTGTCGATAATCATACCCCTGAAGATGAAGGAGAGGAAGTGTCGCATTCGGATTTTGCGGCAACAATTATTGTTGTCATATGTAATGAAAATGGGGGAGCCTTTTATCATGTGGGAGATGGAGCGGGTGCGGTTCTGGAGCTTGGTAACCTGGATCACGCCATAGTCTCAAAGCCCCAGAATGGTGAGTATGCAAACGAAACCTATTTTTTAACCATGGAAAACTGGCAAGATTATTTCCGCATAACCCCATTCGACGAGCCATTCGATACGGTGTTGCTCATGAGTGACGGCGTGACACCCATGGCCATGACCAAAGGGTGTGAAGCACCCTTTGGCTCCTTTGTGCAACCAGTTATAAATTTTTTGAAAAGCGCTGAACCCGAACGCGGGCAGCAGGCCCTGGAAAACACTCTCACGCGGGAACAAGTTCGAACCGTTACGGGAGACGACAAAACTTTGTTCTGGGCGACGACACAACCTGTCATCGAAGAGTGAAATGCAAGTTTATCTTCGCCTGCCTTCGAAGCACAGCAGCCATAGTATAAATCTTGGGAAGCGGGTGGCCGGCGGTGGTGCCGGGGATATTTATTCTTCTCCGGATCTACCCGGGCAAGTAATCAAAATTTATCGAAATCCAGCAGACAGGCAGGCCTACGAGCCAAAAATCGAGGCCATGATGGGTAAGCCTCCAAGGTTCCCGCCGCTGCTCCATAATGGTCAAGAACGCCACCAGCTGGCATGGCCTACCTTGATCGCCGAAACCGAACGAGGCGAGTTTCTGGGCTTTGCCATGCCCGAGATTGATTTTAGTGTATCCGTATCGCTTGAGAGGATGCTGCAGAAGAGGATGCGGGCCAAAACATCACTACCGGAATTTTATGGCTACCGGGTATCCGTAGCACACAATCTCGCAGCAAGTGTCGCGGAAATGCATGCACAGGATCACCATATCATCGATCTCAAGCCCGTAAATTGCCGTATCTATACGGATAATATGACCCTGGCACTTTTGGACTGTGACGGCTTCAGCATCAATAGCAAAAGCAAAAGGTTTAAAGCCAGCCAGTTCACCCCGGAGTACATCGCGCCAGAAGCAAAGGGGAAATCTCCCGGTGAACTAGGCGTCCAACAGGATCTTTTCGCTCTTGCTGTTGTGATTTTCCGTCTCTTGAATAATGGACTGCATCCTTTCCAGGCAAAACTTGCCAGCGGGCAAAGCGGGGGCACATTGCAGGAGATGATCGAGGCTGGCTACTATCCATTTGGGATTGCGGGCTCGGCTGTTTGTATTGCTCCGAGACAAAGCGTACATGACACGTTTCCGGATGACTTAAGAAAGGCCTTCGATCAGGCATTCCTTCGCAAATCACGCCCGACCTCAGCAAAGTGGCGAGACCTGCTGAGGCAATATGCAGACCCATCAAGCGGGAAGCTGATACGCTGTAACGTAGACCCGCATAACCATGCGCACTTTGGACACGGCTGCGGATGGTGTGTCCTTGAAGGAAACCAGCCGACGCCCACGCAGAAAAGGCAGCGAAAACCTAGAACAAATCTAGCAAATGTTAATCGGCGGACCGGCACACCCAACCCGTCCGCATCGCTGCCAAGTGTCAACCTGGCAAAGTTGTCTCCGCTACGGTCGTGGTGGGCTGTGTTTCTGGTCGTCATCTCAATTATTATTGCACCTCTGATAGCGCGCTCGCTGACAGATACCGCCGGGGAAGAGAGCGGGATTAAGTCGGCCGAGAAAAATAACCAAAGGCTCCAACCCCCAAAGGTCACATTAGAGGATTTTATTTTTGATACGAGCCCGATCTACGCTGACGGCATTATCATCACAAATGCCAATCTACGGAGCCTACCTACAGCAAGCTCAGAGATTTACAGGACGCTGCCACAAGGAACGAGGATTCGAATCTTGTTGAAGGTGGTTGGCCGTAACTGGTACTACATTGAGGAAAAGCAAAACGGATTTAAATCCACATTACGACGTGGGCGAAGTGGTTATGTTTTTGGTGATTTACTCACCGATTTCAAATAGCTGGAGTTTGCAGGAGAGCAAGATGGATCTCACATTTATCCTGATAATTGTTGGGGTTGTTATTGTTCTATGGCTTGGTTGGAATGCCCGGGTCAGTTGGCAACAGTTTAAATTTTGGCTTTCAAAAAGACGTGGAGCCAAGGGTGAAGACTTAGCCGTCAACCTCCTTATCAAGAATGGATACGATATATTATCCTCCCAGATCCCGTTCGAAGGCACTCTAACAATAGATGGGGAACAGCTGAATTTTAGAACCCGTGTCGACTTTCTTGTAGAAAAGGCCGGAGAGCAATTTTTAGCCGAAGTGAAAACCGGAGCCTCGGCATCTCCCTCCAATATCCAAACCCGAAGGCAGCTTCTTGAGTATACACATTTAAGCCACTCGAAGAAAATTCTCCTAATCGACGCGACGACCAAACAAATTAGGGAGATTCAATTCTCCTAAGATTTATACCCGATTTTTTATTAGCCTTTAAACTAGATTAGATACGTTTTAATGATCGCTACTTCGATGAAAAAGCCTGAGTTGAGCCTCAGAGAAGAAGGCATAAAAATATTTAATTGTTTGACGTCAGCGCCTATATCAAACGCGGAACACCACAATTGAACGGTAAAATCGAGAGATCACATCGCTCGGACGGTCAGGAGTTTTATCAGCTGCTCAACTACAAAGATGATGTTGATCTCGAAGCAAAGCTAAATGAATGGGAACGCTTTTATAGCTTCCACAGACTGCACGGGGCCTTCGATGGAAAAACGCCTTACGAAGCGCTCAGAGAAAAGCTATAATCAATAAACAAATCGTTCCGCGAGTACCTGCAGATTACAGGCAAGCAACTATCATCTTGGTCTTTATTTTTCTACGGGGGTAGCGTTGATCGAGATTATTTTAAGGTATTGGATTGCTTTGAATTAGCCAAAGAAATTAATGCGAACGCACTGTTTTTTTGATAATCCTCCCGCAATGGGAATATGTTGCTCAAGATCAGAGCGGGAAAGTTAGTTCGATTTTTTCATTGATACGCGCGATCAATTACCCATTGAGACAAACCAGCATCGATTGCTTTTTCAGCAACTTCCATAGCATCCCAAACATAATAATTGTCGTCGCCCTCTCGCTTCTTCGCCTCACCCGTATGATAGACGTAAAAAAATTTATCAAACCCCTGAGATGAATAGTCACCATTTATGTATTGCTGAGACACTCTCTTATTTGTTTCTGTCTTAACCTGAACCCCAGCTGTTTCACCCGTGCTTGGAAGCATGAGAGTGACATCGACAAATTTGATATTACCCCCTAATTCACCATCACGTTTCCAACCTGAGTTGGCGAATATCAAATCGACAAGAACTTCAAATTCTGTGGGCTGGAGGTCTTTTATAATCTCAGCAAGGTCTTCTTGAAGCGTCTCTCTTGCTTTTTTCGCGCGATCTTTTAGCGCCAATGGCTTGCACAACAGGTGATTTAAGAAATAATTTGCAGGCTTATCTTGGATTTTAGCAATTGTACCCTGCGTGGATTGGGTTTTGGTTAGCGCTCCACTTAATTTATTCACTTCTAAAGGGTGTCCTGCTTTATATTTAGAACACCAGCCATGTTTCATTCTTTTTGCAGAACCAGGATCTAGTTCGATGTTTTCCCAACATAGATGCCGCTCTAAATCATCCCCTGCAGTCAATCCGTAATATACTAGCCTCTTGTGAACTGTGAACCAAAGGACGTTACCCTGATCCTTTGCAACTGATAGTACGCTGTTGGTAAAGTTGGTTGCTGTACCCTGTTTCTTATTTCGTTTCTCAATCCAATAATTCTGGATTTTATGGATGGCCAGATCCCGTTTATTGACGTCGCGGGCCTCATTACACCATTCACGTACTTCTGGTCGATGGGTGTCATAACCAATATATAGAAGATCATTTTCGAAACACTTTTCAGCTTTGTTTCCACCCTGACCTAACTTGATATAGCGTACTTCTAGGGTATCTCGTTTTGCTTCAATCTCATCAAGCTGTTGTTTAAAACGCTTTTCCATTTCTACACCCCTACAAATATCCCAAGCCTAATATTGGAAAGCATAATCTGAAAAAATTTATTCTGTCTGTCCGTCATAATATAAATTGGAACACGTAGCGGCCTGATCTAGGAGAGGGCCTTGCTCGTCTGATTGATAATATTAAGCGGCGTATTTGCGGTATTGCAAGCGCCGGGTCTCCATGGTTTTCCTTTTGATCCTTTCTCGTTGTTTTAAAATCGATTGCCCACGCCCAAAGTAAACATC
>Ga0209199_1005612_pt1 | contig 10928 bp, 8 predicted proteins | sample COGITO_mtgs_1105_7_FD_184805 | JGI IMG/M metagenome (GOLD analysis project Ga0209199, IMG submission 184805) | Pelagic marine microbial communities from North Sea - COGITO_mtgs_110523 (SPAdes) (version 2) | ecosystem: Environmental > Aquatic > Marine > Epipelagic ...
GCCATTGCTTGTCCGGTCAAGTGGCGCAACAAAATCGCAAAGCGGCAGGTCGGCCGGCGTTTCCCGACCGACACGTTGAAAGCTGGCCGCGATATCATCCTTGGTCAAAGTCTGACGAATTTCATTCGCAAAACCCAAATCATCAGCGTCAAACGGTACCGGCCCAAGCTTGTCAAATTCACGCTGCATCATTTCTTCAAGCGGGCGGTTGCCAACCAGATTAGAAACCCCTGAATAGACTTTCACCTCAACCTCAGTTCCAGTCATCAAGGCCGCGCCATCAGCAATGCTGCGAACGCGTGCCACGAGGTCGCGCAAGGTTGGCAGATCAGCTGCCCGCACAAGCTGGCGAACCGTTGCCTTGGCCTGAACAACATTTGGCGCAACCCCACCAGCATCAAGATAGGCATAATGCACCCGCGCTGAGTCGGGCATATGCTCACGAAGATAATTCACCCCGATATTCATCAGCTCGCAGGCATCAAGCGCGCTTCGGCCAAGATGCGGGGCTGCCGCCGCATGCGCCGCCTTGCCATGAAAGGTGAAATCAATTCGCGAATTGGCAAGCGAATGGCCATGCTGAACAGCATTAAAGGTGGAAGGGTGCCAAGAAATCGCCGCATCAACATCATCAAACAATCCATCGCGCGCCATATACGCTTTGGCCGCACCGCCTTCTTCAGCGGGGCAACCATAATAACGCACCCGTGCCGCAATGCCGTTTTTGGCGAGCCAGTCCTTGACCGCTGTTGCCGCCAAAAGCGACGCTGCCCCTAATAGATTATGGCCACATCCATGCCCATTGCCGCCCGCTTCAATCGGGCTATGTTCGGCGACGCCCGGTGCCTGACTAAGCTGGGGAAGCGCGTCAAATTCACCAAGAATGGCAATCACCGGCCCTTCGGTTCCAGCCTCGCCCATAACCGCTGTTGGCATGCCGCAAATGCCTTCAGTAACGGTAAATCCTTCGGCTTTGAGCGCCGCCACATGTTCGGCAACCGATGCAAATTCATTGTAAAGCGTTTCGGGTGTTTCAAAAACCCGATCAGATAACGCAATAAATTCAGCTCTTTTGGCATCCACCAATTTCCAAATCTGTTCTTCATTTAACATGTTCAACTCGTTTCTTCCCAAAAGGACTACCCCAATCAAATGGTGGAAAACCACAATGCTATAAATGAATGGTAAATCCAAAATGAGGCTTTACACAAATGCAAAACAAACATGAATCATAGAAATTTTTAGCGGTAGCGCGCGATGCAAAGATGGACACAAAGACGGGCGTCAAGACGGGAACAAAGATGGGAACAAAGGAGGGGATAAATTAGCCACGCATAAGCGCGCCATTCGGATCATAAACCGCTTCGCCTAGAATTTTGGCATCATAAAATAGCCCCAGAATTTCCACATGTAATTTTGCCCCCGCGCCAGCTTAGGCGGATTTCACAAAGCCCATTGCCATTGACTGGCCAACCCGATGCGCATAGCCGCCTGATGATACATAGCCAACGGCCTGTTAATCTGTCAAAATGGCTTCATCATTCGAGACATCAATCGCATCAACATCAATCACCATGGCGTTGGACGACCCATCTTGCGGCGGTAACCCTGTGCCGTTAATCCGGAAGAATCTAAAATGGCTTTTTGAAACCGCCTTTGATCAACGTTCATCCAGCTTGGGAATCACTCTAATTATAGATTTCACTTGAATATTTGGTTGCCAGAAATGCGTCCAAACCTTCAATGCCGCCTTCATAGCCATAGCCACTAAATTTCAATCCACCAAAGGGCGTTTCAACCGAATGAACATGAAGCGAATTAACCGCCAGCATACCGGTTTCAATTTCCGATTTTAAAATTCGTACCGTCTTTGGGCTGTTGCTAAAGGCATAGGCAGCAAGGCCGAATGGCAAGCTGTTGGCACGCTCAATCACCTCATCAAGACTATGGAAACTTGTCGTTGGCGCGATCGGGCCAAAAGGCTCTTCGGTCATGATGCGCGCAGTTTCAGGAACATTGCCAAGAAGCGTTGGCTGATAGAATGACCCCGGGCTTTGCATGCGGCCGCCGCCAACCAATAGCTCGGCACCCTTTTCCACAGCATCGCTAACAAACCCGTTCATAATGTCGATCCGGCGTTCGGCAACAAGCGGCCCCATGCTGGTGCCAGCGTCAAGCCCATTGCCTGGATTGACCGCTTCGACATGTTTTTTGAACGCCGCCAGAAATTCATCATGGACGGCCGCATCAACAAAAAAGCGGGTTGGTGAAATACAGACCTGACCGGCATTGCGGAATTTTCCCATCGCGCATAGCTGCGCCGCGGCCTCGATATCCGCATCTTTAAACACCATCACCGGCGAATGGCCACCAAGCTCCATCGTACAGCGGATCATATTCTTGGCAGCAAGCTGCTGAAGATGAATGCCAACAGGCACACTGCCGGTAAAGCTAAGCTTGCGCGGGATTGTCGATCCAAGAAGATGCTCGGAGACATCTGACGGCACGCCAAAGACAATATTCAGCACCCCCGCCGGCAAGCCGGCATCGACCAAAGCCGCCCCAATCGCAATCGCGGTGGCTGGCGTTTCTTCGCTTGGTTTAATCGTGATCGAACAGCCCGCAGCCAATGCACCGGCAACTTTGCGCATCACATTTGTTGCCGGAAAATTCCAGGCAACAAATGCCAAGGCTGGCCCAACTGGCACTTTGCGCGCTTCATGCTGCATGCCCGGAAAGCGTGATGGAATAATCCGGCCATAGACGCGTTTGCCTTCTTCGCCATACCAGCGCAGAAGATCAATCGCGACCTGCATTTCAATTTTTGACTCAGCAAGCGGCTTGCCCATTTCACGCGTCAGATTGGCGCTATTGACCTCAAACCGGTCTTCGAGAAGACGCGCCGCCTTTTCCAGAATGGCCTGCCGGCTAAGCGGTGTCATGGCCCGCCAATGGTTGAACCCATCGCGGCTGCTATCGAGGGCGCGATCAAGATCGGCTGGGCTGGCATGCGGTACCTGCCCGATTTCGCTGCCGTCAGCCGGACAAATAACCGGCTCGCTTTTGCCCGTACTGCCAAAAACCCATTCACCAGCGATTAGCATTTTCAATTCTGGGTATAACATCGGCTCGTCTCCATTTCGCATTTCAATAACACTTCTAATATGGATGGCAATTCGCCATGCTTCAATCACAAAGATAGCGGCGATGAGAATATTCGGCAAATGAGGGTTGTCCTAATGGTGATGATCTTGATTTTGCTGACGCAACCCCTCTTCGGCTGCCTCAATAAACATCAATGCCAAGGTTGTTCGGGGCCGGTCAGCCGGAAACATAAAAGCAAACTCATAATGGATTGTGGGTTCCAATTGCCGCACAACAACATTGCCTCCACTATTCGATTTTGCCGTGAATGGATCAGCGATTGCAATGCCGATTCCACCTTCGACAAATTCGTTCACCGCAACCGCTGTTGTTTCAAATTGCGGTTTATAATCAATCCCCGCTGTCGCAAAAAGCTGGTCAATCCGCATCCGGCCAATCGTGCCTTACGGCAAGCCAACCAAGGCCTCACTGGCAAGATCCGACAGGCTTATCTTTTGCTGCTTGGCCAATTTATGCGACTTATGCAGAACGCAGACACCGGGAAAACGGCCAATGTGAACCATATGTTCGCTTGGATAGGTAAAGGGCAATGCCACCGCGCATAAGTCAAATTGCTGACCCTCGATGCGCCGTTCTAACTCGCCCCGACTAACGACTTCGATATTGACTGAAACACGCGCCGCCTTTGCTTTGAAAATGCGCAATGCTTTTGGCATCAGGCCACGCGCCAATGTTGCCGAGGTCAAGATTTGCAGATGACCATCTGAAACCTGCCGGATTTGATTTGCCTTTCGCACAAATCGATTCAAGGCTTCGGCTGCCGAATCCGCCTCGGCCAAAAGCAATTTTCCTTCAGCGGTTAGTCTTAACCGGCGCTTGCTCCGGTCAAACAGGCTGATGCCAAGCTGGCTTTCAAGTGATGCGATATGACGGCTCATCGCCGATTGGTCAACGCCAAGAATTTTAGCCGCATCGGTCATGCTGCCAGCGCCAGCAATGATGCGGAATGTCTCGATCCAACGAAAGGGAGGTTGCTTCATTTATCTACCTATGTGTTTTACGCATATTTATATGGTTATTTTTCATTTTTTATCATCATTTATTTCATTTAGTCTATTTTTTCTTCAATGAATCAAACTGAGGTAATTATGAACGCGAATGACAGTTTTGACGTAATTCCATCGGGTGCCGCGCTTGGTGCCGATATTGTTGGTCTGGATTTAACGCAGGAAATTGATAGTGCCGTTTTTGATCGCGTGATTGACGCGTGGGACAAACATTTGGTTCTGCGCTTCCGCAATCAAAACTTAACCGAAGAACAATTTGTGCGGTTTTCACGCTATTTTGGCGGCCTCGACAAGGCGCCGACACGACCTGTTAACGGAAGCTATCATCCAACACGCGAAGAAATTGCGGTGGTTTCGAATATTGTCCAAGGCGGCGTTCCGATTGGTGGGCTTGGCAATTCAGAATTGGTTTGGCATCAGGACATGACCTATAAGGATTTACCACCTAAGGCTAGCATTCTGTACGGGCTGACAACCCCAGCCACCGGCGGCGATACGCATTTTTACAATCTCAATCGCGCTTATGAAACTTTACCTAATGCCTTGCGTGAAAAAATCAAAGGCCGGTCATGCAAACATGATGCAACGCGCAATTCGGCTGGACAATTGCGGGCCGGATTTGACGAAAATTATGACAATGAAAGCCGCCCGGGTGCGATACACCCGCTGGTAATCAGACATCATGCCACCGGCAAGGAATCGCTTTATGTCGGCCGCCGCCCCAATGCATGGATTGTCGGGCTATCGGATGAAGAAAGCGACCAGCTTTTGGATGATATTTGGCAGCATATCGAAAATGGGCCGCATCATTGGGCACAGCAATGGCAACCAAAGGATATTGTGATTTGGGATAATCGTTACACGCTTCATATGCGCGGCGATCTTGACCCAGCCCAAGACCGGCTTATGCACCGAACGCAAATCCAAGATGAAAGCGCCCCTGCTGCTGCCTGACCAAAAGCAAAAACCGCAATGATCAAAACCAATTAATTCTTGCGGTGCTTGCCACAAACGCCTTTTAGTCTGTCTTGCTGCTGGAATTGAACAACCCTGCCAGCTTTCCCATCGCAATCTTTAATCTAAGGCGTATTTGATTTGGAACTAATGGATATTCTTCTGGTTTGCCTGATTGCCTTTGTTACCGCAAGCATCACGGGCATTACCGGTGTTGCGGGCGGGCTGTTACCAGCGGTTTTCCTTACGCCAATTATTGGCATCACCTCGGTCATGCCGGTCTTGGCGATCATGCTTTTATTTGGTAGCGTGTCGCGCGCCTGGATCAATCGTGCCAGTTTTCATCGCGATGCATTTCGCCGCATTGCAATTCCAGCGGTACCTATGGTTGTACTTGGCGGCATTTTTTATGCCCAACTCGAACCAAAGATGATTGCCTTGATGCTGGGAAGCGTTGTTCTGGCATCCATTCCCATTCGACGCATCGCCAAATCATATGAAATCAAAACATCGCGAGGCATGTTAAGCGGGGTTGGTGGCGTTTTTGGATTTCTGGCCGGATCATCAACTGGTCCGGGGCTGCTGCTTGTTCCCTTTATGCTTGGCTATGGATTATCGCGGACCAGCTTTGTTGCCACGCTTGCGGTGATTGCTGCGCTGACCCATGTTGCACGCGCCGCCACATTCGGCAGCATCGGCCTGATCGGGCAAGAGATTTTAATCCTAGGGCTGATTGGTGGTGCAGCAACAATACCGGGCAATATGCTTGGCAAAGTAATACTCAAGAAAATGACCAACCATAACCATGAAATCTTGGTCGATTTGATGGCGTTTGGTGGCGGGATTAATTTCCTTTACCTGGCTTTGGCCTGACGGCCGTTGCTGATAAACTGGAGATCATGGGCAGATAGTAAAGGCCCAATAACAGATTTGAAGCGCTGTTACTTTTGAAAGTCAATTTCACCGCGCATCATGCAGTCGATCATTGTTGATGAAAGTTCTGGCAAGTCTGGTGGTATCGTTGAGGCCTGCGGCAATCTTAGCCGTGACTTTGTCGCATCGACGCCATCACGCCGAACATAGCGCTCAGCATCCCCCTGAAATGCCACATAATCCCAGTCTGGTTTTTTGCCCGGCACCTTGGCAATAAAGCTCCGGCGACGCTGGCTTGCGACAATTTTGGCCATCAGCATGTCCGGATCATAGCCATCCATGCCAATCTTTTTAAGCACGGCAAGAATTGGCGCATTGGACGCATATTCGGCAAGGTTAACGCGCTCATCGGGGTCAGCCTCCAGGTTAAACAAAAGATCAGGGTGGCCATGGGTAAAAATATATTTATACTCACCTTTTTTGACCATACGGCATGGCACGCACGGTCCAATCGCCAGATAATCAGCGATCACATAATCTGCCGCTATACTCGCATTACCTGTCAGAAGTGGCATGAGACTATGCCCGGCTAACTCGGCTATCGCCGGGCGAAGCAGCGCTGTATCCTTTCCGCCAAAATCGATAAATGTCGGCAGCAAGTCAATAAGCGAGCTGTTCGCATCAATTCGCATATTATTTGCAACGCGCCCATCCGATATAACTAGAGGTACACGTGCTGACCATTCCCAAAAACATTGTTTAAACCACATTCCACGCTCGCCCATCATCTCACCATGATCTGATGTGAAAATGACAATTGTGTCTTCGCGCAAACCCGTTTCGTCCAATTGATCCAGCATCTGCCCAAGTTTTTCATCAAGATAAGAAATCATCGCATAATAGGCATGGCGTGCATTTAGCAGATGATCCTTAGTTATGCTATGGCGGTGCCGACCATGTGCGAAGAACAAAGCCTTCGAAAAATAATCAAGCGCGGCAAAGGGAATTTCAGACACGGCTGGCAAATCAATATCCTTGTGATCATAGAGATCCCAGTAGCGCTGCGAAACATTAAAGGGTGTATGCGGGCTGGTAAACGAAACCACCCCAAAAAACGGCTTCTTATCGTCTGATCGGGCAAGGTCATAGATTTTACGAGAGGCCTGAAACGCCACGTCATCGTCATAATCTTCCTGCATGGTTCGTATACAGGGGCCAGCCTCAACAACCCCATTAAGAGCCGTACCTGATGGCACAAAGGCCGGGCCAGCCGACCAATCTGCAATCCATTGAAAGTCGGCTGGATAAACGTCAGTCGTCAGACGTTCTTCAAACCCATGAAGCTGATCAGGCCCAATAAAATGCATCTTGCCACATAAAAAGGTCTGATAGCCTTGCGCACGCATGAAATGCGCCATCGTTGGCAGTGATGATGCGATCTCATTTGCATTGTCATAAACCCCGATATCAGGGCTTAATCGTCCCGTCAGCATTGATGCCCGGCTGGGAACACATAAAGGATTGTTCGAATAATTATTGGTAAAGACGGCGCCTTGCGCGGCAAGCCGTTCAAGATTAGGTGTCTTGCAGACCCCATTGCCATAGAGCGACAGGGCTTGCGCTGCCAGTTGATCAGCCATCACTAGCAGGATATTTGGCTGATGACTCATTTGACACCCCCGTCTGGACGCGCAAAACCAAAGCGGCTATAGGCTTCGGCAGGCGCGTCAAGTTTAACCATATTATCAATAATGAGTTGGCACATTTGCGCCACCTTTTCTGGATCATCGAGCGGCGTTGTTTGTCCAGGATCGGTTTGTAAATCAAAGAGCTGCGACTGCTGATCCGCAAATGGCATGCCTTGCACCTCTACCGGCACGCCGCCATGATCAGTTTTGGGTAGCAGCTTCAGAACTGGCACACCTTTGGTAAAGGAAAATGACGAATGCAATGTTGCATCAAGCAATTCCCGGATCGAAAAGCGCGTTGTCATTCTAGTTGGCATCAATGTGTATTCAAACAGATGTTCAGCCGCATCCACCACAGGATAGTGAAAATAGCTATAACGCCCGTCACAAACATTCACCGCAGCGCCAAAATAACCAAAGACTAAACTGTCACGGCACTCATCATCTTTGGTCAATAGTGGCAGCAAAGATTTTCCAGTAACATCATCAGGGGTCGCCAGCCCCGCCATATCGAGGATGGTTGGCATGATGTCCGCAGTTTGGGTTAATGATTTGCGCCGTGTGCCGCCAGAATCAGCAAAATCAGGATGATATATAAGCAACGGGATATGCGCGATTTCGTCATATACCGGCATCCGGTTTTTTGCCCACCAATCATGCTCGCCAAGCAAAAACCCGTGATCAGTGGTCAGAATCAACGCCGTATCAGACCAAAGATCATGCGCGTCAAAAACATCTAATAAGCGCCCAAAGTATTCATCCGTCATGGTAACAAGCGCCGAATAATTGGCGCGAAGCTCGGCGATTTCTTCTGGCGTTTCAGTCACCCTATCATAGATCGGCCAATCCAGAATTGGCCCTTCATAGCTTGTCGGATAAAGTTCGCGAAACCTTGGTGGCGCGTGAAAGGGCTCATGTGGATCGAAACATTCTAGCTGCAATAACCAATTATTCGCCTGATAATTCTTTTGCAGAAACTCATCCGCCATTTTAAATAATTGTGGCGCGCAGTAATCCTCTTCCTTCGTCATTGACTGCCGGTTGATCATATAGTTTGTACGGTGATGTTGGACCGGATGATACGCCGATTTGAGAGTGGTTAAATCAGGCTCTACCTCGGCTTTCCACCGGTCAATTGCCTGCCCCCTCACCAGCTCCCAAGACGAAAAACGCTGATGGTATGTCGCGCCACCATCGGCAAAATAATGATGATGATCAGTGATCAAATGACTATAGAAACCGTTTGCTTTCAGCAATTCGGGAAAGGAATCATCAAACGGTTCCAGCGGCCCCCAACTGCGATGCAGAAAATGATTGCGTCCGGTATGAAGATCACGGCGTGCAGGCATACAAGGAAGGCTGCCAACATAATGATTATCAAAGGTAATCGCACGCTGTTGAAAGCGACTGAAATTTGGCGTTTGAACAGTGCGTGAGCCATATGGCTGCATGGCATTTCGATTGAGTGAGTCTAAAAGCACAAAGACAGTTTTCATATAGCTGCACTCTTTCAAAATGGGGTCAAACCTAGCTAGCCATTTGAATGGCTAACCAGGTTCAATAATGGTCTAGTTACTAGTACGTTTTACAAACTCTTCAATACCCGGCAAATTGATTTCGCGGTAATAGCGAAGCGCACCCGGATGCAGAGGTGCGCCAAAGCCGTTCAAAACAGTGTTTTTATTGACCCGCCCAAAGGCTGGGTGAACTGTTTTCAAGTGGTCAAGATTTTCCATAATAGCCTTCGTCATCTTATAAACGATATCCTCTGATACTTTGGCATGGATCACCAATGCATTCCCCAAACCGTAGCTTGGCGTTGCTGTGTCAATCCCTTTATAGGTGCCAGCTGGAATTGAAATGCGAAAATATGGTGGATATTTTTTCTGAATATCAGCAAAGAATGCGTCTGAAATAGGCAGTAACTTAACTTTTTTCTTAGCGCCCAGCTTGATCACCGGAGGCAGTGGAAAACTTCCGTTCCAAAGGGCTGCGTCAAGATTTCCATCCGCAAGCATATTCGCCATATTGCCGAGCTTTACCCGAAAATCCTTGAAATCTGTGCCAGGCGTCAGTCCAAGCTGCTCCATCATAGCATCAGCATCAAGCATCGACACACCGCCTGGCTGACCCATGCCAACACGTTTGCCTTTCAGATCAGCAAGCGAATTCACTGGCCCACCTTCAAGCGTAATAACATGCATGGCGACGGGGGCGATTGACAGCCAGCTCAAAATCTGCCCTGGCTTACCACCGGCATAAGCGCCTTTTGCGACATAAGCGCCATATGACGACAGTGTTGTTGCCATTGACACTTCCAGATCACCGCTATTCAGCAATTTAACGTTCGCCACATAACCTTTGGTTTCTTCAGCGGTCACATTGACCTCGGAAACATTGCGATTAATAACATCCGCAATACCAGCTGACCATGTATAGGCGGTGCATCCAACCGGACATGAGCCAATGGATATCTGTGTTTTTGCATTCGCAAAGGACGCTGTCCCCAGACTTCCAAGGACTATAGAAAATGCTGTTAACCCGATCGATTTTAGATATTTATTCATGTTTTGCTCCCTAAGTTAAATAAGGCAGATGAATTGAATATTGTAATCTCAAGCGTTGCTGGGCTTATCGTGCACCATTTACCCGTCTTGAAAATCACAACTCCCGTTGGACTTGGACTGCCCCATTAATCCAGACCTCGCTCACTCACTCCTCTATCTTGGGGCGTGATAGAAACGCAAACAGACACAACGCGACCAATAAGGCAGCGCCAATCATCGAAATTTTTAGTTGCGGCATCATCATCAAAAGGGCACCAGTAAAGAACCCAGCACGGCTGATCACATTCAGGCGTGAAAAGACCCAGCCTTGAATTGCAAAGGCCAAACAGACACATGCAATCACTGCTTTCACGACAAAAATACCAATCGTTACTGCACTACCAATACCAATCAGCGCCGGATTCAACACAAAGAAGAATGGCATTATGAATGCGCAAATTCCAAATTGGGCCGAACATAACGCAATTTTGAACGGGTTTGCCCCGGCAAGTCCTGCTGCCGCATAAGCAGCCATTGCAACCGGCGGGGTGATTGACGACAACATGGCGCCATAAAACACAAATAAATGTGCCGCCAGCAAGTCAACACCAAGACTGACCAACGCTGGCGCAACGAGCGTTGCCACTAAGATATAGGCGGCGGCTGTCGGCAAACCCATGCCAAGGATCAGCGAT
>Ga0209199_1005615_pt1 | contig 10925 bp, 10 predicted proteins | sample COGITO_mtgs_1105_7_FD_184805 | JGI IMG/M metagenome (GOLD analysis project Ga0209199, IMG submission 184805) | Pelagic marine microbial communities from North Sea - COGITO_mtgs_110523 (SPAdes) (version 2) | ecosystem: Environmental > Aquatic > Marine > Epipelagic ...
CGAATGAACCAAACCGCCCACATATCTCTTCAGATACCAAAATTTCAAATAACGTGACGCAAAAATAATCAAATTACGCAAACCATTATGCGCAAAATGAATACACTTGCTATCAGTAGTCGTGACCAGCGCAGCGCCTCTGCGTTGCTGATAGAGGGCTTCTAAGGTTACTGACCAAAAGCCGCAAGAGCTTTTTTGCAGAAATATCTAATTTTTTGAATTAAGTTTTTTTACATTTAAAAACAGAAATATAATCTCTTTTCTGATAATGGCCGCCGGTAAGTGACCCAGTCACAAACCACGCCTGCAGCCAATAAAGCGAGAATTCACGAGAATCTTAGCCGCTCAAATATGCCAGCGGCCAAAGACTCACCTAAAACCCAGCAGGGGTATCCTTACCCAATAAGCTTTGTCCGCAGTCCTTGAAGGCCAGATTGCAATCCATGACGCCATTTACTCACGCGCAGGGCCAAAAATGCAAGGATCACGGCCATGTGGGCCAGTGCTTCCACATCAAAGCCTTTCGACAGCATGATGAAATGCAGCCCCGCAAGAATCGCAGCCAGATAGGTCAAGCGATGCAAAACCCGCCAAAATCGGCGAAGACGCCGAACCGACCAATCATTTGAGGTCAATGCCAGCGGAATCATCACAATGAACCCCGCGAACCCCGCAGTCACATAGGGGCGTTTGGCAATCTCAATCCAGATTTGATTGAGGGCCTGGAGATCCAGCAAGAACCAGACCAAGAAATGCGCCAAGACATAAGCAAAAGCCATCAATCCGATAGCTCTGCGGAACCGCACCAGATTGATCCGGGTAAAGTGTAACAGCGGTGAGACGGCGAGACCCAGAATTAAAAACTTGAGAGCAAATTCGCCCAATTGCTCTTCCAGTTCATTAACAGGTTCTGGTCCAAGATTATCGGTCAAACCTGCGACAATCGCCAAGAGACCCGGAATAGGTAAAATGATGTATAGCACCCAGGTTGGAATTTTGCGCAGCCCAGTATTGATCCATTGTATAAACATTTAGATAATCCATTTTTATTCAATGGAGCCAAGTTGGCCAAATGGCGACCGAACGCAAACACTCTGCGCCACGGGGACAAGAGACTAAAAATACGTCTTGAGATCCATATCCTCATAGAGATCCGCAACTTCCGCCTCATACCCGTTGAACATCAATGTCGGTTGCCGGCGATTAAACAGGCCGCCGCCAATCCTACGTTCTGTGGCTTGCGACCACCGTGGATGGCTGACCGTTGGATTCACATTGCTGTAAAAGCCATACTCTCTGGCATTTGCCATCTTCCAGCTCGTGACGGGTTCTTGGTCCGTTAAGGTGATCCGCACGATGGATTTGATCGATTTAAAACCATATTTCCACGGCACCACCAACCGGATGGGTGCGCCATTTTGATTTGGGATGGGTTTGCCGTAGATCCCCGTCGCCATCAAAGTCAACGGATGCAGCGCCTCATCAAGCCGCAGCCCCTCACGATAAGGCCAATCCAGAACAGGATAGCGCAGACCTGGCATTTCATCCGGGCGGTTGGCTGTCTCAAAGGCCACATATTTTGCCCCAGACTGCACACCAACCTTATCGAGTATGTCTTTCAGCTCTACCCCATTCCAAGGCACGACCATAGCCCAAGCTTCAACGCAACGGAACCGATAGATACGCTCCTCTTCGCTTAAACCTTCAAGTAGGGAGGCCACTGAATATCGTCCAGGCGCGTCGACCAGACCATCCACTTCAATCTCCCAATCAGCGGTGTTCAAGCGATGGGCATTGGCGGCAGGGTCTTCCTTATCGGTGCCAAATTCATAGAAATTGTTATAGCTGGTAATATGCTCCCAGGTGTTGGGCTCCAAGGTTTCCGCCAAAGCAGGGCTGGCGATCGAAGCCATAGCCCCCGCTCCCAAAGCACCTGCGATAAATTGCCTGCGATTGAGCCAAAGCGGCTCCGGGGTAATGTCCGCGCGTGTCAGCGCATTCGTCCAGCGATGTGCCATAGTCAGATCCTTTCCATTGACAAACACGTAACTCGAAAGCCATTTCTGTCCAATACAACTCACATCACAGCTTCGCTAGGCACCTGAAACATTCTGACCGCTTGCCTCTGCTGCGACCCGGCGGCACAGTCAGTTAAAAGGAGATCGATATGAAAACTGCACTCATTACCGGCGCCGCGCGCGGCATTGGTCTCGCCACCACTGACATCTTCTGCGCACAGGGCTGGCATGTGGTCATGGTGGACAGAGACGCAGAAGAATTAATGGCCCGAGCCTCTGAACGCCAAGCTGTGACTGCAGCCGTACATGATATCTCGGACCCGGACCAAGTAGACAAAATGATCGCAGTGACGCTGGCCGCGCGAGGGCAGATTGATTCTTTGGTAAATAACGCCGGGGTCGCAGATTTTGGCCCAATCGAGCAAACCTCCTTCGCCCGCTGGCGGCGGGTGATGGAGACCAATCTGGACGGGGCATTTCTGTGCACCCAAGCCGCCACGCCGGCCCTGAAGGCCAGTCGTGGCGCAGTGGTAAATATTGCCTCAATTTCTGGTTTGCGTGCCTCAACCCTGCGGGTGGCCTATGGAACGTCAAAAGCTGCAATCATTCATATGACACAGCAATATGCCGCAGAGCTTGGCGAATATGGAATCCGGGTCAATTCTGTAGCGCCGGGTCCGGTGCGCACCAAGCTGGCCATGGCCGTGCATACCCAAGACATCATCGACGCCTATCACGATGCCATTCCGCTGGGGCGCTATGGCGGCGAAGCGGAAATCGGGCAGGTCATCGCGTTTCTATGCTCCGATCAAGCCAGCTTTGTGACGGGGCAAAATATCTCTGTCGATGGAGGGTTTGAAAGCACAGGTATCGGCCTGCCGTCACTCCGTGGGCAAACCAAGTAACGCCAGCAGCTGCGCCATATCGTCAAATAATAATTCTGTGAGACCTTCAAATTTCGTGCGCGGAGTCTCGCGCGCAAATCCGAAAACAGCCATGCCCGCAGCTACAGCGGCCTGAGCTCCAGTAGCGCTGTCTTCAATCACCACGCAGTCTTGCGGCGCCACCCCGGCTTGGCTGGCAGCCAAAAGATAGACATCCGGGGCGGGTTTGGGCGCGGCGACGTCCTCGCGCGAATAGGTCCGCCCGGCAAAGCGCGCCGACAAGCCGCAGCGCGCTAAGGTAATTTCCATCTTGCGATGCGGCCCGTTTGAACCAATCGCATAGGGAATCCCCTGATGATCCAAACGGTCCAGAACCGCCCCAATGCCCGGTATAGGCTCGACACTGCGCGCCAAAGCAGCAAATACTTTATCATAGATTAGATCAGCCCAATCTGCTGAGATATCCGCGCCCATGGCCCGCGCTTGCGCACCGGCTCCGGCAATCGTTCCACCCACGAAAAGATCGGTAACTTTTGACAGATCAAGCGGCAAGCCTCTTGCGGCCAGATCATCACGGATCAATTGCAATGTCAGAGGCTCGCTATCCACCACCACACCGTCACAATCAAAAATTACCAACTTCGGCACGCATTCAAGCTGCGACATACAGTGTTCCTTTAACAATAAAACGCCCCCGTACAGTTGCGCGGGGGCCCCAGTGTTCGCAAGCTTAATGCACGACCGCGTCTTTCGGCGGCAGTCGGTTAGAACCGCTTACCCGATCCCCAACAATTAAGCCCTCGCTGCCAGCCGTCACAGGCACGATGTCACCACCTACGACTTCACCGGCCAAAAGCATCTCGGCCAATTGGTTTTGCAACGCCGATTGCATAACCCGCTTCAACGGACGCGCGCCGAAAACCGAATCATAACCTTCATCAGCCAACCAAGTTTTGGCGAAGGAATCCAGTTCCAAGCAGATTTCCCGCGGCGCTAGACGGCTCTGCAAACATGCCAATTGGATGTCTACAATACCATCCATATCCTGTCTGTTCAGACGATCGAAAATGATGGTCTCGTCCAAACGGTTGAGAAACTCCGGACGGAAATGCGCCCACACGGCATCCATCACGCCGCGCCGCGCCTCCGAAGAGTCCATCCCTTCTGGCAACTCACTCAACACCTGCGCCCCAAGGTTCGAAGTAAGCACGATCAACGTCTGTTTGAAGTCCACGGTCCGGCCGTGGCTGTCGGTGAGCACACCATCGTCCAAAACCTGCAATAGAATATTGAACACATCCGGATGCGCCTTCTCAACTTCATCAAACAAAACCACTTGATACGGGCGGCGGCGCACAGCTTCTGTCAAAACGCCCCCTTCATCATAGCCAACATAGCCAGGAGGCGCGCCAATCAACCGCGACACACTATGTTTTTCCATGAATTCTGACATATCAATCCGAAGCATTGCAGCGTCGTCATCAAACAAAAAATCGGCCACAGCCTTTGTCAATTCGGTCTTGCCCACGCCCGTTGGACCCAAAAAGAGAAAGCTACCCAAAGGCCGACTTTCGTCATTGAGCCCGGCGCGCGCCCGGCGCACCGCATTGGACACGGCTTTGACCGCGGCCGATTGGCCAATCACCCGCGCATGCAGGTGTTCCTCCATGCGCAGCAATTTATCACGCTCGCCTTCCAGCATCCGCGAGGTCGGAATCCCAGTCCAGCGCTCGACCACACCGGCGATTTGATCCGGGCGCACGGCTTCCTCAACCATATGACCGTCGGACGCTTCCGCCTCAGCAAGGCTTTTTTCCAACCCGGGGATCACCCCGTAAGACAGCTCGCCGGCTTTGCCGAGATTGCCCTCACGTTTGGCAATATCCAGATCAGCCCGGGCCCGGTCTAGCTGCTCTTTGATTTCACGCGCTGAGGCCAGTTTATCCCGCTCTGCCTGCCATTTACCGTTCAGCTCGCTGGACCGCTCTTGCAGATCCGCCAAAGATTTCTCCAAAGTAGCAAGCCGATTTTTTGATCCAGCATCATCTTCCAGCTTAAGCGCCTCAACCTCGATTTGTTTTTGCAAAATATCGCGGTCCAATGCGTCCAGCTCTTCTGGTTTACTATCCACCTGCATCCGCAATCGGCTGGCCGCTTCATCCATTAGGTCGATTGCTTTATCGGGCAAAAAACGATCTGTGATGTAGCGGTGTGAAAGGGTCGCCGCCGACACAAGCGCCGCATCAGCGATGCGCACACCGTGGTGCAGCTCATATTTCTCCTTAATCCCGCGCAGGATCGAGATGGAATCCATCACGCTCGGCTCTTCGACCTGCACCGGTTGAAAGCGCCGGGCAAGGGCGGCATCTTTTTCAACATATTTGCGATATTCATCCAGCGTGGTCGCCCCGATACAGTGCAATTCACCGCGGGCCAAGGCCGGTTTTATCAAATTGGCCGCATCCATCGCGCCATCGCTTTTGCCCGCGCCCACCAGCGTGTGCATCTCATCGACAAACAATAGGATTTCGCCCGCCGAAGATGTCACCTCATTCAAAACCGCCTTGAGACGTTCTTCAAATTCGCCACGATACTTCGCCCCAGCAATCAAGGCGCCCATATCCAGCGCCAAAAGCCGCTTATTGCGCAGGCTTTCGGGTACATCACCGTTGACAATGCGCAACGCCAAGCCCTCGGCAATCGCCGTTTTCCCGACGCCCGGCTCGCCAATTAACACGGGGTTATTCTTGGTGCGCCGGGATAGCACCTGCATGGCGCGGCGGATTTCTTCATCCCGGCCAACGATCGGGTCAATCTTCCCCTCACGCGCCCGTGCGGTCAAATCTTGGGCATATTTCTTGAGCGCCTCATAGCCGTCTTCAGCGCTGGCCGAATCCGCCGTGCGACCCTGACGGATGTCTTCAATTGCGCCATTGAGCTTTTGAGCTGTGACTGCGCCGGCGTCGAGTGCCTCCTTCGCTTTGGATTTCACCATGCAAAGCGCCATTAAAATGCGCTCTACGGGCACGAAACTGTCACCCGCCTCTTGCGCCAGCTTTTCCGCCTCCGTTAAAATTTTGCCAGTTGCGCTGTCGACATAGACCTGCGCATTGCCCGTGGCCTTGGCAATTTTGGACAGGGTGAGGTCCAAATGTTCGCACACTAGAGAGGGCGCACCGCCAGACCGCGCGATCAAGTTGCTCACCAATCCCTCTTTGTCGTCCAAAAGCGCTTTGAGCAAATGCTCCGGCCCGAGGCGCACATGATCGTCTCTTTGTGCAATAGTTTGGGCCGATTGGATGAAACCACGCGACCGTTCGGTGAATTTGTCTAAATTCATCGTCTCTCTCCTTCATAAGCGCCGCGGATCTTACGCTGCCCAACTTCGGCACAGCTTTTGAGCGACCTTAGCTATTAATTGGGCATGGTCCATTGCCTCGACAAGTGCTTCGCCCGCATAAACCAGGTTTTTTAACATTAAACCGCAATTTCTGAGCCGTGGCATAGACAGGCCCAGCTGCAATGGATAGTTCACCCCAAACGTGCAAACCTTGGAGGCCCCCATGGCTGATGACAAATTAATTATAGCGTTGGATATGCCAAATGCCATTGAAGCCCTGAAGACGGCAAAGCATCTCGGTGCTGCGGTCAACTTCTACAAAATCGGCCTCGGTATGCTGACCGGTGGCGGTTTGGCACTGGCCAATGAGCTAAAAGCGGAAATGGGCAAGCGTATTTTTCTCGATATGAAATTGTTCGACATCGGCGCCACCGTTGAACATACAGTGCGCGGTATCGCGCAATTTGATCTCGATTTCCTAACCGTTCACGGCGACCCCTACGTTGTGCGCGCTGCGAAAGAGGGCGCGGCTGGCAAGGATATAAAAATTTTAGCCGTGACAATCTTGACGTCACTGGATCGCACCGATCTCAATGATGCGCTCATCAAGCCCGGCGATATTGCCGATTTGGTTTTAGAGCGCGCGGGCAAGGCCTTTGACGCCGGGGCGGATGGTGTGATTGCCAGTCCGCAGGAGGCCGCCGTCATCCGCGCACTTCCAGAGGCCACAGGCAAGTTAATCGTCACCCCCGGCGTGCGCCCCACGGGAGCCGACTTGGGCGATCAAAAGCGCGTCGCCACTCCCGCGCAGGCCATTGCCAATGGTGCAGATCATGTAGTCGTGGGCCGGCCAATTTGGACCGCCCCTTCACCACGCGACGCAGCGCTGGCTATTTTGGCCGAACTGGCCAGCCCACAAGCCCTAAGCCGGAACTCTTAATCGTTAATGTCGCTGTCAAAGGTTTTAACCTGCCCTTTGGGTAGCGAGAAAACCCTGCGCAGGATCAAAGTGGCGAAAAGCGAGGTCACGGCGAAAAGCAGCAAAGATGTGGGCGCGCCGATAACGCCTGCGCCGCCCAAAAGCATCACCAGCGCGACACAGGCGGCACCAATAGTCATGCCCAAAAATACAAACGCCGGCACGATAATTTCAAGAAAGGCAAGTGCCAGGGCTAAAATTGCCCAAGCCCACCAAGTGGCATGGAGTGTCTGGAGCATCACTTCGACCCTTTGAGCATTTTAAAGGCATCCGCAAATGCATCCATCGCATTGGAAGGCACCAAAATGGTTTGCTTGCCCTCGCCGCCACCTAAGGCGGTCAACGCGTCAACCTGTTTTAGCGCAACCTGATATTGCGCCGCTTCGATGCCATTCTTGGCAATCGCGCGGGCAACAACGCCGGTGGCATAGGCTTCCGCATCCGCCTGCACACGGCGCGCTTTGGCCGCTTGCTCAGCCGAATAAAGCTCGGCATCTGCATTGAGCTCCACCGCGCGCTTGCGCCCTTCCGCCTCAGTCACCTGAGCTCGGCGCGCGCGCTCTGCGTTGAGCTGTTGCAGCATAGCTTCTTGGGTCGCTTGGTCCAAATTTACATCCAACAATTCCGCCCGTGTCACCTCAACGCCCCAATCATCCACCGCAACTTCGATTGCGGTCTTGATCGCGACGATCAATTCAGAGCGGTTCGATTGCACCTCATCGAGCTCCATTTGGCCAATCTCCGCTCGCACGATCCCTGCGACTGTGGTTGAGATCGCGGCGTCTACATCGCGGATCCGATAGACGGTTTTGGCCGGCTCAGTGATGCGATAAAAAACAGAGGTATCCACTTTCACCAATACGTTGTCACTGGTGATGGCATCTTGGCTATTGGTTGGCAATTGCCGCTCAAGAACCGAAACCCGATGCCGCACCCGGTCTAGGAACGGCACAATGAAATTGAGCCCAGGGCCCAAAACCGATTTGAGACGGCCGAAGCGCTCCACCACAAACTTCTCAGATTGCGGCACGACGCGCACGCCTTTGAACAGTATGACCAGAATAATAATAGCCAAGGCGATTAAAAAGCTATTTTGCCCGAGCTGACTTAAAGTCGCTTCAAAATCCATAAATTTTCTCCCTATTTCCCATTATCTATATAAGGCTTTTTTGCAAAAATGAAATCTTCTGTGCCGGCGGGACATCGGCTTGCGTGTGGACGCAGCCGCGCTTCCACACTAGCTTACGCCTATGCCCGCATTTTGCCGCGACTGTTTGACCACCTTTGATTCTGCCCCGCGCCGGTGCACGGACTGCGGGCGGCCACGCATCACCTCCCACCCAGAGCTGTTCTCCCTCTCTATCGCCCATATGGATTGCGATGCCTTCTATGCCTCCGTGGAAAAGCGCGACAATCCAGACCTGGCCAGCAAACCCGTAATCATAGGCGGCGGTCGGCGCGGGGTGGTGAGCACCGCTTGCTATGTCGCCCGCGTGCGGGGTGTGAAATCTGCCATGCCTATGTTTCAAGCCCTAAAACTCTGCCCGGAAGCAGTGGTGGTGCGGCCGCGTATGGATGAATATGTAAAGGCCAGCGCGGCCATCCGCAAAATGATGCAAGAGCTTACTCCAGCCATTGAACCCTTGTCACTGGATGAAGCCTTCCTAGACATGACCGGCACCACAGCACTGCATGGTGCGCCGCCCGCGGTGATGTTGGCACGTTTGGTGAAACGTATGAAGGAGGACTTAGGCCTGACCGGTTCGATCGGTCTGTCGCATAATAAATTTCTCGCGAAAGTCGCCAGCGATCTCGACAAGCCAAGGGGGTTTTTTGTCATTGGAAAGGCGGAAACAAATCAGTTCCTTAAAGACAAACCCATAGGTCTGATTTGGGGCGTGGGGTCTGTGGCACAGGGCGCATTGGAAAAGGCGGGCATCCGCACTTTTGCCGATTTGTTGCGTTGGGAACGCCAAGACCTGACCGCGCGCTTCGGATCCATGGGTGATCGATTGTGGAATCTGGCCCGCGGCGAGGACCGACGCCGGGTCTCAGCCCACGCGCCCGTGAAAAGCATCTCTAATGAAACGACATTCTTTGAGGATACCTCAGATAAAAATGTGCTCGATGGGCATATTTGGCGCCTGGCAGAGAAGGTCAGCGATCGCGCAAAAGCACGGGATCTGGCAGGGCGCGTCGTGACGCTGAAACTCAAGCGCAAAGATTACAGCACCTTATCACGCCGTGTATCCTTGCGGGATGCTACGCAAATCGCCGACCGGATCTATCGCACGGCGCGAGATTTGTTTAGCCAATCCGGCCCGCAGGGCCCCTATCGCTTGATCGGCGTGGGCCTGTCAGATTTGGTGCGCGCAGCGCAAAGCGATTTGACGGAGGATCTTCTGAACCCCGATGCGAGCACCCGCGCCAGAGCAGAACGGGCAACAGATTCTATTCGGGCAAAATTCGGCAAAGATGCCATCAGAAAAGGGCGATCTTTACGCTAGGGCTTCACTGTGCGGCGAGCTCCTGCCCCGATTGCCCCAGTCTCACTATATCGGCAATGACGCTGACCAGACGACGACGGACGGCATCGAACTCAGCGCTCGGCCGGATCCGCGCTTCATCCATATAAAGGCTACGATCAATTTCGATCTGCACCGCATGTTGCCCCATCTGCGGCTTGCCATAGCGTCGGCTGATAAAAGCGCCCGCAAAGGGTGTATTGCGCGCCACCCGAAATCCAGCTTCCAGAAAAGCGCCGTGAATATATGCCATCAGCGTCTCATCTGCAGCCGCCCCAAAGCGGTCACCCAAAACGATCTGTGGCGCCGTGCCGCCAAGCGGTCCGCGGCTGACAGCAGAATGGGGCATGGAATGACAGTCAATCAATATGGCTTGACCAAACTGCGCCTGGCTTTGCTCCAAAAGCGCGGTCAACTGATGATGATATGGCCACCAAAAGCGATCGATGCGATCTTGCGCCTCCGCAAGGCTGATCTTGCCGCGATAAATCGGTGTGCCAATCGCCACGACCCTCGGCACCACCCCGAGACCTGAGGCAATCCGCGCATTCACGCCCGGGCTTTTAACCCCCTCAATCACCGCGGGATCGAGCTCCTCGCAGCCGCGGTTGAGATCCACATATGCCCGCGGCGCATTGGCAACCAAAAGCGGCGCGCCAAACTGAACAGCAGGCGCAAACAATTGATCAACAAAAGCATCTTCTGAAGCGCGAATCGCACGCGAATCAAGCACGGACTGCGCCAAAAACTCTGGCGCATAATGGCGCCCCGAATGCGGCGTTGCAAAAACAACGCAGCCACTACGTTGGACGGGCTCAAAAAGGGTGAACGGGGCATGTTGCATGCGCGAACCCTAGCATAGAGCCCGGATTGGGGAAACAATTCCGATAAAATTCGCTAAAATTCCCATTGTTCCACCAATTTCTCGGTTCAATTGCGATTTCAGCTTGAAGACTCGCCACCTGCTGCATATACGGCCTCTACCGGAGCGCTTTTTGCGCCCTTTTTTGTGGGGTGTGGGGAAAACATCGGTTCAACGGGCGCGTAGCTCAGCGGTAGAGCACTTCGTTGACATCGAAGGGGTCACTGGTTCGATCCCAGTCGTGCCCACCATTTTTTTACTTGGGCTACTCCGCGGCCCGGTTTTGAAGGAGAAGGCCATGAAGGTCAAAAACTCGC
>Ga0209199_1005622_pt1 | contig 10917 bp, 15 predicted proteins | sample COGITO_mtgs_1105_7_FD_184805 | JGI IMG/M metagenome (GOLD analysis project Ga0209199, IMG submission 184805) | Pelagic marine microbial communities from North Sea - COGITO_mtgs_110523 (SPAdes) (version 2) | ecosystem: Environmental > Aquatic > Marine > Epipelagic ...
CTCTTATGCGGAAAATCGGCTGGCGCATGAACCGGGCATCACGATTGTGCCGATGCAAGATTATGTGACGGTGATGATGCGCACCGCATTTATTCCGCGAAACGCGCAGCATCCGGATGTTGCCGGGCGCATGATAGATTTTCTATTATCCAAACCAACGCAAGAAAACTTGGCCGAAACAACTGGCTTGCCGCCAGTTTTTGATGGTGCATCCGACAAACAAAAGGCGCTGCGCCCCATTCGTCTGGGCCCGGGATTGTTGGTATTTTTGGATCGTTTGAAACGACAAGCCTTCTTGCGTAATTGGGAAAATTCGATACGCCAAGAATAGAAATCTAACCTCAGGGAGTTTGACTGATCACGATTTTGAAGACTTTCAGATCCGGTTGAGGCGCCAATCTGCAAAAAGACCTGCTTGATCTGAGAATGGCTGGCTATTGTCACCTGCAAACAAGCCGTCTTGGGTTACAAGCACAGTACGCCGCTTTATTTCCAGTTCACACGATACATGGCTTCGTTTCTTCTCATAAATGGTAGAGTGAACGGGCCGTTATAGGTGGCCATCATCGGATCACCGATTGTGAGAATATTGTCTTTATTCAGGGCTTTGAATAGACGGTCAGAGTGTTTGGTATAGTTTCGATCAGTGGAGCGCCCTGAATATTTGGTGACTGCGTAAAAACCACCCTTGACGGTAATCAGTTCTACGTCGTCCCCATCTGGCAACGGGGCTGATTGTTTGGTGAAATTTTTGGGCAAGAAAAAAATCATAGATGTGCCATTTATATCTTTAGAATGTATAACGGGAACAGTCATAGCGATCTTTGACGAATTTTCATTAGAACCTGAGATATAGTTGAAGAGCCTTCTAAAAGCGCCATTTTGGCTTTTTGACTGAGTAGTTTTCACCGCGAGCCGTTCTTCATACTCCCGTATTTCATACACATCTGTAGTTTTGATTAGTTTATATTCAGGTTCTTCATATGCCATTGCGTTGCTCGTTGAGACAAAGAATATCGTTAGTATTGCACTGGTAAAGTTATAGATGGATGTTCTCTGTAGCATGATTACTCTTTTGCCCTTCATCCTTTTATACCCTACCAAACCTAGTTTTAAATTCTCGTTTATAATTTGCTGATTTTGCCAACAGTAGTTAATTTATCTGGTAGTACATAATCCAATCAACTTTATCGGTTTCTACCCATCCCAGCGTATTTTCTATTTATCCAAGACAAGCTGTGAGCATTTGTGCTGTTTGCGTCTAGTTTCTGCTTCTCTCGCCTTTGATAGCCACTCAACACCGTTAGGGTCTTCTCGGTACATAGCATAGGCAATACTTTCTAATGCTCGGTATGATTTGCATTTTGTAGAATTATCACGTTCAGCCTGTTGAGCTAAAAAATATTTGGGTGCCTGAACATAAATCAAACCTCCCAACAAAGTCATTAAGAGTAATGAACATATAATGATTATGATTTTCCTATGTTCTCTCATCGCTCTTAACAGTTGTTGATACCAATTTATGTTATCCAAAGGGTAAACGAGAAATTCCATCATGCCCAGCGCCCCGAGTCTAATGCCCCTACTTAGTTTGATAAACTCTCTGAGTTACACGACATGATCGTTGCTAAGATGCATATGTGGTTACTGCTTGTGTAATTCTCTCAGTCTAGTGGCTGGGTTGTGACTACATAACGGGTACGAATTTACCTAAAGCATCACGTAGTTCTGTTTCCTCATAGCCAAAATGGGATTTCACCACGGCAGTGAGTTGTTTGAAAACAGCCTCGGCATAGCTAAAGTTCGTTTCACTTTGCTCTGATACTAGCCTGCGTGATGCGCCCTGTAATCGGTCTAATAGTTCGTGAACAACAAGGTGTTCCTCTTTTAGTCGTGCTACGATTAAGTTAAGGCTTTCAATTTGCTGTAGTTCAAGTTGAGGGAAAATAGAGTGCTCTTCGGCATTATGATGAAAGTTTAGTACCTGACACTCACGTCCGCAAAGCGTGCCAAAAGTTCGCATATTCTCAGTAAGTGATGCGCTTGCAACTCTCCGTAATAAGTTGCTTGGTTTTACTATGCCAAGCTTAACCTGATCTAGTAATTTCCCGATATAGTATAAGTCACGTAAGTGCATTCTATGGATCGCAGCGAGGTGTGATCCGGCTCTTTTATGTTCATCTGTGACGCCCTCTAGAGCCTCCATAAATGGTCTTTCGCCATTGTCGACGGTTAACTCTTCCAGAGCTTTATCGTTCATCTGAGCCATTGTGATATTCTCTATTAACCTTGATTGCTTTGTATAATGACTCGGTGTTGAAGAGGTATCATACACTAAGAAACTGGTTGATGTACTTCGATTATGTTTCTTTCTGGGTCGTGAAAGAACACCTGATGCCATTCGTTTGCAAATGCAGTGCCGTAGTCAGAGTATGGAATATTCTTACTATCAAGCATTTGCTTCAAGGCTTCTATGTCGTCAGTCCTGAACGCAATATGCCCTCGCTCAACTGGGTTAATAGCTTCACCATGCTTTATGCCAACTTCTAGGTTCTTCTGTGCCAAGTGCATTTGCATCTGCCCATCAGTTGCAAACCTAATCTTGCCGCTGTTGCCGGTGTTTTCTGTCTCCTTTGGTCGTGGAAACGAAGTGATTGGAATATCTGTAAGCCCAAGGGTGTCCGTGTAGAAGTAGTGCAGACGGTCAACGTCCTCAGATACGAAGTTTATGTGGTGAAATTCTAGTTTCATTTTAGCCAGCCAATCCTGATCCACCTTCGCCTTTTTTAAATATACCCTTACTGGTAAACTCCATCACAACAACGCCTTTGTGGTTACTGACGGAGACCTTGTTAGTCACTACGCCTATGTTTGGACGGCTCTTTGATGGAACCGTATCCAAAACTTCCATTTGTACTGATAGTATGTCTCCGGGATAGACTGGACGAAGCCACCTAAGACTATCAATACCGGGTGAACCAAGTGATCTACCATGTAAATCCATGTTCTCGACCATCATCGACATTGTCATGGCGCAGGTATGCCAACCACTAGCACATAGCCCACCGAACAAAGAGTCTTTGGCAGCCTCATGGTCTAGATGAAAGAATTGAGCATCATACTTACTTGCAAACTCTATGATTTCGTCCTCAGTGACTTCATAAATTCCAAAGCTCTGTTTTTGTCCAATTTCAAAGGACTCAAAAGGGATGTATTTTAGTTCGACTGGAGTTTTAGACATTGCATTCTAGTCCTATATTTGTGCGTATCATGCTGATATTGTGCTTTAATCTCTAATTCCCTGAGTAGAGGGGGGAGCTAAATAGTAATAACTCCTAATTATATACCATAGGTCTACCATTCCACAGTCTACTGAATAGCACCGCTCATATGATTTTGTTAGGTTAGCATTAGTGCTTCTAAAGCTGCTTTTTTGTAATGATAATCGTAGTTCTAGAGTTAAACGTTATAGAGTCTATTGTAATTCTAGCCACTTATTAAACTTAGCTTTCCTATTGAGGTACTGTTTGGTGGAAACAATTGTAGCATGGTTTCCTGGGTATAGGTCTTTTTTTGTTAGCTTGCACTGACATTCAATAGTCATACTTCTGAATACAATCACTTTTAACCACAACGATATAATTGTCGTTCTAACGAGGCGATAGAGCCAGTGTTGTACCCTGTTAGCTTGCGAAGCATTATCAGGGGCTTAGCATTAGTGCTGTACCGTGGAGCTTAATTTCCACTGAGGGGGTGATTTCATAAACTATGAATTAGCTAGAATAAATCTGTGGCTGCACGAAAAATGGAGAGGTGTCGCTTTGCAATGTCGATGTCACATGGGCTATAGCCACCTCCGATTACTGTAGCTATTGGTATGTTGCGCTTCTTAAAGTATTCCAACACGGCACAATCCCGCTTCAAGATGCCCTCTAGCGTTAAATCCAAATTGCCAAGTTGGTCACCGAGAAATACGTCTACACCAGCATCATACAAAACAATATCGGGAGTGAAATCTTTGGAAATGTATTTAAAAGTACTGTTCAACTTATCTAGATAGGCGATGTCCTCCAAATGGCTATTTAGTGCTACATCAAGGGTGCCTTTACGCTTTCGGAATGGAAAGTTTTGCTCACAGTGCAAGGAACAAGTATATATGCCGGTTTTACCATAGCATATGTCAATGGTTCCATCACCTTGATGTACATCCAAGTCTAGGATCAAGACCTTTTCGACTAAACCATGTTCTAATAAATTCAGAGCAGTAAAGGCCAAGTCATTGAAAACACAAAACCCTAATCCATTAGAATAATGCGCATGATGCGTTCCTCCCGCGGCGTGACAGGCAACACCTTCTTCTAAAGCCTTTAATGCTGTTGTGAAAGTGCCGTTCAAAGCCAAAAAACTGCGTTTGACCAGTTGGCTGTCTATTGGCAGGTTGATTTGCCGTAATTCCTCCTTTGACAAAGTTCTTTCTACAACACGTTGGACGTAATCGATGGCATGGGTTCGTAAAACATCTCGATAGCGAACTGGTGAAGATTGTTGGAAATGTAATCTTTGGTAAAAATCACTCTGTTTTAGTTGGCTAACTAACTTAGAGAACTTTGTACCATTAAAACGATGACTCTCTGGCACATTTATGTCGTAGGCATCGTTATAAACAATTGGAATTTCTGTCACTGCAAAACCTGCTGTTAATGATTAGTACACAGTAAACTTTAAAAATGTTAATTGTCACCATCGTGAATTATCAGCAATTTCCTTGCGTGGCTCAATGCCTAGCGATCACCGAGAGGAATTTTCTATGAGAAGTCGTATCATCATCTGGGTTGTGTTCTACGCTTGCACACTTGTGGCTGCCGGTGGCGCAATATGGTTTGTTGGAGACTTAAATGCTAACAAATGGATCGCACCTGCTATTGCTCCTCCTGCGTGGTTGTTTGGACCAGTCTGGACCACACTCTACCTACTAATTGCTTCCAGTGCTTATAGACTGAGCTACCGACAGAACTGTGACTTAAAGCGCATAGCACTTGGGTTATGGGCTTTGCAGATGTGTCTAAACACGCTTTGGACGCCGGTGTTCTTTGGAGCTTTTGACTTGAAGGGTGCGTTTGCCGTAATTGTAATATTATGGCTCACAATTACTGCGTATATCGTGATCAGCTTTCGGATTGATAGGATATCAAGCTATCTGTTTCTGCCTTATTGGGCGTGGGTTAGCTTTGCCGTAGCATTGAACTATGCATATATTCTAGCCAACTAACTGTAAAAAATTAGTTTACTTAAAGTGTGCTACTGAATGTCACCATATAGTAGTAACATGAAGGTATTAATTGCTTTAATGGTAAATAGAATGACAATAATTAGGCTCAAATGTTCCTAATAGGGTATGTAATGTCTTTAATTGGGTACAAACGAGTTACCTCTGACAGTCAGTCCACGGATCGTCAGGACTTGGGTGAACTTGATAAGGTCTTTGAAGAGAAGCTATTAGGCAAGAGCGCGAACTGATCGCCCAGCCTTGGTAGCCATGATTGATTGCGCTCTTGAGGGCGACACTGTTTAGGTTCACTCTATAGACCGACTGGCAAGAAATTTGCGTGATCTACAGTCGATCATCAGTCAGCTTAACGACAAGGGTGTCACCATCTCATTCTTGAGTGAGAACCTGACGTTTAATGCTGGTGCTGATGATGCCTTTACAAAACTACAACTACAGATGATGGGTGCTTTCGCTGTGTTTGAGCGTAACACCCTTCGTAAACGTCAAGCTGAGCGCATCTCCAAGGCCAAAGAGCGTAGTGTGTACAAGAACCGCAAGCGTAAGCTTGTGATAGACCGTGATGAGGTTCGCAAGTTAAAGGCGGAGGGTCTGTCCACGTACAAGATAGCTGACCAGATGGAAATTTCACGAATGTCTGTTCATCGAATACTCAATAACGCTGCCTGATGCACCAAACTCCCTAGCTCGGGCGCTCATAAGCCTACGCTATCATGCGTGTACGAGCCTCTGTGTAAGCCTCAAGGGCCCCCTTAAATTCATCATATTAGCTCGGCTGTTCAGAAAAAGAATTGGGACAAAAGCTAAACTACTCAGCGCCCTTCAGATATCATCAATTCATTGGGAGGATGAAGCATGGCCGGTGTTGGCAGCAGCTATGGTGATGGGTTTGAATTAAGTCAGAAGGCCTTATAGATGATAAAGCTAAACCAGCTTGCTATGGAGCACGTTGAAATGAGCGCGCAAGCGCCTTAGGCTTGGTAAGTATGGCCCGATCAAACCCACATCGCCCTTTTGTGCCGAATCCAGAAATGGTGACGCGACTTCCCAAGATTACAGGGAACGAGATAAACGGACTTGGTGAAACATTCGCTCGAAGAGCTGATCACGTTTTCTGGGCCCCAGACCCCAATGAAATTGCTTTTGGTGAAGTGCAGAAGTGGTTCTATTTGTGCCAGCCTGACTGCACGGAAATGGCCGTCGAAAGAGAGAAAAGACAAGCCGTTTTTGATGCCTCCTTACCTGATATGAACCCCTATGCCTTGGAGAAGTCGCCAATTGAATGGACCAACTCATTAGACCAATTTGTTGAAGCTGGAGTGTGTGAGATGGTGGGCGTCACTACTCTGCATTTAGATTGGATGTTCGAAAATCATAGCACGACGTTTCAAAAAATAATCATGGTCGGAGTTCACCATGAATACGAGGAAATAAAACACGCACCAGAATTTCGCGCTGGGATTGAGGTAGTTCGTCAATATGGCCGCGCAGCAGCTGCAGCAAAGAAAATTACAGGCTGGCTAATGGAGCAGGGCTGGGATGCTGAAGCATTGACAGGACCGATGGCCGGAAAGGTTGTAATGATACCACCTGCATTAGCATGTGGGTTCGGTGAGCTAGGGAAGCATGGGTCTCTGATTAACCCAGAATTTGGATCATCGTTTAGATTAGCTGCGATTTTGACCAATGCTCCTTTTGAGGATACTCCTAAAAGAGAGTTTGGAATTGATGAATTCTGCTCCAAATGCAGAATTTGTGAAGATGCATGCCCTCCAATAGCTATTCAGCCCGACAAGCAAGTGGTTCGTGGAGTAGAGCGTTGGTATGTCGATTTTGATGCCTGTATACCTTACTTTGCGGAAAACTCTGGCTGTGCAATTTGCATTGCAGAATGCCCTTGGTCACGGCCTGGCGTTGGCATAAATCTAGCCGAAAAATTAGCAAAGCGTTCGACGCGTCACACAGATGCATGAGCCATAGAAAGATTTCCAAATGGATTTCCTTAGGCCACGGTACGTGTTCATTGCAAATCAGGTACTTGGGCCAAGGTCCTTGGTAAGGCATCGAACCCCTTGTGGGGGCACAACAAAATCAAAGACATATCCAAAATAGTTTTACAATGAGCAAATCTCAGCGAGATGAAATGGCGCAGAACCATGTAGAATTTCCTCGTTTGATACTTTATTTGAGAGTGTATTTCCGCCACGCGCCCGCCGTTTGCGCGTGGCTGCAAACATATGTGGTTTTGCATACGGATATGCTGCTGTTTGCATAATGAGGCCGTAGTGGTCCGTGTAGGGCACAACAGGGACTGGGTGTGGTGTTAGATTGGCTGTGAGGTGCTGTACAAACAGCATCTCTATTCACGCCACAATTTCCAACTGAGCCGTGCTGCTGCTCTTGATGAGTGGCGCCAATTATTGTGTGGATCGATTTAGGCTGCAACAGATATCTGATGCAAAATTTCAATCGTCTGACAGCACCTTAAATGGTCACAATTACAGGAAGCATAGTATTGGAATTATAATACTTGCTCTGATCCGCTTAGGTTTGGTCCTCAGCGCAATTTGCCTCGCCATATTAATGATTGTCTATTTAAAGCGACGAGGTCAGCTGTTCCTGCTATTATATCGTTACACAGATTCACGGCTTGCAAAGCCTGTTTGTAGCTTAGGTGTTTGTAAGCAGGGCGCGGCAAATGATCATACCAAATGCCTCCACATAGCGTGTCTAAAATTATGCGTTGAAAACAATGATCATTGCGTACAGGCCAGTTTTTGTGTGTGGTATTTGCAAGCTGCGGCATCGTTTTTTTCGTTAATTCAATGTAATATGATATTAGCTCTTTCGGATTTAGCTCAGTATTTGTCATTAAGGACCTCCATTTTTTATCTAATTAGCGCCAAAACTTTCTTTGAAAATACTTGATTGTCGTAAGGGTTCGACCTCGACTATGAATTATTTGAACCTACCTCGTCTATTATGAAGATATCCGGATTTGAACCGCTGAGGAGATTGCTGTCGCTCGCGCTTGGTGCGTTTCGTGCGCCTGCTGGTGCGTTTCGCATATCGATAGCATTACTTTATGGTTTTGTTTGTCACTCTGTATTCATAGCTGCGGTTTTGGCTATGATCGTAGCCATGTTTTTTGGAATGTCGAAAAGCTTCGGGACAATTCCGCATCCTTGGTCGATTATTGCTAATATTTTTCTCATTTTACAATTTCCAATTATACATTCGGCTTTACTATCCAAGCGTGGCTCTCTTGTACTGTTGAAGTTGGCACCAGCTGCATTCGCGCTAGACCTCGCCACGACCACATATGCGATTATTGCGTCTATCCAATTACTTATACTTTTTGCTTTATGGACTCCTAGTGGGATTATTTGGTGGCAGGCGGAAGGTTTCGTTTTAATCGCAGTTTGCTTTTTATACTTAATTTCTTGGTTGTTACTGATGTGGGCAAGCTACGATGCTGGAGCTGAAGTGCAATCCGGTGCTTTGGGATGGTTGTCTCTTACGCAAAACATCAAGCCCATATTTCCCGATATGCCGACCCAGGGTTTGTTCAGCATTATACGTCAGCCTATCTATGTAGCTTTTGCGTTCACAACTTGGACAGTTCCTGTCTGGACTCCCGATCAGTTTTGTCTTGCAATTGTGTTGACTGCGTATTGTCTGTTTGCGCCTCGTTTCAAAGAGCGCCGTTTCTCACAACGCTACGGGAGACGATTTGAACAATACAGACGTGAAGTCCCTTATGCCTTGCCGCGTAGATCGCGTTCGAAAGGCAGCCCTTAAGATATGAAAACAAAAGACCTAATAGCTGATCTAGCCAAACGTTCTGAAATCCCAAGTTTTAGGCCGGACAGAGCTGCCGGCCTTGCGAGGCTTGCAACTTTTGCAGGCCGCGCTGGTGATCTTTACGATCGTAGCCGTAACTATGATCTGGGCGCTGAAAAACGGACGAATGTGTCCGCGCTTTCTCCATGGATCAGGCACCGTTTAATAACGGAAGTAGAGGTACTAGAAGTCATCTTGGGACATCATAGCTTTCAGGCGGCAGAGCGGTTCGTACATGAAGTTTTTTGGAGGACTTATTTCAAAGGTTGGCTGGAACAGCACCCGGGAGTTTGGACTGCATATCAGGTTGATCTGCGCAGACAGATCAAAAGTGTAGGCAAAGATCGCCGTTTGGCTGCAAATTATACGCAAGCTATGGCGGGAGAGACTGGCATTGATTGCTTTGATGCATGGGCTGATGAGCTAGTCCGCACAGGATATCTCCACAACCACGCGCGCATGTGGTTTGCATCGATCTGGATATTTACCTTGCAGTTGCCATGGACATTAGGCGCAGACTTTTTTTTGCGACATCTCATCGACGGCGATCCAGCGTCTAATACGTTAGCCTGGCGGTGGGTTGCTGGTATTCAAACCAAAGGACGGCCATACATAGCTAGGGCTTCGAATATTGCAAAATTTACAAATCAGAAATTTTTTCCAGTGCATCAACTCGCAACAAAAGTAGTATCTAAAATGGATCCGCTCGATCATCTACAACGTCCGTTGCAGGACGTGGCTCACGTCGAAGATATTCCGCCAGACTTTCTACTTTTAGTAACAGAAGACGATATGCAGATAGCAGACGAGCTGCCGTACCCGCCAATTGCAACTATTGGTGCGCTAGCAACCGAAGGTAGGTCTCCGATGGTGATTGGCGAGATTGCAAAGCAGTTTGCTGCAAATGCATTAAGAGTCGCTTGCGGAGATCACCTGGTTTTAATCAATAGCGCTTGGTCAGATAAAATAATAGCAGACTGTAAACGTCATCAGGTTAAAACAATTGTCACAAGCTATGCTCCAGTAGGGCCGGTATCCACTGCAATTTTAAATGCTCAGGTTGATTTGAAGTCGGCTGGCATTCAGGTTCTATTCCTGCGCCGCCAGTTCGATACGGTCGCGTGGCCTCATGCAAAAAAAGGCTTTTTCGCAATGAAGAAGAATGTCCCTGCAATTTTAGAGACATTAGGGTTTAAGCTTTGACGCGTATGCTAACTAAGCATCTGAACAAAAAAGGTATTATTTATGAATAATTTGGTCACACAAATAAAAGACCCGAGCCTGACTGGCTTATTCTATGCTATAAGCTTTCAGATTGCGGGGATTATAATTGCGTTTATGGCAAGCAGCGTGAACTACGCGTTTCTTTTATTTGCGGAAACCGCCGGCCACGAGTTTGCCTTGAGTGTCCCAATTATCGCTACCGCGCTTTTTACAATTGTTTGGGGTGATGCAACGCTCAGATCGCAAATTGCCAACATAAAAGATGCTTCAGCCGCAACAAGAAAAACTAATGCTCACAAGGATATTTCTACCCAGCCATATGGCGTGTTAAGACTTATGAACATGGGCCTAGCAATTGCCTTGGCTATCTCGCAGTTTATGATTCTCCTAAATTAATTAAAGCAATTTTTAGTATTTAAGCACATATTGCTTAGTTCGTTAGAACTAACATAACCCTAAAGGGCGAAGCCGGAAATGATGTCCTGTGGGCGGCTGAGGGCAACGACACCCTTGAGGGCGGGCTGGGCGACGACACGCTCTTCGGCGGTAAGGGAAATGATACT
>Ga0209199_1005623_pt1 | contig 10916 bp, 8 predicted proteins | sample COGITO_mtgs_1105_7_FD_184805 | JGI IMG/M metagenome (GOLD analysis project Ga0209199, IMG submission 184805) | Pelagic marine microbial communities from North Sea - COGITO_mtgs_110523 (SPAdes) (version 2) | ecosystem: Environmental > Aquatic > Marine > Epipelagic ...
CTATCGTAAAAATTTGTGACCGTATCACAAATTTACAGAGACCGCCTAAAAAATGGGACAATGCGAAAATTAAAAAATACCATTTGCAAGCCCTCAAAATAGCAGAAAGACTACAGGGTAAAAATGAGTATTTGGATAAAAGAATTCAAGAAAAGATTTTGAACTATAGTAATTATTTTTAAAATGGTGACAACCCACAGGCCATGCCCATATCGTGTAACTCACCCTTGGGGTCCACAAAAAGTATCACTACCTCTTTACCATCTCTAGACTGTATATTTTTTAGATTTCCACGCCAGGGGTTTATTAGATCTGTATTCATGTTATCAGTAATCAAGAGCATTTTTTGGGTTTTATCAATACACCCTCCTTGCATATGCTGAATAACTTTAGTCATCATTTTTTCAAGATTTATCTTATCTTTTGTTTTGAGCCATTCTGCTCTGGGAGGAGTTTTGGTAATACTCATAAAAACTGCTGTTTTTGCACAATCCCCACCTGGTTTTCCGGGATAGAAATTGATACGTTCTCTAAATACCACCTCACTTAAAAATTCAGAGAGGCTGGCTGGTTTGATTCTATAGTTTTTATCAATACCATCAAACCTCAATTCTTCAATGGAGTTGTGCCACAAGGAAGCAACAATACTTTTAGCTAATTGGTGTAAAGTCATATCTTTTAATTTTTAGCATTATATACAGATGTGTATTTTTTTTGTAAATTGGGCTGTTAAAATAATATTAATTATTTAAATAATAATTACAATCAGAAATAAAACAATTATGAAAGTCTTTGTTGTAAATCAAAACCCTAATTCTATTTATGAAGATGTTGAGGGTGAACGATATCAATATCCAAAAAGAATACCGTGTGGGAGACAAATAGATGTTGGTGATTTTTTAGTTTTTAATCTTTCAAAAAAAGCTGCCACTAAGCTTGGTTTAGCTAATAAAAGGATTACTGGAATAGCAAGGATAAGTGAACTAGTTGATTACAAACAAAAAGAAAAAGAAATGGTAATTGCAATTTATGAATGGTATAAAAAATTCCCAACTCCTCTTACTTTTGACCAAATAGGGGGCGATTATAGAACTAATATTAACAACTCTATGAATAAAGTTGATGAGGATAAAAAATTCTTGTTAATCACTTCACTACTAAAATACATATAAAATTATGACTAAAGACGATTGTATTTCAAATTTAATAGAATTTGGAGAACTTCAAAATTTCAAACACGAAGAAAACGTTGCTTATGATAATTGGAGATTGAGAGTGGAGAAATTATCTTCTGAAAATAATATCAAATTTACAGAACAGGAACTTGAAGATATTTTTAGTAAACCCTCACCAATTTTAGATAACAATGAAATAATTTATGATGAAAATGGTTCACCTTTAAACCAAGAAGAATTTTCAGTAGAAGATGGTCAAATAAAATTTTCAGACATCACAGATTTTGGATGGCTATGTGATGAACAAAAAAGAGATGAACTTATAAAAACTAAATTTTACCAAAAATATATTTTTAAAGGAATTGGCGATATTCCTGTGGAAGTCAGAAAATCTATTGAACGCCACGCGCTTCATATATTAGGAAGATGTAATAATCCTTCTTCTTGGGAAAAGACTTTTGAACCACAAAAAAAATTAGACCAATGGATTGTTCCTGGTAACAACCTAACTAACAAAGTAACAATCGATAATCACATTGCTTCAGATAAAAGCTTGTACTGGGATAATAAACAAGGATTGGTATATGGCATGGTACAGAGTGGTAAAACTGCTAGTATGATTGCTCTAATGGGTCTAGCACATTGTTCGGGGTTTAAATTTATAATTGTATTGTCAGGTGACAAAACTAGTTTAAGAAATCAAACACAAAAAAGAATAAACGATGCGTTTAAACTTCACCATACAGGCTCACCTAACGGGCATTCTGAAAAAATCAGAAGTATAACAACACCCTCAAAAGATTATAGTTATGTAACAGATGATCAAAGTGGATTAGATGTATTTAGGGATGATATTATAAACAATCATACTGTTATTATTTGTGTTAAAAAAAATACTTCTAATTTAAAAAAGTTATTTAGCGATTTAAAAGATGTAAATGCAAATCAAAATTTAATACCTAATTTTAATTTTGGTAGCGATTTAAAAGCCTTAATTATTGATGATGAAGCAGATTATGCAAGTCAAAATACAAAAAGTAATAGCAACTCTCCATCAACAATAAACCAAGATATTTCAAACTTCAGAGAGTTATTACCTCAAAATACTTATGTTGCTTATACAGCTACACCGCAAGCATGTTTGGGTGCAGACCCGGAGAATTTAGTTGGATATCCAAAACATTTTATTTGGTTACTTGACCCCTTTAGAGATGATAAAGGAAATACTACATCTTATCTTGGCTTACAAGAATTTTTCATAAGTGACTTTAAAAACGATTTGATTTATCCCATTGATGAATTCGCATGGCCACATTGGGTAAAAGATTCCACCACAGGAAAAAAAGAGGGTGTTATGGACTTTAATGGTAATATAACCACCGATATAAAACTAAAAGATGCGGAAAATGATACAATAAAATTTTTTTTAGATGATGATAAGAAAAGAAAACTTTACTGTAAAGATTATCGTATTGCATTAACCGATTTTTTTATTACTTGCGCAGTAAGGTGGCACAGACATTACATAAAACAAAAACAAAAAGGGTTTTTTGATAATGATTTACCAAAAATTCGAGATATACAAGCTATTAATCAAATAGGAAAACAAAAAACAAGTTTTGGTTTTGATACATTCCCTTACCATGCAATGATGTTCAATTTAGCTTACATTACAGAAATACACGAAAATCTGGAAGATTTAATAGGATTATTAATTGATGAAGTCAAAGCAGATTTTAAAAAGACAAAAAAAGACAATTGGGTAAGTCCCTCATTGTTTGCAAACCAGTATCAAAAACAACTTGATAAAACTTATACATTTGAAAAACCTACTTTACCAACTAAAGTAGAACTAGAGAAGTTTATTGAATTTGCAATTAATATTGCTTGTGCACGAATATCAGGGTCTGATAAGTATTTATACATTTTGAATTCTAGTGATGAAGGGCTAACACTCAGGTATAATGCCAGTGATAAAGATTTACGTCCTAAAAAATCAGCAATCATGATTGGTGGCCTAATACTTGGTAGAGGTTTGACAGTTGAAAATCTATCAACTTCAGTTTTTATTAGATCTCAATCATTAAGTTTAGGAGATACTAATCTTCAAATGTGTAGATGGTTTGGCCACAAAAAGAAAGATTTGGACTTGCAATCAGTTTATATGCAACAACACTCAAAGAATCTCTTTGAGAATATTGCTTATGCTGATAAAGATTTGAGGAGCCAATTTATGGAGTTATTATATAAAAACACCCGCTCAGAATGTATTTTATTACAACTTCAAAACAGCCCTCTGTTTAAAGTAACTTCTCCTGCTAAATCTAAATTTTTGATAGAAGGACATAAATCCTCATATTCTGGTAAAACTGTAAAACTAGAACATCCCATGATGCACAATAATTATAAAGAAAATTACAAGAAATTAGAAGATTTTTTATCGAGTTTGCCTACTGGTGAGTTTATGAATGAAAGGGCAATGGTATTTAAAGATATTGGGACTGATAAATTTAGAAATTTTTTTAATAGTTTAAACATCCATAAAGATGCAAGACTTGTAATACCTAAGGATTTTGATGTTTATTTAGATGACTGGTATGAATTTCATAAAAAACTACCAAAGGTTACAATTGCTGTTTTTGGATACTATGAACATTTATGTAGAGCACAATTTAAAGATAGCAAAGGTACTTACAGAGTTTTCATGGGAGGTAAACATCCTAATGGTGAATATATTGGTGATCAACATGTAGATAAACCCAAATCTTTTCATATTGACAATTACTCCTTAAAAGGACTAAAGAGGGATAAATTTGAGGACATATTAATTATGTTTTATAAATTAAATCCTAATTATGTAAATAAAAAAGATACCCCTAAATCTTCTCCAGAAGTAATTGATGGTTATAAGGAAATCCCGGTACTAACTTACGCTATTTCTACACCATTAGGTGGGCCAGTTTATAAAATATATGAGAATGAGAGTATTAGAGCTCAAAGAATGGCAAATAATTGTATAGACTAAGTAATTTAAAATATATGCATTATGAAAAATAAACCCTCAATCAAAAAAATATGGGAGAAACTAAAAACACCCAGTCCTAATAATTATTCTGCCATACAATTTCAAAACTCTAATTTATGGGTAATTAAAAATTCAAATAATAGTTTCGGTATTATACTTTCAGAGGTAACTGACATGATTAAAAAAAAATATGATAACATCATTATTGAACGAAAGGGTAAATTCAAATCTGATCAAACTGTCTTGAAAAACTGTATTTTAATTCAGAACAATCATACAATTACCCCTAAATCTCTTTGTGATGCAATAAACAGTCAATTAAGACAGCAGGCCGTAAAAGATTTCTATGAGATAAATGATTTAAAGAAAGTATTAAATGAAATTTATAGAATTACTAAATCAACAAGTGAACAACTAAATGAAGTGGTTGGTGTTTGGGGTGAACTTCATATAATCAACGAGTTTCTTGGAAAAACTAATAATGACAATGGTAGAAAACATTTAATTGATTCTTGGGAAAGCCATGAAGGCAGAACGGTAGTTGATTTTAATTTATCAATTATAAAAACAATGATTGAGATCAAGACCACAACAAATGAGTCCAGAGTCCATCGTATTAACTCAATTAAACAAATACACCATTCATCTGGCTGGAAAGGATATCTTGCAAGTATTTGTGTTTTTATTGACGACAATAGAGGTAAAACATGTTTGGATTTAATTAATGAAATTAAACAAAAAATAAACCCAATCCTTTTTGAAACTTTTATAAAACGAACAAAAGTAAGAGGTGAATCCTTGTGTAACAACAACCACTACAAAATCTTAGAAAATCCAAATAAATTAACTTCTTTCTTTGAGTTTGATGATATTCCAAAACCTTCTTTTGGGAATGGTGTTGAAAATGTTTCTTGGGATACAACTCTAGAAAATATTAATGCTCTCTCAAATCAGGCTACTAATCGGTTATTCGAATCCTTATAATGGTTTTGTTATTTCAAAATAATTTTTTCCTGTTCTAGTGTGTGCATTTTTCCATTCTACCTGTATTTTTAATTTTTTTAGCTTTTCCATCTCTTTTAGGTATTTCAATTTGAAAGAGGCATTCATGGGTGCAAGATTTTTAGACACAGATGACTTGCCCTCTTGTATGAGGTTATCATTTTGGTCAAATACACTCCAAGACGATTCACTTCTAGCGTTAAATGGACGACATGATTCAAAAATAAGCGGTTCTTTTTTTGTAGGCCACTTGTTTGGTGATTTTAATTCAATAGTAGGAGTCTCTAGGTAAGAACATATTCCTTTTCCTGGTTTTGATTTGTTATCTTCAGGATTTGTTCTATGAATTTCTTCATAACTAGATTCTACACCATTAATAAGTGCATCGGCCATCCATGCCTCAAGTGATCTTCTACCTTTTTCACCACCACCACCATATGTGTTTAGAAGGTCTTTGTCGCTCCAATCAACCCATTTAAATACTTTCAGAACCTCTAAGAAGCATTTTTTATCTATTCTTCCTTTTAATTTATTCTCCATCTTAAAATTTAGTGCCAGAATTCTTGTTAAATTATATAATTCTAGGAGTATTATAAAATGAGATTTTTTTTGAATTAACCCTTTTCCTTTTACCCCTTCAATCCATTTATTTGTGTGTCCAATATCTTTCCAACCCTTATGATTACATGTTTCTACCCAAGCTTCAAAATAATTTTTTATTTCATAGTAGAAGACCTCCCGCTGAGACAATTTTAATTCTGTAATTAGAGGAGTATCTATATAAAACCTAATTTCTTCAGATTTGTATTTATAACATTTTGAGTAAAACCAATCTCTTGAGTAATTAACCCATTGATCTGCACTAATTATTATGTTTTTAGAATTTCCATTTTGTGTTAAAAATTGGATTTTGTTTTTTAGCACTCCATTCTCAGCTAACAAAGCTGCTATTTCATAAGATAGATGATTAGCTCTTGAGTGTTCCCAGTCTCTTGACCAGCCACTATTAGTTGCTTCGATGTAACTATTACTTATATAATCTCTAAATTTTCTCTTTGGGTTTATATGATCAATTGAAAATCTGTGTTGCATGAATAATTCATGAAGAGGATTTAATTTTTTTTGTAAAGTATTGATTTCGGCAAATACTTTAGCAGTTGCTTTTGAACCAAAATCGTTAGGGAAAATTATAATAGGGACGCTTATGTTTTGTTGCTCTTCACTTCTATGTATTCCTTTTATTCTATGTTGTCCGTCTATTAACCATAAAGGTCTGTAATCATCAAAAATAACATTTCCAGCAAGGTCTTTATTTTTTCTTTTTTTACGGTCAATAAATTTACCTTTAAATTCACCATCTGTTTGCTTTTTTAAAAATTTAGAATAATCAATTCTAAATTCTTTCCCAACAATTTCTATTGCACTGGGGTCGTTAACAAAAATCATTGGAGTATTCGCTATAATGTTGTCACTCTCCTCAATGAATTGTTGTATTTTTCTAACCCTATTGGTGTCTACTTCTCTTTGCCATTCATTAGGCTTTTTATTAGAGGATATTATTCTGGAGGCAGTTTCTTTAATTTCCATTTTAGGTGGAAGCGAAGGAACATAACTAGATTGTGCGATTTCATTTACTGGAGCTGACCCTATATAGAATACATTGTTTTTTTGTTCAACTTTGAATATGCTCCATTTTGTATCTGGTGGAGGTTGGTTATATACATGTGTTTGTTCTGTCTCACCCTTATCTATAAACGAATAATTAAAATAGCCTTTTTCATAGCCAGCTGAGAAAATTTGTTTGTTTTTGTCTTTCCACTGGTGCCAGGTGAATGTAAAATCATATTTTTTTCCTTTTTTGACTTCATTTTTTCCAATCTCTATAATTTTTTCAGCGAATTCTTCAATATTAAAATTATAAAGCCAGTAGTCTTTATCTCCTCTACTTTGTTCAGAAGAATCTTTCTTAATCTCGTTTAAATCACTTATTGTTATGTCTTTAATGTTAGGTGAAGACCCAGTTAGTAAGTCATCAATTATATTTATTATATTATTGATTTCTGTTTCAATATGGTCTTGATCATTAAAAAGCTCAGATTTTTCGAGCTGCTTATTAAGTTTTTCCTTTATAAAGTTTAAACCAATTGCAGCATCATTTTTGTCTTCAAAAAAGTATTTAATTTTTTTTTGCTTAGTTGTGTTTTTAGCTCTTTTATTTAAAACAAGTTTTGTTGCGTCAAAATCACCGCGTTTATTTTCTATTAATTTAAATGTAACTGAATCACCAGTCTTAAAACTATTTTCATCACCTGGTTTAATACTAGAGTAGAAAAAATAGTCGTTATTAGTTATTTCATCGGTAACTATTCCAAAAGTCTCTCTTATTTTTTTTATTTTACCTTCTAATTCTAATTCCATCTTATAAAACGTAATTGTTTAAATATTTTTCTTTGATATATTTTATTAAAAATTAATTTTCCTTAACTACTTCATTTTTTTAATTTAAACATTTGAAAAGTTAATAATAAGTGAAACTACTATCACCATTAATTTAATTTTTCGAATCATTTAGATTTTTTGTTTTTAAATATATCTCATCTTTCACATAACTAGCATTTAACCAAAAACAATGTTTTGTGTATTCAGTCAGTCCTGTTAATTTATCTTCGACCGGCAATAAGTAGGTGTCTGCTGCATTTCTTGCGTGTGGTCTTACGTGACTTATTTTATTTTCGGTCTTCTTTGGAAAATAAGTTTTTCTTATACCTTTTTTTGTTATTTCTTTTACGATTTTACCATTTGAAATTGTTTTCACCATTTCTTCCCAAACATTTTTAGCTTCAAGAATATCACAGTAGGACATATTCCAAAATTTCACTTTTTTTAAAATTAGATTTTCTCCTTCAAATTGATAAAACACAAAAAAAAATTTGCTTTCCAGAATGCTCTTAAAATCTGAATCTTCCCAATGTGTTTCAATTAGTTTTTGGTATTCAAATGTTGGAAATGAAATATCCTCTTTGGGTAAATCATTTTCTTTAAGTCGGATAGTTTTTACTTGAATATCAGCTTTTTCAAATTCCTCTATTTTTTGACCTAGGTGAAGTCCAAGAATGGCATTGGTAAGATTTGCAAAATAACTTTTGGCTTTATGATTTAATTCTAAACCTAATTTTTTCTCTATTTGTTCTGAAGATTTTCCATAAAAAGGTTGGAATTTTGAGATTACTATTTCTTCAATTGAACGAACTTCTTCTAAAATTTCTGGTCGATTAATTATTTTTCCATAAACCCTAGTTTCTTCTTTAGCAATATTTGCAATTATGTGATTTACATAACCTTGTTTTAGAGAATACGCTCTTTGTTTCGCTTTTTCTTTACTAAATGGTTGGTCTCTAAACGATTTTAGAGCAGTTGAGCCTTTTGTGCAAGCACCAAGATAAAATGTATCTCCTTCTGATAATTCGTGAGCTTTTCCTTTTTTGATTTTTTGGTTGATAAATTCCCAATCTTGTTTTATAATTTTTAAATCTTCGTCCGGATATTGCCATCTGTCAACCAATTTTATAATATAGTCAAGTAAATCTAAATCTCTATCGTGAAGATAAAATACCAATAGTAAATGTGCATTTTTTTTCCAAAACGAACTGGTTTCAAAATCTTCTTTATGAACTTCTAAATAATTTATGATATTTAATACAAGTCTTTCTTTTGATCGAAAATCTCCATTTTTTAAGGTTTTTAATGGGCTTGATTTTAATTCAAGACCTGCATCCAAAAAATCAGGTTCTGCATCAGAATTTGGTTCGTACCCGAAATAGAATTTTTCTAAAATTTGACCAAAATTCCCTTTTCCTTTATAGCCGTGTTTTTCTATTTTTGAACCACAGACTTCTCTTAAATTTTTGCCCTTAAGATTCTTAGCATAAGAAATTATTGATGCTGCTGAACTTGAATCAAACATATTATTCGTTAATTTGTTTATAAAGTTCTTTTCCTAATTTCTCAATAACACCAACTACCAATGCATTACCCATAAAAAAAGCACGTTTGGTATCTGTAATCCCTTCAAATTTAGTGTGATTATCAGGGAACATGTTTAGCCTTTCAAGTTCAACAGGTGTGAGTCTTCTTAAACCTTTATCTGTTTCAACTACATGTTTAAACCTTGAGGGAGATTTACCTCCTTCACCCGTAATAATTGTTCTAGAGGCGTTGTCTAATGCATCAGGATAAACCATACCGCCTTCTGCATAGTTATATTCAAACCCATCTTTGGTACTTCGTTTTTCTTTTTTGGCGCCCTTTAAATATTCCCACATCTGTTTTTCTGTAGAAATGGTTCTCAAACTATCATCTTTATTTACAACTGTCTTTACCTTTTTTAGTGGTTTATTCTCAATGAAGAAATCATCAGCAACCTCACCATTTTGTAGTATATCATTTAGTACAGTGTGTTTTCCTTGATAATGTGCTTCAGTTTTCATCGTGATAACTTTTCCATCTATCAATAATCCGGAATTTTGAAAAGGAGACAACTTTCCTTCTTTATTGAAGTTATTAGTCAATTCTACAAGGTTTCCCTTTAATTCAACTTCTTTAACTGTATGTGTCTCCTTTACAGGAAAAGCCTTTGCAATAGTACCATCGCTATCAAGCCATGAAATTTTATCTTGTTTTTTAAGTCTTTTATACAGTTTTGTAGATTTATGATATCCCAAGATGAAAATTCTTCTTCTTCTTTGCGGCATTCCGTATTCCGCAGCATTAATTACTCGCCATTCAACCGCATATCCCAAATCATTTAAACTTTGCAGCATGACTGCGAAATCACGGCCTCGTTGTTTAGCAGGCGATTTTAAAAGTCTGTCAACATTTTCTAAAAACAAGTATTTAGGTTTATTCTTTTTGTTTTCTAAAATTTTATGAATTGACCACCAAAGAATACCTTTTTTACCTTTTAGACCTTTTGAATTATGCAATGTTGTTGCTACAGAATAATCTTGACAAGGAAATCCTCCAACTAATAAATCATGATTTGGAATTTCTTCTACATTTCTTGTTACGACTTCATTGATATTTTCGTTTGAGTGGTTTTCTTTTCCAAAACGAGCCACATACACCATTGAAGCATGCTGCATCTTTGTAGACGGCTCCCATTGGTTGCTCCAAGCAACTTCGAAATTATTTTTTTCAAGTCCAAGACGAAAACCGCCAACTCCAGCAAATAATTCTGCAACTTTTATTTTTTTATTCATTTTCAACTAGTAGATCTTTTGCACTGATATTTAATATTCCAGCAATTTCATAAAGGCATTCAATACTTGGTTGTTTTCTATTCTGTACATACCCATTCACCATATTATTGCTTTTACCAAGCTTATCAGCAAGCCAAATTTGCTTAATGCCTTTCTCTTTAAGCACCTCTTTTATACGGTTCATAGTTACTGAAATAGTAGGCACAATATAACTAAAAACATCTCATTTTTCGATTACTTTTTAATTAAATCTTCTGCCAAATAGTACAATTGCTAAAATAGTAGTCATACCAACAGAAATAGGGGTTATTAAAGATTTATTTTTGTTTTTTTTGGTTTTTTCTGTTCCAATTAATGACTCTGCAATTTTTAGGTGACTTTTATATTTCTCAACTTCTACCAATGCCTGTTTTAAGGCGTAATTAGATTCATCTCGGTCGTGAATGGCTTTGTTAG
>Ga0209199_1005638_pt1 | contig 10900 bp, 10 predicted proteins | sample COGITO_mtgs_1105_7_FD_184805 | JGI IMG/M metagenome (GOLD analysis project Ga0209199, IMG submission 184805) | Pelagic marine microbial communities from North Sea - COGITO_mtgs_110523 (SPAdes) (version 2) | ecosystem: Environmental > Aquatic > Marine > Epipelagic ...
CAATATACAGCCTGATGTGGGCAGTGCCGAGCTTGAAGAGCTGGTTAAAGATATTACTAGAACCTGGTCCGACAGCTTTGCTGAAGCCGCGATGCAGGATATGGCCGAGACAGATGCACTGGCTCTGGCCCGGCGTTTTAAGCAGGCTTTTCCCTCTGCCTATAGAGAACTCTACAACCCTAAGCAGGCCCTTAAACATATCCAACTGTTTGACCAGCTGCAGGATTCCGGTGAGCTGGCGATTGATTTAAAGCATCAGAACCAAGCGGGCAACAATGATCTACAGCTGGCGCTGTTCCATCGCGAGGCGCCGCTGGAGCTGTCAGACATGATTCCCATGCTGGAAAATCTGGGCTTTCGAGTGGTTATGGAGCACCCCTATTTGATTCAGCCGGATGGCGAAACCCAGGTATGGATGCAGGAATTTAACCTGTCATTTTCCCTCGATGTGAATGTGGATGTCTCTGCGGTGCAGAGCAGTTTTAAAGAGGCACTGGGCCGAGTGTGGAAGGGCGATGCGGAGAATGACAGCTTCAACCGCCTGGTTGTGGGTGCGCGTCTGGATTGGCGGGCGGTGGCCATGTTGCGACTCTATGCCCGCTACCTCAAGCAGCTGGGTATTTCCTACAGTCAGGACTTCATTGCCGACACATTGTCCCGCTATCTGGATATTACCCGCAATCTGGTCGCCCTGTTTAAGAGCTATTTTGATCCCCGCTATGCGGGAGATAATCGCACCGAGCGCTCCGACGGTCTGGTCAATAACGTGATTGCTGCATTGGATAATGTCGACAATATCAGTGAAGACAATGTGATTCGCAGTTATCTGGAAGTGATTCAGGCAACATTGCGCACCAACTTTTTTCAGACGTTTGCCGACGGTACGTACAAATCCTATATCTCAGTCAAACTTGAGACTGGGGCAATCAGTCTGGCGCCCAAGCCAAGGCCTGCCTTTGAGATTTTTGTCTACTCACCAAGAGTTGAGGGTGTGCATCTGCGCGGTGGCAAAGTGGCTCGCGGAGGTCTGCGCTGGTCCGATCGTCTGGAGGACTATCGCACCGAAGTACTGGGCCTGGTAAAAGCTCAACAGGTCAAAAATGCCGTGATTGTGCCCACTGGTGCCAAGGGCGGCTTTGTCGCCAAACAGGCGACCATGGCCGCTGGCCGGGATGCCTGGCTGCAAGAGGGTATAGCCAGTTATATGCTGTATATTCAGGCTCTTTTGGATATCAGTGACAATCTGATTGATGGCGAAGTGGTACCGCCCACTGATGTGGTGCGCCGGGATACCGATGACCCCTATCTAGTAGTGGCTGCGGACAAAGGTACGGCTACCTTCTCCGATATCGCCAATGAAATCTCCGAAGCTAACAACTTCTGGCTGGGTGATGCTTTCGCCTCCGGTGGTGGCAATGGCTACGATCACAAAGGTATGGGTATTACCGCTCGCGGTGCCTGGGTGGCAGTGCAGCGACATTTCCGTGAAATAGGCATGGATATCCAAAAGCAGGATTTCACTGTGGTGGGTGTTGGCGATATGGGCGGCGATGTTTTTGGCAATGGCATGCTGCTGTCTGAGCATATTCAGCTAGTGGCCGCCTTTAACCATCTACATATCTTTGTTGACCCCAACCCGGATTCTGCGGCGACCTTTGCTGAGCGCAAGCGACTGTTTGAGACTCCCCGCAGCACCTGGGACGACTTTGATAAATCTCTAATGTCCAAGGGCAGCGCCCTGTATTCCCGCGCGGCCAAATCTTTAAAACTGACACCAGAGATAAAAGCCCGGTTTGATATTGATAAAACCGAAGTGACCCCCTCCGAATTGATGACTGCGCTGCTTAAATCTAAGGTGGATCTTATCTGGAACGGCGGCATTGGCACCTATGTAAAATCCTCCGGAGAAAATAATGCCGAGGTAGGCGACCGGGCCAATGATGGCCTGCGGGTCAATGGCAAGGAACTGCGTTGTCGTGTGTTTGGAGAGGGGGGCAATCTGGGTATGACCCAGCGTGGACGGATTGAGTTCTGCCTGGGCGGCGGCCTGTGTAATACCGACTTTATTGATAATGCCGCTGGTGTTGACTGCTCGGACCATGAGGTCAATATCAAAATTTTGTTAAATAAACAGGTGATGTCCGGCCAGCTTGGCATGGACGAGCGCAATCAGTTTTTGGCCTCGATGACAGATGCTGTAGCTGAGCTTGTATTGCACAACAATGCCCGCCAAACTCAGGCCATCAGTCTGGCTCTGCATCGCAGCGACCAGCAGCATGCGGAGTATCAGCGCTTTATGGCATGGCTGGAGGAGACCGGGCGTCTGGATCGAGAGCTGGAATTTCTGCCCACAGATGACCAGCTTAACGAACGGATCAATCGCAACCAGCCTGTGTGGACAAGGCCTGAGCTATCGGTATTAATCTGTTATGCAAAAGTAATGCTTAAAGAGGTACTGTTGCAGGCGGACTTGCTCTCTGAACCCTGGTTGGCCAGATCAGTGAACAATGCCTTCCCCCTTGAGTTGATAGAGCGCTACAGCGATGCTGTTGCAGAACATCAGTTGCGCCACGAGATTGTAGCTACCCAGCTGGCCAATGATCTGGTTGACCGAATGGGTTTTAGTTTTTTCTTTCGGCAGATGGAATCCACCGGTGCCTCAGCTGGCGAAGTGGTTCGCGCCTACACCCAGGTGATCAATATTCTGGGCATTGATGAGCTGTGGCAGAGCATTGAGGCGGATACAAATCTGACTGCTGATGTGCAGTTGGATCTGTTGCATATGCTAATACGATTGGCTCGCCGCACAACTCGTTGGTTCCTGCGCAACCGGCGTCTGAGCCTTGACTGCACGGTTATTATTGAGCAGTTTGCCGAGCCTATGCTGGCGGTAATCAGACATTTGCCAAAGCGTATCCAGGCCGAATGGGTAGAGCTTTGGGATGCAGAGAGAGCCGAGCTAGTGGCCCGGCAGGTCGAGCCAGAACTGGCCGCGAGATTGGCCGCTTCCGATAGTATCTTCCTGAGTCTGGGGATTGTGGATACTGCTATCAAGCAGCAAAAACCCATAGAGCAGACAGCGCAGCTGTACTTTACCCTGGGCGAATATCTGTCACTGGACTGGTTTATGGCCCAAATCGTTGCGCTGCAACCGGATAACCGCTGGCAGGATTTGGCTCGAGAGTCCTATGTGGATGATCTTGAAAGTCAGCGTCGTCGACTGACGGCATGCTTGCTCCATGCAGATCTGGGCGATATTCCCCTGTTGATTGAGAATTGGCGAATCCAGCAGCAGCCATTGATTGATCGCTGGCAATCCATGGTGCAGGATCTGCGCCTTGGCCCTGCGCCGGACTTTGCCATGATCTCTGTGGCTCTCCGAGAACTGTCTGATTTGGTGCAGACATCGGTGGATAGTGAATCTATTTAAATTTTGTTTTAGGCGAAGAAAAGGCCGCAACTGCGCATGAGTTGCGGCCTTTCTGGTGGCTCATCTGATTGCGTGAGCCGCAAGCGGGATAAATTCCCGCTTAAGTTTATTTTTGCTGCAGTTTCTCTTGATTTGTCTCGTGAGATTCCTCTTGAGTTTTAGGTGGGCAGAGCCCTCAAACTGGTTAGGTGGAATGCTATAAATTAGCGGCTTTTTGTTGGAAAGAAGCCTGTTTGAATCCATTCCAATAATCCTCGCGTCCTTCGCGCCAACCTCTTGACCAGTGATATGCCATTACCGAGTTAGGTTGGTAGGGGCATGCAGCCAATGAACGATCCTGAATCGCGGCCTGATAGCCTTTTACGTATGAACGATGGTCCTGATCTCTTTTATGTTTTTTCACATCATCTCCTAATGGTTCATTTAGGAAACTGCCTTTCAGCCTGTAAAATCTGCTGAGAGCAGTTTTTATCAAACAAAATTGTGTAAAGAGCGATAGAATGAGCGCCTTTTTGCGCTAACTCCAGTTGACCAAATTTCATCGGCCCTGTCGAAGATTTTGTTTGTCTATACAGAGAGCGCTTTATTCCTAGAAGTAATGAAAGGATCATATTTGTGAGTGTTGGGTTAGATCATCAGTCATGGCTGGCTACCTGTCCCAAGGGACTGGAGCTTTTGCTGGCTAACGAACTGCAAGAGCTGGGAGCCACCGGCGTCAAGGAGACCGTGGCCGCCGTGCACTTTCAGGGCTCTGTGGAGCTGGCCTATCGCGCATGCCTGTGGTCAAGGCTGGCCAATCGCATTTTGCTGCCGCTGCACAGCTTTATGCTCAATAGTGCAGATGATCTATATCAACAATGCAACGATATTGCCTGGGAGAGCCACTTTACGGCAGCACAGAGTATCGCAATCGACTTTATAGGAACCTCGCGCCACATTGACAACACCATGTATGGGTCCCAGCGTGTCAAAGATGCGGTGGTGGATCGCATTCGCCGGGTTGAGGGTGAACGCCCCAATGTAGATCCCAAAAATCCGGATATTCGCATTCAGGTGCGCCAGCACAAGGGCCGGGTAACCGTATCCCTGGATATCTCCGGCGAAAGCCTACACCGCAGAGGCTACAGAACAGGCCAAGGCAGTGCACCCATCAAAGAAAATCTTGCGGTCGCTTTGCTACTGCGGTCGGGTTGGCCAGAAATTGCTGCCAATGGCGGCGCGTTGCTGGACCCCATGTGCGGCAGTGGCACATTAATAATTGAAGGCGCCATGATGGCAGCAGATATAGCCCCGGGCATTCTGCGCGGTCATTATGGTTTCCACTACTGGCTGCAGCACGACCAGGCACTGTGGGATTCGTTGGTAGTCGAAGCTCAGGAGCGCAAGGCCGCCGGACTGGAAAAGCTCGAGCTGGATATTCGCGGCTACGATGCCAACCCTCGGGTATTAGAATTTACCACGCAAAATATTGAAAACGCCGGTTTGGATGAGCATATCCGCCTGGCCCACAAGCCCATAGATCAGTTTGGCAAGCCCACAGCGGAGACTGGCCTGCTATTGACCAACCCCCCCTATGGCGAGCGTCTGGGCGAGATTGACGAGTTGATTCCCCTGTACCAAAAACTGGGCACCGTGTTGCAAAAGAACTTTACCGGCTGGAAAGCCGCTATCTTTACCGGCAATGTGGATCTGGGTCGAGAAACTGACCTAAGCCCCACCAAACAGTACAGCCTGTTTAACGGCACCATTCCCTGCAAGTTGCTGGTATTTACCGATATGACCTCCAAGTCCGCTCGCATTGCCGAGCGGTTAAGTACCCCGGCACCAGCCCAAGAGCTGACCGAGGGTGCGCGCATGGTGCTCAATCGGTTAAAGAAAAATCAGCGCCGCTTGGATGGCTGGCGCAAGAAATCCAATATCAGCTGCTACCGACTCTACGATGCCGATATCCCCGAATATGCCGTGGCCGTGGATATCTACGGTCAGTCTGTTTATGTGCAGGAATATGCCCCGCCAGCCACCATCTCAGAGAAGGTGGCCCGCGAGCGCTTTGCCGAGGTAAAGCAGGCAGTTAAAGAATTCTCCGCCAATTATCGCGGCAAAACCCATTACAAAGAGCGCCGCCGCCAAAAGGGTGACAGCCAGTATCAGCGCGCAACCGAGGGGGCCAGCGATATTATTGAGGTCACCGAGGGTCGCGGGCGATTTGAGGTTAATCTCTCAGACTATCTAGATACCGGCCTATTTCTCGATCATCGCCCAGTGCGTGCCATGATTGGCGAGCTGGTGAAGGGCAAAAGCTTTCTCAACCTATTTTGTTATACCGCCGCTGCCTCAGTGCAGGCCGCTCTGGCCGGTGCTAAACGCTCACTGAGCATTGATATGTCCAACACCTACTTAGATTGGGCCGGGCGCAACTTCGAACTAAATAGCATGAGTGCCAGCAAGCATGAACTGCTGCGCGCCGACTGCCTCAAGTGGCTGGAAGAAGAGGGGGAGCTGTACGATGTTATCTTCCTAGATCCACCCACCTTCTCCAACTCCAAGAAAATGGATTCAGTGCTCGATATACAGCGAGATCACGGCGATATGATCCGCAACGCCATGGCCAAGCTGGCCCCCAATGGCGTACTGATTTTCTCTAATAACTTCCGCAAATTTAAAATGGACGAGCTGACCTTGCGCCAGTTTGATTGCCAAAATATAACCCCTCAAACATTGGATATGGATTTTGAGCGCAACCCTCGCATTCACAATGTATGGAAAATCACTAGGCGCAGCAGTTTTGGTTAGCGACCCATTACTTGATTGATATTGCGTACGTAATAGCGTACGCTTTTGTTCTTGGAGGTAGCTATGACCACATACAATGTCACCGAAGCCAGAACCAATCTCTACAAGCTGATTGATGAAACTGCGAACACCCATCAGCCGATTATTATCAAAGGCAAAAGAAGCAACGCAGTGCTGCTTTCAGAAGAGGACTGGAGCGCAATCAACGAAACTTTGTTCCTAATGGCAATTCCAGGTATGCGAGAATCTATTCGCGAGGGCATGGAAACTGACCTTAAAGACACCAAAAAGGAACTGGATTGGTAATGTGGCAGCTGCACTTCACTAGGCAGGCACAAAAAGACGCGAAAAAACTGGCAGCGGCGGGCCTCAAGTCCAAGGCCAGCCAGTTGCTCGAGATTTTGCAGAGCAATCCCTATCAAAATCCACCTCCTTACGAAAAGCTTGTAGGTGACCTGGCGGGAGCCTACTCCCGGCGCATCAACATTCAACACCGCCTGGTCTATCAGGTGTTAGAACCCCAGCAGGCGGTAAAAGTATTAAGACTATGGACCCATTATGCATAAGCCGTCAGCGAACCAGTTGATCATCTACACCGGCCCTAATTGCCATCTCTGTGAGCAGGCCAAGGCACTACTCTATCCGCTAATGTCGGAAAGGGGGCTAACGCTTATGGAGGTGGATATTCACACCGATGCCGAGTTACAGCAAAAATACGGCATTCGCATTCCAGTTGTATTGGCTAATGGCCAGGAGAAGGGCTGGCCTTTCACTGCGGCCCAGATTGGGCGGTTGTTGGATATTTAGATTTTTCGTGGCTTAAACCTTTTGACTCAAACAATTAATATGCGCTTGGGGCGGTAATCCCATGTTTTTAATAATTAAATAGACCTTTCTTTGCCCAGTTCCCAATCCAATCACCTGCCAATATTCATATCAGAGGTGGGGATTTCTCCTCTTAAACTGTCTTACTTGGTGAGTTAGTAATTCTTATAGCCCGAACCAATGGTTAGCTATAAATTGCTGAGCCAAATGGAAAGTCAGGCTCTCTGCGGTAGCTTGCCAGACAAAGAATCAAGCCGATCTTCCTGTGCCTGTTCAGCCATTAAATTCGAGTCTGAACCTAATAAATATAGCGAAATAACCTGACCACTAATCTACGCCTTTGAGTTGCCTAAAGAAAAGCGACACTTCATCCTTCGCCAAAATGACAGGTAGCTTCCGCTGACGCGACGCATTCCTAAAATCACCGAGATTTATAGGCGGCTGACCTAAAAACTTTTGATAAAGAAAGATTAATGCGTTTAAAGCGACAGATTGAGTCGATTGGGAAACATTCCGTTCCACAACCAGATGGGTTAAGAACCGCTCAACATCTTTCTTCGAAAGAGATTCAGGATGGCTCTTATCGTGGAATAAAATAAAGTACTTTATCCAATATAAATATGACTTTATTGTACGAATACTATACTGCCGAATTAGCATATATTCGCGGATAGACCCAAGGAATGGTGATGACGACATTGCGAAACTCCCTTTTCACAGAGCTGCATTTACAAGCAGTATGCCAGTTTATTTCTAGACATCAACGACACCCCATAAAAAGTGCCCCGATAATAGAGTAATGCACATAAGTCCTAGTCATTTTTTATATGTAAATGAGTTAGTTAAAGAATATAAAAAGACCCCTGATAACATATTACCAGGGCGTCTCGATAATAATTAAACTGTTAGGCCCTTAAAGCTCTGAGAGAATCGTAAATGAATGAGGAGTTACCACCTGAAGTGGTGGAAGCAATAAAGCATTTTCAAGAGCGAGCTGAAAAAGCGATTGCTTTAGAGGATGTGCTTAAAAATACAGAGTTTCCTCAAAAAATAGATTTTAGCTATCTTCCTTCCCTTGAGGCTCGCGCCAAGCTTTATATAAAGATCGCGCGAGCTAGATACGAAGCAGGTGATGTTTCTGAGCACGAGCTCGCGTTTCATAGATGCTATGCAATTGAGGTCCAGATACACGAAGCAAGATGGAGTAATGGGCAGTACGAAGACATCCTTGGGCCAATATCAGAGAAAATGCGTGCTGTCGAAAAGTCTTACGGGCTCTCTGATGATGAGTATTGCCCAATATCAGAAGCGTCTGATGAGTATAAGAGCTTGTCTAAAGAGTATGATTTAGTCTTGGAGCAGAAGCTTCTGGAGGCATTTAGCGAGTTCGGCGCTGATGATTTAAGAGATCTGTATATCAATGATCCAGAAGAGTTCTATAAGTTCCACGATGCAGGAAGGGTTGCGATTTTCCAAAAAGACGAGCACGCAAAACTAAAATCAATCGCAATATACTATGAGAATGAGGCCCGCGCCTGTTAGGACGCTGGTTCTTTCTTGGCGGCGGCAGTAATGCTCGGATCAGCTATTGAGTCCAGATTGATTTTGACATGCCTTGAAAATGAAGCTCATATTGATAAGTTAGATACCGTAGGCCAACCGGGTGAAGGTTGTGATATTCGTATTATCGACGATAAGGGGAGAGAGTTACCCCAGGGTGAAGCCGGCGAGGTGGTTGGTCATTGCGACCGGATGATGGATGGTTACCATCGTCGGCCGGAAGCTACTGCTGAGGCCAGTTGGTATGACGAGCAGGGCAGGCGCTTTCAAAAAAGCGGTGATATTGGCTGGTTTGATAAAGACAATTTCCTCCATCTTTTGGACCGTAAAAAGGACGTGATTATCAGTGGTGGTTTTAATATCTATGCCATTGATTTGGAGAGGGTGTTGCTAAGCCATGGAGACGTATTGGATGCGGCGGTTATTGCTGCGCCGAGTGAGCAATGGGGTGAGACACCTTTGGCGTTTGTGGTGGTTGCAGCTACAGCTGGTGCTTTAGATGCGGAAGGTCTTCGAGTCTGGGCAAACAGTCAACTGGGCAAGGCGCAGCGAATTAGTGAGATTCGGTTGATTGATGAGTTGCCTCGGAGTCCGATTGGGAAAGTTCTTAAAAGGGAGCTGCGGGCTGGGTTAGGGGCCCCTTAGGGTTTCATAAAAAATCCCTTGGAGCATCCAAATGTCAAACAACGATAACCCCTTATTAGTCGAATGGATCGACAGCGCACAGCCCATTGCAGCTTGGATGTTTTTGGATAATATGCCGTGCATGGAGGTCATTGAGTGTGTGTCGGTGGGCTGGCTAGTTGCAGAGACCGATGAGGTGTTGATGCTGGCGCCTAATCTGGGTAATACCGAAAGTGAGGGTTCTGCTCAGGCCTCTGGTTTTATTCGGATACCTAAATTGGCGGTGACCCGCAGGGTTGAGTTGATCGAGGCTGTTTAGCTCTGGTTGCTCTTGTCACCTAAAATATAATCAAACTAGTTAAACCGCGCCACATAAGAATCCAATGCATTAGCAAACTCCATTCGGTCCCGCTGAGATAGGGGAGGAGGCCCACCACCCACCTGCACGCCGCTGTTGCGCATACTGTCCATAAAATCCCGCATATTTAGCCGCGCTTTAATATTCGCCTTGGAATAGAGTTCACCTCTCGGGTTTAGCGCTTTGCCACCCTTATCAATCACTTCAGCGGCCAGGGGTATATCTGCGGTTATCACCAGATCATCTGCTTCCACCAACTCTACAATACGGTCATCCGCCACATCAAATCCGGCGCTCACCTGAATACTTCGCACTGTGGGAATTCGCGGTGTAGACAGCGCTTGGTTAGCCACCAGTATCACCTCAATGCCTGTGCGCTGAGAGACGCGGTAGAGAATATCTTTGATAACTGTGGGGCAGGCGTCGGCGTCGACATAGATTTTCATAAGATCACTAAACTTAAGTGCAAGTACGAACCCCATTGTAACCTAACTCATCGCTGGAATAGGCTTGTATCTAGGGCGATACAGGGTAAAATGCGCGCTTTATTATTTAACTCATGTGGCCTCTGGTATGGGTCACCACTGAAAAGGAAAGCACTATGCCCGCAATTACCCTGCCTGATGGTTCCCAACGCGTTTTCGATAACCCTGTTTCTGTTGCCGATGTGGCAGCTGATATTGGCGCTGGTCTTGCCAAAGCCACCCTTGCTGGTGTGGTCAACGGTGAGGTTGTCGATGCCTCCCATATTATGAGTGATGACGCCAGTCTGGCGATTGTTACCGATCGCTCCGATGAGGCGCTGGATATTATTCGTCACTCCTCGGCCCACTTGCTGGCCATGGCGGTTAAGCAGCTGTTCCCGTCGGCTCAGGTAACCATTGGTCCTGTGATTGAAGATGGCTTCTATTATGACTTTGCCTTTGAGCGCACCTTTACTCCGGAAGACCTGGAGGCGATTGAAGCGCGCATGACTGAATTGGTGAAGGCCGACCACAGCATTGCCCGTGAGGAATGGGATCGCGATGAGGCTGTGGCATTTTTTAGGGACATGGGCGAGGAGTACAAGGCTGAGATTATTGCCAGTATTCCCGCCGGCGAGCCCATTGGCCTTTATCGGCAGGGGGATTTTATCGATCTCTGCCGCGGCCCCCATGTGCCGTCCACTGCAAAATTACCTGCCTTTAAATTAACTAAGGTAGCAGGTGCCTACTGGCGAGGTGATAGCAACAATGAAATGTTGCAGCGTATTTATGGCACCGCCTGGACCAACAAGAAAGAGTTAAAAGCCTATATCAATCGCTTGGCGG